>Ga0209382_10003352_pt1 | contig 22247 bp, 24 predicted proteins | sample SoiMetdeltSBSDD5_FD_187599 | JGI IMG/M metagenome (GOLD analysis project Ga0209382, IMG submission 187599) | Bulk soil microbial communities from a Populus tree surrounding site in Tennessee, USA - Soil MetaG P. deltoides SBSDD5 (SPAdes) (version 2) | ecosystem: Environmental > Terrestrial >...
CCGGCGACCGGCCCCCGTCTACGAGCCGGTCGCGATGTTCCCGCTGGAGGGATCGTCCGTCGTTCCTTGACCTCGAACACCTGTTCGAGTACGCTCCGACGGGTTGCAGACCGGTAACTACAGGGGTGTAATCCGTGTCAGACCCTCGCGGTAGCGTTCACGCTCCCGATCAGGAGGCGCTCACGCGGGCGGTCGCCTGCTGGGCCCGAGAGGCGCAGGGTCGATCGAAGGAGGCTTCGCGGATGGACCGGGACAAGATGCTCGACGTCACGCTCACGCAGATCGAGAAGCAGTTCGGCAAGGGCGCGGTCATGAAGCTCGGCGAGCACCCGATGGGCGTGGGGATCTCGGTGATTCCCACCGGCTCGCTCGCGCTCGATATCGCCCTCGGCGTCGGCGGCATCCCACGGGGACGGGTGGTCGAGGTCTTCGGCCCCGAGGGCTCGGGCAAGACCACGGTCTGCCTGCACGTGATCGCCGAGGCACAGCGCCACGGCGGCATCGCCGCATTCATCGACGCCGAACACGCCCTCGACCCCACCTACGCACAGCGCCTTGGCGTGAACATCGACGAGCTCCTGGTGTCGCAGCCGGACTCGGGCGAGCAGGCGCTCGAGATCGCCGACCTGCTCGTGCGTTCGGGCGCGCTCGACGTCGTCGTGATCGACTCGGTCGCCGCGCTCGTCCCGCGCGCCGAGATCGAGGGCGAGATGGGCGACACCCACGTCGGGTTGCAGGCCCGGCTGATGTCGCAGGCGATGCGCAAGCTCTCGGGCACGCTGTCACGGTTCGACACCACGGCGATCTTCATCAACCAGCTCCGCGAGAAGATCGGCGTGATGTTCGGCAACCCCGAGACGACACCCGGCGGCCGAGCGCTCAAGTTCTACTCTTCGGTCCGTCTCGACGTCCGCAAGGTCGAGAACCTGAAGGACGGCACCGACGTCGTCGGTTCGCGCACGCGCGTGAAGGTCGTGAAGAACAAGGTGGCGCCGCCGTTCCGTCAGTGCGAGTTCGACATCATGTACGGGCTCGGCATCTCCAAGGAGGGAAGCCTCCTCGACGTCGGCGTCGACCTCGAGATCGTCAAGAAGAGCGGCGCCTGGTTCACCTACGAGGGCGACCAGCTCGGCCAGGGGCGGGAGAATGCCCGCCAGTTCCTTGCCGAGCACACGGACATCGCCACGGACATCGAGCGCCGGGTGCGCGAGGCGGTCGGCCTGACCGCGTTCGGGGACCCGGGGGACGAGACGCCGATCGAGGTCGTCCCGGACCTCGTCGTGACCGACGAGGAGCCGCCGCCGAAGGCGAGCAAGGCCAAGGAACGTGAGACGACCGGGGCCTCGGCCGGCTAAGGGGAAGGGTTGGCCGGGCCCCGGCGTTCTCGCGATCCCGAGCACCCGCTCGACTGTCACGAGCGCGCCCTGCGGCTCCTGTCGGTGCGTCCTCGATCGCGGCACGAGCTTGGGTCGCGCCTGCTCCTCGCGGGATTCGAGGCGGAGGCCGTGCGGGAGGAGCTCGATCGGCTCGAGGCCGTTGGCCTCCTCGACGACGCGAGCTTCGCGCGGGCGGTGGCCGAGCACCAGGTGAAGGTTCGCCACGCGGGCCGCCGGGCGGTCTTCTCGGCGCTCGCCGCCAAGGGGGTCGACCGGGGGACCATCGAGGAGACGCTCGCGTCGCTCGGCGGTGACGAGGCGGTTCGGGCCGAGGAGCTCGCACGTGAGCGCGCCCGCCGCCTCGCTGGCCTGCCGCCTGAGAAGGCGTACGCCCGGCTCGTGGGACTCCTGCAGCGCAGGGGCTACGACGGCTCGGTCGCACGTTCCGCGGCTCGGTCGGCGGTTTCGCGGTCCTCGGAAGACGACTGAGGCTCACGCCGCTCCGGTCCCGAGTCTTGCCTGCCGCGGGAGGCTGCCGTAGGCTCTCCTGCACGAAGCAACGTCGGATCGATCATCGTCAAACCGTGCCTGACAACGTGTCCACAAACTTTCAGGAAGCAGATCGGATCGAAGGGCAACTGGGGCCGCCGGCCCCGGCGTCGCCCTAACCCCCAACTTCGGACGCACGGCCGAACGATGGCCCCCGGCGGGGCTTCGTTCGGTCGTCGTGCTTTCCGAAGGCGGTGGGAACCATGCAAGCGGTGATCGTGGGGGTCGTGGCCCTCGCGCTCGGGATCAGCATCGGGTTCGTCGTGCGCAAGACCCTCGCCCAGTCCCGGGCCCAGAGCGCCGAGGCCAGGGCGCAGAAGGTGATCCTCGAGGCGGAGCGGGAGTCCGAGCGCATCACGCGCGAGGCCCTCGTGGAGGCCAAGGACGAGGCGAGCGCGCTGCGCAAGGAGGCGGAGGAGGACCTCCGCGTCCGACGCGAGGAGGTCGCGCGTCAGGAGAGCCGGCTCGCACAGAAGGAACAGTCGATCGACCGCAAGGCCGACGAGGCGGACAAGCGTGCGGAGGAGCTCGACGATCGTGACGAGCGGCTGAAGCAGGTCCGCCAGCAGCTCGAGCAGGCCGCGGCGCAGCACCGCGCGGCGCTCGAGAAGATCGCGCAGCTGACGGCGCTGGAGGCCAAGGAGGCGCTCCGCACCCAGGTCGTCGACGAGGCCAAGCGCGACGCGATGTCCGCGGTGCGCGAGATCGAGCAGCGGGCGCGCGAGGAGGGCGAGGAGCGGGCGCGCAAGATCGTCACGATCGCGATCCAGCGCGTCGCGTCCGAACAGACGAGCGAGTCGACGGTCTCGGTCTTCTCGCTCCCGAGCGAGGACATGAAGGGCCGCATCATCGGCCGCGAGGGCCGGAACATCCGCGCGTTCGAGGCCACAACGGGAGTGAACCTCATCATCGACGACACGCCGGAGGCGGTCGTGCTCTCGTCCTTCGACCCCGTGCGGCGCGAGACCGCGCGGCTCACGCTCGAGAAGCTCGTGCAGGACGGGCGGATCCACCCGGCGCGGATCGAGGAGATGTTCGAACGCTCGCAGAAGGAGATCGACGAGCAGATCCGGCGCGCCGGCGAGGAGGCGGTGCTCGACACCGGCATCACGGACCTGCACCCGGAGATGATCCGGCTGCTCGGGCGGCTGCAGTTCCGCACGTCGTACGGGCAGAACGTGCTGAAGCACCTCGTTGAGTCCGCGCACATCGCGGCCGCGATCGCCGCGGAGCTCGGCATCGACCCCGCCGTGCCGAAGCGGGGCGCGTTGCTCCACGACATCGGCAAGGCGGTGACCCACGAGGTGGAGGGCTCGCACGCGATCATCGGCGCCGAGATCGCACGGCGGTTGCGCGAGTCCGCCGAGGTCGTCCACTGCATCGAGTCGCATCACGGCGAGGTCGAGCAGCGCACGATCGAAGCGGTGGTCGCGCAGATCGCCGACGGGATCTCGGGCGGGCGCCCCGGGGCGCGGCGCGAAAGCCTCGAGACCTACATCAAGCGGCTCGAGCGGCTCGAGGAGATCTGCACGAGCTACGCGGGCGTCGAGAAGGTCTATGCGATGCAGGCGGGGCGTGAGGTCCGCGTGATGGTCAAGCCCGCGGACGTGGACGACCTGGCCGCGCAGGTGCTCGCCCGCGACATGGCGAAGCAGGTCGAGGAGGAGCTGCAGTACCCGGGCCAGATCAAGATCACCGTGGTCCGCGAGACGCGTTCGATCGAGTACGCGAAGTAGCTCCGCTCGCCTCGCCACGCGGGCCTGATGCCCGCACTGAAGATGAGAGGGTCTCACGGGCGTCTTAGGGCTGCCTCACGGCCCGCGGATACGTTCGTCATCGAGGCTACGACAGGAAGAGCTCGATGACGACGACGATCGAGCGACGTGACACCGGTTGGGGGTTCGCCCCGGGCGACGAGATCGCCCCCGGACTGCTCGCGCAGGAGCTCCTCGGCGGTGGCACGCGGTACGAGGCGTACGTGGCGTTCGACGAGCGGCTCTACCGGCCGGTCGTCGTGAAGGTCCTGCGTCCGGGACGTCTCACCGACGTCGGCGCCGTGCGCGGGTTGCAGGGCGAGGCCGAGGTACTCGCCTCGGTGAACCATCCAGCGGTCGCGCGGCTGCTGCAGCCGGGTCTAGACGCGGAGCGACCGCACATCGTCCTCGAGCTCGAGGACGGACCGCGTCTGTCCACCCTGATCCGGCGGTTCGGCCCGCTCGCGAGGTTCGCCCTGGCCGAGGTGTTCTTCCGGAACCCCGGTCAGGTCCTCTCGCGCGAGCAGCTGCTCAGCCTCGTGTGGGGGTACGACCGGGATCCCGGCTCGAACGTCGTCGACGTCTACGTGGGGTACCTGCGGAAGAAGCTGGGCGACGGCACGATCGAGACCGTCCGGGGGATGGGGTACCGGCTCGTCGCCTGAAACCAGGAGGGCTCGGCGCGCGGTGTACCCTCGGTGCGATGGGCGAACCCCGCTACCTGCTGCGCACGTTCGGCTGCCAGATGAACGAGCACGACTCCGAACGGATCGCCGGCCTGCTCACCACCGACGGCTACGTCTCGACCGAGGACGCGGCCGAGGCGAACGTCGTCGTGTTCAACACGTGCGCGATCAGGGAGAACGCGGACAACCGTCTCTACGGCAACCTCGGTCACCTGCGACCGCTCAAGGAGCGCAACCCGCGGATGCGGATCGTGGTCGCGGGCTGCCTCGCGCAGAAGGACGGGGGCACGATCCAGGAGCGTGCGCCGTGGGTCGACGTCGTCGTCGGGACGCACGCGCTGCCGGGGCTGCTCGACCTGCTCCGCCGCGCCGAGGCCGAGGGCCCGCAGCTCGACGTGCGTGAGTACACCGAGGTGTTCCCGAGCGCGCTTCCGGCGCGCCGAGAGGTGCCGCATCACGCCTGGGTCTCGATCGCGGTCGGCTGCGACAACGCGTGCACGTTCTGCATCGTGCCGCTCGTACGCGGCCCGCAGCTCTCGCGCCCGATCGGCGACGTCCTCGCCGAGGTGCAGGGACTCGCGCGGGCCGGCGTGGTCGAGGTGACGCTGCTCGGGCAGAACGTGAACACGTACGGCCGCGACCTCACCGTCCCGGGCTCGTCCCGCCGGCCGCTGTTCGCCGAGCTGCTCCGCGCCGTGAACGAGGTGGACGGCATCCGCCGGATCCGGTTCACGAGCCCGCACCCGCACGACTTCACCCCGGACGTGATCGACGCGATGGCCGAGAGCGAGCACGTCTGCGAACACATCCACTTCCCGCTCCAGTCGGGCTCGGACCGCGTCCTGAAGGCGATGCGGCGCAGCTACCGGCGCGAGCGCTACCTCGGCTGGCTCGAACGGATCCGCGCCGCGATCCCCGACATCGCCGTGAGCACCGACATCATCGTCGGGTTCCCGGGCGAGACCGAGGAGGACGTCGCGGACACGCTCGACGTCGTACGCCGCGCGCGGTTCGATCAGGCGTACACGTTCCAGTACTCGCCGAGGCCCGGCACCCGCGCCGCCCTCATGGACTTGCAGGTCCCGAAGGAGGTCGTCCAGGAACGGTTCGACCGCCTCGTGGCGCTGCAGGAGACGATCTCCCTCGAGCGCATGCGCGAGCACGTCGGGTCCACCGTGGAGGTGCTGGTCGAAGGCACCGGCCGCAAGGGCGGCGTCCAGGGTCGGACTCGCACGAACCGCGTCGTGCACCTTCCGGGCGAGCTCGCCCCCGGCACGTTCCTCGACGCGCGGATCGTCACGGCACATCCGCACCACCTGGCCGGCGAGGTCGCCCGGGAGCCGGCGCCCGTCGGCTGATGGCCGCCCGCGGCGACGGTCGACCCCTGCTCGCGATCGTCGGGCCGACCGCGGCGGGCAAGACCGAGGCGAGCCTCCGGGTCGGCGAACGCCTCGGCGCCGAGATCGTGTCGGTCGACTCGACCACGGTCTACCGCGGCATGGACGTCGGCACGGCGAAGCCGTCGCGTGAGCAACGCACGCGCATGCCGCACCACCTGCTCGATGTGGTCGAGCCGAGCCAGTGGTTCACCGTCGCCGAGTACCAGCGCCTCGCACGGGACGCGATCGGTGACATCTCGGCCCGCGGTCGGCGCGCGCTGCTCGTCGGCGGCTCCGGCCTGTACTTCCGGGCGATCGTCGACAACCTCGTCTTCCCGCCGACCGACCCGGGCGTCCGCGACGGGCTCGAACGCGAGGCGGTCGCCGTCGGCGCGCGCACGCTCCACGGACGCCTCGCCGAGATCGACCCGGTCGCGGCCGAGCGCATCGAGCCCGACAACGTTCGCCGGACGGTGCGCGCGCTGGAGGTGAACGAGCTCACCGGCCGGCCTTTCTCGAGCTTCGCCGAGGCGTGGGAACGCTATCCGCCGGAGCGTGTCCGGGCCGCCGGGATCGAGCCCCCGCGCCCGATGCTGGCCGAACGCATCGAGCGCCGCGTCCGACGCCAGCTCGACGACGGATGGCTGCGGGAGGTCGAGGACCTGGTCCGTCGTGGGTTCGAGGGATGGCTCACCGCGAGCCAGGCCATCGGGTACGCTGAGTTCGCGCGGCACCTGGACGGGACGCTGTCCCTGGAGGATGCGATCGCGCAGACCGTGAAGCGCACGAGGGCGCTCGCGCGTCGACAGCTCGCCTGGTTCCGGCGAGATCCGCGGATCCGCTGGTTCCCGGCCGACGAGGACGGCGCGGCGCCGGTGGACGAGATGACGGGGTACCTGCGTGGCTGAGCCGATCCGGATGTGGAAGTACCACGGCACCGGGAACGACTTCGTCATGCTCGAGGACCTCGACGACGCCCGCCCCATGCACGAGGCGTTCGTCGCCGCGGTGTGCCACCGACACACGGGGATCGGTGCCGACGGCGTGATCCGCGTGACCCAGGGGGCTGCCGGCGAGGACTTCTTCATGGACTACCGCAACGCCGACGGCTCGCTCGCCGAGATGTGCGGCAACGGGATCAGATGCCTCGGCAAGCTCGTGTTCGAGCACGGCCACACGAGGAAGACCGAGCTCGAGGTCGGGTCGCGGGGCGGGACGAAGCACCTGTCGCTCGAGGTTGGCGACGGCATAGTCGAGACCGTGACCGTCGGGATGGGACCGCCGGCGTTCGCGCGCGAGGAGATCCCGATGGACGGACACGCCGGCGAGACGTTCCTCACCGAGCCGTTCGAGGTGGACGGGCGTGCCTTCAAGGCGAGCGCGGTCTCGATGGGCAACCCGCACCTCGTGCTGTTCGTCGAGCAGGACCCTGCCGAGATCGACGTGCGGACGCTCGGGCCCCGTATCGAGCACGACGACCGCTTCCCCGAGAAGACGAACGTCGAGTTCGTGACGATCGACGACGGCGCGATCCGCCTGCGCGTGTGGGAGCGCGGCTCGGGCGAGACGATGGCGTGCGGTACCGGCGCCTGCGCCGCGCTCGTCGCCGCGAACGAGGCCGGGCTCGTCCCGGCCCGCGCCGAGGTGCGGTTCCCGGGCGGGACCGTCGTCGTGGACCGAGCCGACGACCAGGTCTACCTGATCGGCCCCGCCGAGCGCGTCTTCGAAGGGACGCTCGACGAGGCATGGCTCGACGCCCGCGGGGTCGCCTGGTGAGGATCGCGAAGCGCATCGAGACGCTCCCGCCGTACCTGTTCGCCGAGCTCGACCGCAAGCTCGAGGCCAAGCGGGCCGAGGGCGTGGACGTGATCTCGCTCGGCGTGGGCGACCCCGACCTGCCGACCCCCGAGCACATCGTCGAGGCGATGCGCGCGGCCCTCCGCGACCCCTCGACCCATCGATACCCGAGCTACTACGGCTCGCTCGAGTTCCGCACGGCAGTCGCCGCCTGGTACGGCCGGCGCTTCGGCGTCGAGCTCGACCCCGAGACCGAGGTGATGGCGCTGATCGGCTCGAAGGAGGGGATCGGGCACATCGCGTTCGGGTTCCTCGACCCGGGCGACGAGGCGCTGATCCCGGACCCCGGCTACCCCGTGTACGGGGTGTCGACGCGGCTGGCGGGCGGCACGCCGGTCTCGCTGCCGATGCCGGCCGACTCGGGGTTTCAGCCCGATCTCGGCGCGGCGCCGGTGAGCGGGCGGACGAAGGCCCTGTGGCTGAGCTTCCCGAGCAACCCGACGGCGGCGGTCGCGGACGCGCCGACGTTCGAGGCGTCGGTCGCGTTCGCGCGCGAGCACGACCTGCTCCTGCTGCACGATGCCGCGTACAGCGAGATCACGTTCGACGGGTACGTGGCCCCGTCGGTGCTGCAGGTCCCCGGCGCCGAGTACGTGGCGCTCGAGTTCGGCTCGGCCTCGAAGTCCTACAACATGACCGGGTGGCGGATCGGCTGGGCGGTCGGCTCGGCCGAGGCGATCCGCGCGCTCGGGATCGTAAAGACCAACCTCGACTCCGGGCAGTTCACCGCGATCCAGCGCGCCGCGATCGCGGCCCTCGAGGGGCCGGCCGACCAACTCGACGAGCTCCGAGCGACGTACCAGCGTCGCCGCGACCTCGTCGTCGGGACCCTGAACGGCCTCGGTTGGGACGTGAAGCCGCCGCTCGGCTCCTGCTACGTCTGGGTGCCGGTCCCCGAGGGCGACACGTCGATGGCGTTCTCCGACCGGCTGCTCGAGCTCGCCGGCGTCTTCGTCGCGCCGGGAAGCGGGTATGGCGCCGGCGGAGAGGGCTACGTGCGCTTCTCGCTCACCGTCCCGGACGACCGGCTCGCCGAGGCGATGGACCGCCTCGTGCGGACGCTCGCGTAGCCGTATCGATGGCGCAGGACGGACGCAAGCGAGCCCGCGGGGTCCACCAGGCCACCACGCTCGAGTCGCCGCTCGCGGCGACCTGGCGGCCGCGCGTCCCGGAGAAGGCGGTGCTCGTCGGCGTCGGCCGGGGCATCGAGGAGTCCGACCTCGACGAGCTCGCCGCGCTCGCGGACTCGGCGGGCGCCGAGCCGGTGGCGCGCGTGCTGCAGACCCGCCAGGACCCGAACCCGGCGACGTTCGTCGGGCGCGGGAAGCTCGAGGAGATCCACCGTGCCGTGCACACGACCGGCGCCGAGGCGGTGCTCCTCGACGATGAGCTTTCGCCGGGTCAGCTCCGCAACCTCGAGGAGCGGCTGAAGGTCAAGGTGGTCGACCGGACCGCGCTGATCCTCGACATCTTCGCGCTGCACGCGCGCAGCCGCGAGGGCAAGGCGCAGGTCGAGCTCGCGCAGCTGAACTACCTCCTCCCGCGGCTCCGCGGGTGGGGCGAGGCGATGAGCCGTTCGGGCGGTGGCATCGGCGCTCGGATGGGCGGCGGCGAGACGAAGCTCGAGACCGACCGCCAACACATCCGCCGCCGGATCAGCAAGCTCCGCAAGGACCTGAAGGACCTGGCGCGCCAGCGCGACGTGAAGCGCTCGAGCCGCGAGCGCTCGGGCGTCCCGCAGGTCGCGATCGCCGGCTACACGAACGCCGGCAAGTCGACGCTCATGAACGCACTGACGGACTCCGAGGTCGTCGTGGCGAACCAGCTCTTCGCGACGCTCGACCCGACGGTCCGCCGCCTCCGTCTGCCGAGCGGCCGCGCCGCGACGATCTCGGACACGGTGGGATTCGTGAGCAAGCTGCCGCACGACCTCGTCGAGGCGTTCCGCTCCACGCTCGAGGAGGTCGCGCGGTCGACGCTGATCCTTCACGTGGCCGACGCGTCTTCGCCCGAGCTCGTGGGCCAGATCGACGCCGTCCGCGTCGTCCTCGGGGAGATCGGAGCCGCGCATATCCCCGAGGTGGTCGCGCTCAACAAGGTCGACCGGCTGTCCCAACACGAGCGCGCGCGGCTCACGACGCGCTTCGACGCCCAGGCAGTCGCGATCGGCGCGCGGACGGGGGAGGGGCTCGAGGACCTGATGGAGCTCGTCGAACGTTCTCTGCCGCGGTTCCCGATGGACGTGACGATCCTCGTCCCGTGGGGGCGCGAGGACCTCACGGCGATGTTGCACCGCGAAGCCGAGGTGCTGTCGGAGGAGGCCCGCGAGGACGGGACCCTCGTCCGGGCGCGGGTCGGCGAGCGGGAGTTCGCGATCGTGGAGCCCCTCCGGGTCGCGACCTCCGAGCGCGCGGCGGGCTAGCCTCCGCGGGTGCGGATCGGGATCCACCTCGGGCACTGGGAGCGGCGCCCGCACGACGTCGCCGGGCTCGCGGCCGAGGCCGAGCGCGCCGGCTTCGACTCGGTCTGGGTCTCCGAGACGTGGGGCTCGGACGCGACCGTGCTCCTCGCCACGATCGCGGTGCGCACCGAACGGATCGGGATCGGCCCCGGCATCCTTCAACTCCCGGCGCGCACCCCGGCGGCGACGGCGATGGCCGCGATCACGCTCGACCACCTCTCCGGGGGCCGGCTCCGGCTCGGGCTCGGCGTCTCGGGGCCGCAGGTCGCCGAGGGGTGGCACGGCGTGCCGTTCGATCACCCGATCGGACGGACGCGCGAGTACGTCGAGATCGTCCGCCGCGTCCTCCGACGAGACGAGCCGGTCACGTCGGACGGGCCGAACTATCCGCTGCCGTTGCACGGTGGATCCGGCAAGCCGCTGAAGGCCAACGTGCGGCCGCTCCGGGCCGACGTCCCGATCTTCCTCGCCGCGATGGGGCCGCGGAACGTCGCCCTCGCCGCGGAGATCGCCGACGGGTGGATCCCGTTCCTGTACTCGCCGGAGCGGGCCGAGGTGTTCGCGCCGTCGTTGGCCGAGGGATCGGGGCGGCGCGATCCGTCCCTCGCGTCCCTCGACGTCGCCCCCATGGTGCTGCTCGCGATCGGGCCGGATCCGACCGAGTGCCGCGACCGCCTGCGCCCGCTCCTCGCCTTCTACGTCGGGGCGATGGGATCGCGCGAGGCGAACTTCTACAAGGACCTCGTGACCGCGTACGGTCTCGGCGACGTCGCGGCGGCGATCCAGGAGGCGTTCCTCGACGGTCGGCGGGCCGAGGCGGCCGGGCTCGTCACCGACGAGATGATCGACGAGCTCTGCCTCGTCGGCCCCGCCGAACGCGTCCGCGATCGGCTGGACGCCTGGGAGTCGGCGGGCGTCACGACGCTCCTCGCCAGGGTCGAGGACCCGGCGACGATCCACTCCCTCGCCGACGCCGCGACGTAACGGACCTGGACGGCCGAGCGACCTCTCAGGGAGCGGCGCTTGGGGTCCAGCCGAGCCCCTCGTCCAGAGCCTGGTGCACGATCGTTCGGGCTCCGTCGTTCGGCGACACGCCGTGCTCGGCCAACAGCGGCGCGCTGAGTTCGAGGTAGAGGCCGATCTCGGCGCGGAGCGCCGACAGCACCGCAGCGGGATCATCGGCGGAGGTGATCGTGCTGGAGAACGCCTCTCTGCGATCGCCAAGGGCGGCCTCGATGCGTCGCGCGCCGGCAGGCCGCGAGCCACGTTCGAACGCCAACAGCCGGAACAACACCCGGTCGCGCACGTATTGCAGGCCGTCGAGTGCCTCGTACAGCTCGCCCCTGAGGATCTTCGACTGGATGTACCAGCACCAGGTCCACATCCGGTCCTCGATCCATCGCAGGTCACCCGCGACGTCGGGCCGATCATCCTCGGAGAGCCGGGCGGAGACCCCGTCGCGATCCCACAAGACGAGGACGGGGAGGCCGGCATTGTGTTCGCCCGCCGCTGCCGAGGAGAGCACGTCGAAGTCCACGTGCACGAGGTCGTCGTACAGGACGATCGTGAGCGCTGGGGCCCCGACGTGCTCTCCGCTGAACGAGGCGATCACGGTCCCGCAGGACGCGGCGAGCGCCGGGATCGCGCGGACGGTGCGGTCGACGGCGGTCTCGGCCACGTAGAAGCGGAGGTCGACGTCCGAGAGCTCGTCCGCGTTCCCCACGGCGAAGGACCCCGCCACCGCCATCGCGACGACGTCCTCGATCTCGAGACCGGCGCGGACCGCCGCCTCCAATTTGGCGCGATGACGCGGTAGGGGCTCGAACGAGGCGGGGATGTCGAACTCCATCGCTGGACCGTACACCGGGTTCGTTGCGATGCGTCCGGATCAGGGCGAGCCGATCGCCCACAGCGCCGCCTCGTCCCAGGGGCCCTCGATCGCCGCGTCGGGATCCTGCTCGCGCTCCGAGGCGAACCGCAACGCGAGTGACTGCAGCCGGACCGTGAGCGGGATTTGCGCGAGCAGCGGCGGCAGGTCCGCCGACTCCTCGACCCGCGTCACGCCGATGCCGACCGCCCGGGCGGCAGCCTCGACGCCGGCCGTTAGACCCTGGCTGTCCGGTGGCGCGAGCGTGATGAGATGGTCGGAGGCGTTCAGCGGCACGGCGTGGCCGTGGAGCAGGTACTCGACGTCGTAGCCCTCCGCCGGGAACCGCGAGGCCTCGCGGACCTTCAACGCGCCCTCGCGCGCCGTCACGGCCGCCGGTCCCTCGCCGGCCAGCACGAGCAGGCGCTCGGGTTGTTCGATCGACACGGGATCCGCGATCGCCGACCGCAGCGCGTCGGGGATCCGGCCGAGCACCTCCGGTCCGTACGCGCTGGCCCCCACCGCGAACGCAAGCCGAGCAAGCTGCACGAGCGCCGCGGTGTAGCTCACCGTGTACGTGTGTGACGGCTCCTTCTCGACGGTCTCGACCGCGTACGGGAGGGATCCGCCGACCCGCGTGATCGCGACGACCGAGAGCCCGGCTTTGGTCGCCACCGTCCAGGCCGCGCCCGCGTAGGCCGTCTCGGCGCCGGCGTTGTGGCTGATGAGCACGAACGCGTCGCCGTCCGCGAGCGGAGGTGTGCGGTTCGTGAACGTCATCGAGCTCATCGCGTGCGCCGGCCGGCCGGCCTCCTCGAACATCGACGCGCCGAGCTCGGCCGCGTGCTGGCTGGTGCCGGTCCCGACGAACCAGATGCGGGAGGCTCCGGTCAGGCGTTCGATGGCCGACTCAGGCAGCGGACGTTCGAGCACGGCCTCGAGCTGCTGGGCCTGCGATGCGATCTGGCGTCCGAGCGCGGTCGAACCGTCGGTGGACACGGGGCCTCCGAACCTTGGAGCCGTCGAGCCTAGAGCTTGCGAAGGACGGCGACGACCGTGCCCACGATCCGCCCCGCGTGATCCATCTCGAACGGTTCCATCGCCGGGTTCTCGGGGACGAGCATGACGTGACCGCGCTGGCGGCGGAGCCGCTTGACCGTCGCCTCGTCCTCGGCGAGACCCGGCAGCACCGCCACGACGATGTCACCGCTCTCCGCCGCCTCGCCGGCCTTCACGATGACGACGTCCCCGTCGAGGATCCCCGCGTCGACCATCGAGTCGCCGTGGACCGTGAGCGCGAAGTGCTCCGCGTCGCCGGCGAACCCCATCGGGACCACGAGGTGGTCCTCGACGTGCTGGTCGGCGAGGGTGGGCGACCCGGCCGCGATCCGACCGAGCAGCGGCACGACGACCCCCTCCGCCCGGGGCGAGTCCGACAGCGTCATCGCCCGAGGCTTCGTGGGGTCCTTGTGCAGGAGGCCACGACGCTCGAGGTTCGCGAGCTGCGCGTGGACGCTCGAGGAGGACGTGAGGCCCACCGCCTCGCCGATCTCGCGGACGGTGGGGGGGTAGCCGCGGTCCCGGACCGTGGTCCCGATGAAGTCCAGGATCCGCTGCTGGCGGGCGGTGAGCGGCTGTTCCTCGGCTCGGCTCGGTGTCATGTCGGTGCCCCCTCCTAGGCTCGGGCGACGGTAGCACGGGGCATCCGGAGGTTCAAACATATGTTCGAATCGTGCCTTGACTCCGAACGCGTGTTCGGGCACCATAGGCCGGTGAGTCGAACAGACGTTCGCCGACGCGGCAGGACCCGCCTGGCGGTGATCCTGACCGTGAGCCTGGCGGGTGCGGCGTGGGCAGGGCCCGTGGTCCGCGCGCTCGAGGGAGCCCCCGAGCAACGTCCGGTCGGCCGTAGCACGTACGTGATCCAGGCCGGCGACACGCTCTGGTCGATCGCCGAGCGCCTCTCGCCCGGCGAAGATCCGAGGCCGGTCGTCGACGCCCTCACCGCCGTGAACGGGATCGAGGCGGGCGCGCTCGTTCCTGGACAGGCGATCTTGCTGCCGGCCGGCGTTTGACCTTCCCCACATCTCGGGGCTACCGTGCGCGCATCCACCAGATATGGGGGTGCCGTCATGCGCTGCCCGTGGTGCGGCAACGACGAGGACAAGGTCGTGGACTCCCGCCCGGCCGAGGGTGGCGAGACGATCCGCCGGCGGCGCCAGTGCCTGTCCTGCGGGCGGCGCTACACCACGTTCGAGCGGGTGGAGGAGCTCGGCCTTCTCGTCACGAAAAGCGACGGCACGAAGGAGCCCTGGGACCGGGAGAAGATGGTCGCCGGCGTCCGCAAGGCGATCGTGAACCGTCCGGTCTCCGAGGAACAGGTCGCCAAGCTCGCGGACCGCGTCGAGAGCCGGCTGCGGCGCAAGGGCCCGGTGATCACGTCCCAGCAGGTGGGGCTCGAGGTGCTCCAGCACCTCCAGAAGCTCGACCAGGTGGCGTACCTGCGGTTCGCGAGCGTCTACAAGGACTTCCAGGAGCTCGGCGACTTCGAGCGCGAGATGGGGCTGCTCCTGGCCAAGAAGGAGCCCGCGAAGCCTCGAAGCTGAACCACAATATCTAGTGGCTGCCGCCGACCCGCACCACTAGATATCATCTATCAGGGCTTGACTCCGGTCGCGGCCGGGTAGAGAATCACACGCCTGTAGTTCTCCACATCGACTTCCCCACCCGTGGAAAAGGAGGGGTACGCGTGGCGACGAAGGAAGGGGACGTCCAGGTCATCCGCGAGGGGCTGACGTTCAAGCGCTACTTCACGCACGAGGGCGTCCACCCGTTCGACGAGATCGAGTGGGAGCAGCGCGACGCGGTGATCCCCAACTACAAGGAGGGGGGCAACGCATTCGAGCAGCGCGACGTCGAGTTCCCCACGACCTGGTCCCAGAACGCCACGAACATCGTCGCCCAGAAGTACTTCCGCGGGACGCTCGGCACTCCCGAGCGCGAGTCGAGCGTCCGCCAGCTCGTCGGGCGCGTGGTCGACACGGTCGCCGGGTGGGGGAGGACCGGCGGCTACTTCGCCACCGATCAGGACGCGCAGGTCTTCTCCGAGGAGCTCTCGCACCTGCTGGTGACGCAGAAGGCGTCGTTCAACTCGCCGGTGTGGTTCAACCTCGGCGTGCCCGGCATGTCGGCACAGGCGTCCGCCTGCTTCATCCTGGCGGTCGACGACCACATGTCCTCGATCCTCAACTGGTACGTCGAGGAGGGGACGATCTTCAAGGGCGGCTCGGGCTCGGGCATCAACCTGTCGACGCTCCGCTCCTCGAAGGAGCGGGTGAACGGCGGCGGCACGGCGAGCGGGCCGGTCTCGTTCATGCGCGGCGCCGACGCGTCGGCCGGGACGATCAAGTCCGGCGGCAAGACGCGGCGCGCCGCCAAGATGGTGATCCTGAACGCCGATCACCCCGACGTTCGTGACTTCGTCTGGTGCAAGGCGCTCGAGGAGCACAAGGCGCGGGCGCTCCAAGACGCCGGGTTCGACATGGACCTGGACGGCCGGGACAGCTACTCGATCCAGTACCAGAACGCGAACAACTCGGTCCGCGTCACCGACGAGTTCATGAGGGCGTACGAGCAGGATCAGGACTGGAAGCTCAAGGCCGTCATCTCCGACGAGACCGTGGAGACGATCCGCGCGCGCGAGCTGATGCGCGATATCGCGAAGGCGGCGTGGGAGTGCGCCGACCCGGGGATGCAGTACGACACGACGATCAACGAGTGGCACACGTCCCCGGCGAGCGGCCGGATCAACGCCAGCAACCCTTGCTCGGAGTACATGCACCTGGACAACAGCGCGTGCAACCTCGCGTCGCTGAACCTCATGAAGTTCCTCGACGAGGACGGCAACTTCGACGTGACGTCGTTCCGCAAGGCGGTCGAGATCGTCCTGACGGCGCAGGAGATCGTCGTCGGGCCAGCCGACTACCCGACCGAGAAGATCGGGATCAACGCGCGGGCGTACCGCCAGCTCGGGCTCGGCTATGCGAACCTCGGCGCGCTGCTCATGGCCCGCGGCCTGGCGTACGACTCGGACGCGGGACGGGCGTGGGCCGGCGCGATCACGGCGCTCATGACCGGCCAGGCCTACCGGACGAGCGCCCGGATCGCCGAGGCGCTGGGGCCGTTCGAGGGCTACGCCCCGAACTCGGACGCGATGCTCCGCGTGATGCGCAAGCACCGGGCCGCGGCCGACGAGATCGACGGCGAGCTCGTGCCCGAGGGGCTGCTCTCGGCCGCCAAGCAGTCGTGGGACGACGCGATCGCGTTCGGCACCAAGCACGGGTACCGCAACGCGCAGGCGACGGTGCTCGCGCCCACCGGGACGATCGGCCTGATGATGGACTGCGACACCACCGGCATCGAGCCCGAGCTCGCGCTCGTGAAGACGAAGAAGCTCGTCGGCGGCGGCACGATGCAGTTCGTGAACCGGACCGTCCCGCGCGCGCTCGAGCGCCTCGGCTACGACGAGGACCAGGTCGACGACATCGTCGGCTACATCGCCGAGCACAACTCGGTCGACGGCGCGCCGCACCTTCGGCAGGAGCACGCGTCGGTGTTCGACACGGCGATGGGCGCGCAGCCGATCCACTACATGGGGCACGTGCGGATGATGGCGGCGGCCCAGCCGTTCATCTCGGGCGCGATCAGCAAGACGGTGAACATGCCCGAGCACGTCACCGTCGAGGAGGTCGAGCAGCTATTCGTCGAGTCGTGGAAGCTCGGCCTGAAGGCCGTCGCGATCTACCGGGACAACTGCAAGGTCGCGCAGCCGCTGTCGGCGGACAAGAAGCAGGACAAGGCCGCCGCGGCCGAGCCCGCGGACCTCGCGACGCCGGTCCGCAAGCGGCTGCCGTCGGTGCGGCCGAGCACCACCCGCTCGTTCCAGGTCGGCGACGCCGAGGGCTACATCACGGCCGGCATGTACCCCGACGACGGGCTCGGCGAGATCTTCCTGAAGACCTCGAAGCAGGGCTCGACGCTCTCGGGGATCATGGACGCGTTCGCGATCGCGGTCTCGATCGGGCTGCAGTACGGCGTGCCGCTCGAGTCGTTCGTGGCGAAGTTCATCAACATGAAGTTCGAGCCCTCCGGGATGACGAACGACCCCGACATCCGGTTCGCGACCTCGCTCGTCGACTACGTGTTCCGGCGGCTCGCGATCGACCACCTGCCGGCCGAGCAGCGCGAGGCGCTCGGGATCCGCTCGATCGACGAGCGCAAGGAGACGGCGGCCGCCGAGGCCGCCGCCAAGCTCGGCACGACGGTGGAGGCGGTCGTGGCGTCGGTCGAGGCCGAGGTGGAGGCCGCGGCGGCGAAGACCGGCCCGCAGCCGATCGAGCTCGCCGCCGCGCCGAAGGCGTTCGAGGCCGACGCGCCGCTCTGCTACGCGTGCGGCTCGAAGATGCAGCCGGCGGGCTCCTGCTACGTCTGCCCGTCCTGCGGCTCGACGAGCGGCTGCTCGTAGAAGTCATCCGAACACGCCGAGCGCGGGCCGGGGTCTCCTCCCGGCCTGCAGGTTCGGCTAGGCTCGCGGCGATGGCGCATCAGCTGACAGGGATCCATCACATCCAGCTCGCGATGCCGCCGGGGGAGGAGGACGCGGGCCGGCGCTTCTACGGGGACCTCCTTGGCCTCTCCGAGATCCCGAAGCCGAGCGAGCTCGCGCCACGCGGCGGCATCTGGTTCCGCTCGGGCCAGCTCGAGGTGCACCTCGGCGTCGAACGCCAGGACTTCCGCCCGGCGACGAAGGCCCACCCCGCGTTCCTGGTGAGCGGGCTCGACGACCTGCGGGCGCGTCTCGAGGAGGCGGGCTACCGGATCGACGAGGATGTGCAGTTCGAGGGGTACCGTCGGTTCCACGTCCGCGATCCGTTCGGCAACCGCCTCGAGCTCGTCCAGCCGGCGTGACCGACCTCCCCTTCAAGCGCCTCGACCCGGCGGCGTCGCTGCCCGAAACCGCGCATCCGGGAGACGCGGGCCTCGACCTTCGCGCGGCGGCGGACGTCGAGGTCGGCCCGGGGGAGCGGGCGATGGTGCCGACCGGCCTCGCCGTGGCGATCCCCGACGGTTCGGCCGGGCTCGTGCTGCCGCGGAGCGGCCTCGCGTCGAAGCAGGGCCTCACGCTCTCGAACGCACCGGGGCTCATCGACTCGGGCTATCGCGGCGAGGTGATCTGCGCGGTCGTGAACCTCGACCGCTCGGAGTCCGTGAAGATCGCGCGAGGGGACCGGATCGCTCAGCTCGTGATCGTCGAGGTCCCCGAGGTGCGGCCGGCATGGGTCGACGAGCTGCCGCCGTCGACGCGCGGCGAGGGCGGGTTCGGGTCGACGGGCACGACGTAGTGGCGCTCGTCCGGCCGGAGGAGCCTCGCGACCGGGATGCTTCGCTCCAGGTCGAGCGGCTCGCGTTCGGTTCCGACGAGGAGCCGGGGATCGTCGAGGCCGTGCGGGACGAAGAGGAGTCGTTCGCGCTCGTCGCCGAGGAGGACGGCGCGGTCGTCGGGCATGTGCAGTTCAGCCGGGCGTGGATCGGCGAGACCGCCCTCCTGGCGCTCGGCCCGGTGGGCGTGGTCCCGGATCGCCAAGGACGGGGCATCGGGTCTGAGTTGATCCTGGCGGGGGTCGAGGAGGCGCGATCGCGGGGCGAGGCGGCGGTGATCCTGCTCGGCGATCCGGCGTTCTACCCGCGGTTCGGGTTCGAGCCGGGTTCGGCGTTCGGGCTCGCGAACCCGTTCGCGGGGGTGCGGCCCGACGGGTTCGAGATCGCCGAAGAGGACTTCATGGTCGCGAGGCTCGGGGAGGCTCGACTCGCCGGCGAGGTCCGCTGGCATCCGGCGTTCGGCGAATCGGTTGCTGGGCCTTGGAGCGGCGCCTAGACTCGAAGGTCAACGCGGACGTGGCTCAGTGGTAGAGCACCACCTTGCCAAGGTGGGGGTCGCGGGTTCGAATCCCGTCGTCCGCTCCAGGTCAGAGGCGGTTTCTGGCGGTCAGCGGCCTTCAGCGGGTGACACTTTGGGTGACACTCCGAGCAGGGCATCCATCCTCGAGGCGACGTCCCGCTGGAGTTCGCTCACGACGTCCTGGTAGCGGGCCAGGATCCGCGTGTCGGCGTGCCCCATCGCTCGCTGATACTACGGAGGCGGTGTCCACTCAGCACCGAGCGGACACCGCGAACCTCGAGCGAGAGCTGGATGATCTGCTCGATGAGGTCGACGCCGTGCTCGAGGAGAACGCAGAGGAATTCGTCAAGGCCTATGTCCAGAAGGGCGGCGAATAGATCGATCGGTTGATGCCGCGACCACTACCGCCGCTCCATCTCCGCGAGCATCCGGACCAGCACAGGCCCGCAGCGCCGGGTCCTCCTCCAGGTCGATCAGCAGCTCCCCGAAGGTCCATGTCTCCGGGTGGCCCCAGAACTCTCCGATCCGGTCGGCGTGGTCGACCTCAGGGAGGCTGGAGGATGGGACGGAGTTCAGCGCGAGCTGCGCCTGCGTTGTCTTGTTGTTCGTGCTCGGGTGTTAGGCAGCCCGAACCCCCCTAGATGCGGCTGTCCTCTTCGCAGTGGCCTTCCGCGTGGTGCCCTTCCGCGTGGTGCCCTTCCGCGTGGTGCCCTTCCGCGTGGTGGCCTTCCGCGCGGTGGCCTTCCGCGCGGTGGCCTTCCGCGTGGTGCCTTTCCGCGCGGTGGCCTTCCGCGTGGTGCCCTTCCGCGTGGTGCCCTTCCGCGTGGTGCCCTTCCGCGTGGTGCCCTTCCGCGTGGTGCCCTTCCGCGTGGTGCCCTTCCGCGACGACGGGTTCTTGCGCGAAGACTTCTTCGCCGGAGGCTTCCTGCCAGACGACTTCTCCTTCTTCTGCCTTCGCTCGCGAGCAAGGGCGGTTCCTCCGATCGCGGCACCCAGGGCCGCTGCGCCGGTCGCCACCACCAGCGGATTCTTGGCGACAGCCGTAACCGCCTTCTTCGCTCCCGTCCCAACCTTCTTTGCGCCGGAACCCACGACTGAGGCGGCGTCACCAGCTTTCTCCATCATCGAGGACCGGCCGTTCTGCTCCATCTCCTTCATCTGAACGGTGCCTCTTGCCCCTTTCATGCCTCCTCCTCCACCTCTGGGGTAACTACGATCTCTTCCACTGCCGTCGCCTGCTCGATCGGGGGCCTGGCCTTGGCCTGGGTGGCGGTCATGCGCTCCGAGCCTGGCGACTTGTCCGCCGCCCGCTTGGTCCCGATCGCATCGAGAACCTTCGGGATCAGTAGTCCAATCGTGAAGGCGCCGGCCACCACGAGGGCGGGCTCACGACGGGCGAATGCGACCGCTTCACGGGAGAGCTGCTTCGCGTCCTCCACCAGGTCGTCCGTGGTCGCCGTCGCGAGGTGAGCTGCCATCCGGTCCGTCCGCCCGGCGAGCTGATCAGCCATGTCGGACTCGCGGCCATGGCCCTGCTCGCGCAGACTCGAGGCGGACGCTCGCAAGGCGTTCGCGAACGCCTTCAACTCGACCGCGATACGGCTGGACCGCGCATCGACCTCGGCGCGGACGCGGTCTACCGCAACCGTGCCGGCGGCGCCGACCACCACTTTGCCGGCGTCCTGAAGCTGGCGTACCGACGAGGGTGCTTCCTCGTTCTGTTGCTCGAGCCTTGTCAAGCGCGCCTCCCAGTCTCCGGCTCCGGTTCCTTCCCGAACATCCAGAGCCGAAACGTGCTGGGTGTGAAAGGGACCTGGTCGGGAAAGACGTAAGACGACACGGACAACTCGGGCGACGTCGGGAGACGACGATGGCATCGATCCAAACCGGTCGAGAAGGCCTGCGGGAGGAGTCCGCGGGCGATCTGCTGCGCTCCTTGCTGGCCGACATTCGACTGATGTTGCGGCGCGAGACCGAGCTCGCGAGGCTGGAGGTAAAGGACAAGGGGTCCCGCCTCGGGGTTGCCGGAGGGATTCTTGCCGGCGCTGCCGTGGTCGCGCTGCTCGCGTTGGCCACGTTGATTGCGGCTGCTGTGCTGGGGCTCGCCACTCAGCTTCCCGCCTGGGCGGCGGCCCTCGTTGTCGGCACGGTGTTGGTGCTGGTCGCTATCATCTTGTACCTGGTCGGACGCGCCAGGTTGAGCTCGGTAGGGTCGCTGGCGCCGACGGCCGCGATCGAGACAGCACGGGAGGACGTTGCATGGATCCGTCGCGAAACCGAACGCCTCCGATCGACGGAGTAGCCGAGATCCGCGCCGACATCGAAGCGGCGCGGACCAGGATGTCCGAGACGCTGGAAGCGTTGCGGTTCAAGGCTGACCTACCTGCCCGCCTTGGCGACTCGGTCGGTAGCGCAGCCGTGAGCTTCACCGAACACGTCATCGACCGCATGACGGCTCAGGACCCCGAAACGAAGGACCAGAACCGCGTTCCGAGCCCCCCATCCAACGAATCGAGCGTTCCTCAGGCTGCGGACGAACCAAACCACCAGGTACGCTTAACTCCGAAGCCTGTCTGAACCGGCCCGGCTGTCATGCGGCCTAGCGCCCAGAAGTTCAGATCCCCTTGTCAGGGATGGATCCCTCGGGTTCCCTCGAACTCGATGGGGAGGATGTTGCGGAGGAATCCACCTGGTCGCTCCCAGGCGCCTTGCGTTCGCTTCGGTTCCGACAAGCACGTTGGGTGATGTCGAATCGCGATCCTTGAGTTTGCATTCGCCCTGTAGAGCGTCAACCTGGAAGCTAGGCAGCTCGAGCGGTTCTGGACGCGATGAAGCTGCTGAAAGGACGACCACGACAAGGTCAAGAAGATGCTGACGGAGCTGGAGTTCGACGACCGAGCGGGGCGTGAAGACCCGCCAGGAACTCTTCGCCAAGGTGAAGCAAGAGCTCACGGTCCACGAGGCGATCGAGGAGGAGATCTTCTACCCGGCCCTGAAGGATCACCCGAAGACCAAGGAGATCGCGCTCGAGGCCTACGAGGAGCACCACGTCGTGGACACGGTCATGGCCGAGATCGAGGCCGTGCCGGTCGACGACGAGACCTGGGGCGCGAAGTTCACGGTCATGAAGGAGAACTTCGAGCACCACATCGAGGAAGAAGAGGGGGAGATGTTCAAGCAGGCCAAGCAGGTGTTTGACCAGGACGAGCTCGAGCAGCTCGGCGAGCAGATGTCGGCCCGCAAGCAGGAGCTGATGCAGCAGGCACCCGCTGCCTGATCCCCCCCAGCTAGCTGAGGATCACGCGAACGGAACGGCGCTCGTCGCGCTCGGAGAGGCGACGTTGGGCATCTCGGTACGGG
>Ga0209382_10003353_pt1 | contig 22239 bp, 24 predicted proteins | sample SoiMetdeltSBSDD5_FD_187599 | JGI IMG/M metagenome (GOLD analysis project Ga0209382, IMG submission 187599) | Bulk soil microbial communities from a Populus tree surrounding site in Tennessee, USA - Soil MetaG P. deltoides SBSDD5 (SPAdes) (version 2) | ecosystem: Environmental > Terrestrial >...
CGGCCCTAGTATCACCAGCCTGGAATGCCGCAATGAGTGTACGGTCGTCGCCCCTTGGGGCCGCGCCTATATACATGATATACCCAATTGAAACTGGCCAGGTTGCTCGTCGTGGGGCGGGCGCCTGGTCTTTTTTCGTCCCGCCTTCAGGTTTAGAAAATCAAATGCTGTATAGATATATATAGTCGCCGTTTACGGTCTAAGGGTTTTGCATTCCCTCGGCCGCCGTCGTCCAATGAATGCCCAATTCTAGTGGCCCACGTTGGCCGCCGGTGTGTCGGTGTGTCGGTACTCCCTATTGTTTGTCAAAGGACAAGACAAGGATAAGAACAAGTACGGGACCAGCTGTGTGGTTCGTTGACACCAGGTGTGTGGTCCGTTGACACCAGGTGTGTGGTCCGTTGACACTTTACCGGCGCGCCACCCGCGGACTTCGATTACCGTTTCGTTCGATTTCGATCAGCCCGAGCGCTTCCAGTCGCCTCAAGGCGGTGCGCTTGCTCTCCCGCGATACGCCCCACTTTTTCATTTCTGCGTTTGTTACATCCACCCATCGCCGGCTGGTGATCCGCCATTGATATTCGAGATGGAGCCAGACAAGTAGTTTTGCGCAATTCAGGCCGCGGCCGGCCGTAATCAACGGGGCTAGGGGGGCTATGACGAAGTGGCCAGTCTTAAGCATCTGCGCCTCCACGCGCGAGCCGGACGGCGCGTTCCCACATGCCCTTTCCGCGAGGGTCTATGTATCGGGCGGGATAACGTATGAAGTCCGTGTCCGTGCGGAGTTCGAAACCGTCGAGCACGACGCGCGCGGCCGATAGCATACACTCCTGCATCGCGGCTGATGCGGCCTCCACACTGGCCTCTGGCGCTTCTATCAACACCGCGTCGTGGACGGGGGCGCACACCAGAATGCCGCACTCGGTCGCTAGGCAACAGGACAAGCGCAGCATCTCCGCGCCATTCGCCTGCATGGGGAAATTTTTCAGTGAACGCGGGTTCACGTCGGGGCCGACCTGTACCTGCCACCCGAACACGGTGCGCGTGCGCAGTGTCAGACACGCCGCGTCGACGATGCCCTGCGACCAATCCCAGAATTGGGGGTAGGTCTCCCGATGCTTGCGTAGTAGTTCTCGAGCCTCGAGTTCTGAGACACCGATGCGGCCGGCGAGCGCCGTGGCCTCCATGCCATAGCCGACGCCAAGGACTACGGCCTTGTAGACGTCGCGCTCGCGCTTGTGTGAGTGCTTTGTGGCATCGGCGGGCACACCACCGGCCTGTTTAGCGAACGCGAGATACGGGTCTCCGCTGTAGTATGCCTCCCGCATCCGAACATCGCCGGAGAGGGCGGCGGCGATGCCGAACTCCTGTGAGCTCCAATCAATGTAAACCAGCGCGTTGCCCTCGGTCGGCTTGATCAGGCTGCGGAGCCACGCCGATGGGCCGAAGATGTACCGCGAGTTGCTCGGTTGATTTCTTCCAGTCCGCGCGCGGAAGGCGGAGAGCAGAGTGCGGTTGCGTCCGTCCGAACCAACTGCCAGCGCCGACAATCGCATCTTGGACAGTGCGTCCCGCAACTCCCGCAGCGGTGCGATTGTCAGATGCGACCTCGCCTGCTCGCGGAAGGTGTCGTCACTCAAATCGAGTTGACCAGATGGAAGTCGGGGCCACGGAATGCCAGCGCGGATCAAATATTGTTCGAAGCGCCGAAGCTTGAAGGTGCTACCCTCGAAGACGCCATAGTCGGCGTCGACTTCGGCAATCAGCTTCGCTTTGATGTCCTCCCAACGGCCGCGCAGTAGGGCCAGGGTGTCGGTGTCGACTGGTATGCCGTTCCACTCGATGCGGGCCGCTGCCTTCATGTAGCGACCCCGCAGCAGCGCCCGCGGTAGGTCGACGTGCGGCGCGAGCTTCCCGAGCAGCCGTTCAAGGGAGCGCACGTCGTCTTCACAATAGTCGAGGATTCCCCGCCGTTGCTCTGCGGACCACGGCCCGCCAGTCATAACCAACTCGCGCATCGCCTCTTTTCGGCTGTCAGCCATGGTGCTCAGTCCGAAGTAAGCGAGAGCTCCGAGCAGGCCGTAGCCGGCTGGCGTCGTCAGGCCGTTGCGGAGATTCCGGAACTCGGTGAACAGGTCGAGCACATGTTCTGGCATCTGCCAGTCGAGCGCCCGAAAGCAGCCCAACTCCGCGGAGGCGTAGTACGCGACGAACAGCGCGCCAGCGTCGGTGCGGAAAGGCGGCGCGGAGGTGAATTCGTCACGCCACTGACGGATGGTCCGACCGGTTCGAAGCTCACGCGCCACCAGGCTGACCGGCGCAGGCCGCTCGCCTGGTGGTGCGTAGAACTCGAAGTCGGCCGCCCAGATTTCGGGGTAAGCCGCCAGATCGGTCACGAGAGTCGGCCGTCCAGCGCCCTCACAACAGGATGATCAGCACTGCGAATGATCTTGCCGCGATCATGGAACGCGGTCTTGATCATCTCCTCCAGCGACATTTCCGGCCACTTTGGCTCAGGCAGTTGAGCTGGCGTCGTGAAGATTTCGTACGCGCCGAGTGAGGTGTTGGCGGCCACGCGCACCCAACCCGTGACGGCTTGCGCTGCTGCCACCCGCGCAGAGCGGTGCCATTCCATTTCCCGGCCGTCCGAGCCCGGCAGCCGCAGCGGCCAAATGCGAAGGACGCCGACTCGGTTGATATACGGCAGCAACGAGAATGGCGTAAGCTCGCAGGCCAGCGCGGAGACTACCTGCTCCTCCACGATGTAAAGCGCATCGTCTCCATCCTTGAAGACCAGCCCCATAGTGTCGTGACGCCACTCGGGGTGGACCCGAATCCAGTCATGCCGCGGCGGCTTGTGGACTGGGACGGAGAGCACTTGCTTAACCGTCAGGCCCGCAACGACATCGGGAGCGAGACGGAGCTTGGAAAGCGAGAATTCTTCGTTTACAATGTTAGTCATAGTGTTGAGCCCTCCTTGGGCTCGGCATTGCTGAAGGGAAAAGTTGGACTTGGGAGTTTTCTAGGCCAGTGGGTGGCAGCCCGCTGGCCTAGCCGTTTGAGCGATGCACATGTAATTAAGCGCCCGCCGCGACGCCGTTCGCACGCTTGCGTTCCCATTGCTCGACCTCTTCGGCCGACCAAAGCTTACGGCGGCGAATCCTCAGGGGTTTCGGAAAGCCAAGGTGGGGGTCGTCGGTCCAGCGGGCGATTGTCATTGCGCTCCGCTGAAACTTGGTTTCGAGTTGCTTTGATGTGTAGTAAATATGCATAAGCTTGAGGGTCTCCGGTTTGCTCGCACAATGCGACAACGTCGTCGCCGTGGCGCTTCATTTGGTGCGCAACCAAGCAACGAGCAATATGAAAAATACTGAGAAACCTTGCAGGCTTTTTCTCATATAAAAGTATGAGAAAAACTATTTCAGCGCCGGTTACTTTTTTCCATATAGGCGCGGATGGCTGTCCGTATCGCGTGATCCACCGGCCGGTCGTCGGCGACTATCAGTAACGCCCGCATCATGCGCATGAATGGCCCAGGGGTGGCCGCGGGGTTCTTGCCGGTGCGGTCGTGGTAGATCGGCGCCACGCGGCGCACAAGCTCTTCTAGGTCGGAATAATCGGCCTTCGGGCGATGGGCTGGCCGCGGCGGTGACGGCTCGTAAGTCAGCTCCTTCTCGATGCGCTCCAGCATCACGAGCGCCGGCGACGGCTCATCCGGGACGAAGGCATCAAACAGGTCCGAGTTCTCGTCGAACGGAAACGGGACCGCCCGGAGCAATTTTAGCATCTCGCGCGTATGCTTCCGCATAGATTTGAGCCACCGTTCGGCGGCCTCGTAGTCCTGACCTATGCCACGCGCCAGGGCATAGCTCCCCACCCAATTCTCTAGCTTGGCCCTGAGAGCCTCCCGTTCCGCTTCGTCCTCGTCCTCGGCGCGCAACTCGCGGAAGACCTTGTTCCAACGCGCCCGATCCGCTGCGTCTCGGTAAGGCCGGGCAATTAACGGCAAAAATTCGCCCTCGGTCATGACGCCCATCCCGGTCGCAGTTCAACCACTTTGGCGGCGGGGGCGGGTCGGCCTTCAACGAGCTCGACCACGAAGCGCGCCCATGCGTCGAGCGCCTGACGTTTTTCGTCGGCCCAATTGTGACGTTGGTAGATGCCGACAATGCCGCCGCGGCTGCCGCTGGTGTGATTGAGCACCGCCTCAGTTACCTCCAGCCGCACACCAAGCCGTTGCAATCCGGTGGCAACGGTGCGGCGCAAATCATGATATTGCCAACCAGTGACGCCCGACAACTCGTCTAGCCTCACCTTCACCTCGTTCAGCCCCTGTATGCGGCGCGCGCCGCCAAGGTTGAACACCCAAACGGGATTGGCCCTAGGTACCGCCGCGAGGATCGCCAACGCTGGCGCCGATAGCGGAACGTCGTGTGCCCGCTTGTTCTTGACACGTTCGGCGGGCAAATTGATGTAGTCGCCATCGATCTCGGACCAACGCAGGCAACCGACCTCCTCGCGCCTCATGCCGGTCAAAATCATCAACCGCACGATGGCTGTGAAGCGCCCCGTCTCTAGCTCGCCAGCGGCCAGCCACACCCGTTTCAGTTCATCGTCCGATAGCGTTCGTTCGCGCGACTTCTCGGGCTGGCGCTCGACACCGACGCACGGGTTGGTCGCAATTTGTTCCTGCGCGAGATGCCAGGCGAAGCACGAGGACAGCCAAGCAAGCAGTCTGTTCGCCTGGATTGGCGTGCGCTCCGCGACGTCATCACACAACGCCCTCACGTCGCGGCGTTGGATGTCAGCCAGGGGTCGGTGGCGCCATCGGTCGATTGCGCTGCCTGGCTTGATTCCGGCCAGGGCATCGCCCTCCAGCGTGAAGCCCAGCACGCGGGCCGGTTCCCGCCACGCGCGAAGCCGCTTCTTGGCGCGCTTCTCCAACCACCTGCGCGCGCCCGCCTCGAAGGTGTCCACAGCCGCTTCATCTGCTTGTCGGCGCACTTTCCGTTCGGATGTAGGATCGCGGCCATCGGCGACGGCCCGGAGCACCGTGCGCGCCTCCGTGCGTGCATCCGCGAGACTGAACGTCGGAAAGTCGCCAATCGTAAACTTGCGCGGCTTACCGTGGAGCCGATATCGGACGGCCCACGACTTCGCGCCGGAGGGCTGGAGGATGAAGTACAAGTTTGGCTGGCCCGCGTCGGCAACCTCGCGGCGCTTGGTCGGGTCGGGCTTTAGTCGCTCGAGTGCGGCAGCGGTTAATGTCTTCTCCGCCATGGAAGTCCCCCGCGTGGCGGTCCGGGGTAACACAGGGGTGGTCCAATTGGGTGTTTTGTAGTGTTACCCCGTGACGCAACATGACGCATCAAATAGGCTGCGTCAACCTGTGCCGCAAGGCTTTCCGTGGAGGTATCTCGCGTGATTAGCAAGTCATATCAACGGTCGTAGGCATGACAGGCGATCGTGCCGGCATCCGCCCTGGCGAGGTCGCGGTCGAGCTGCCGGGGCAGTTCGATGCCGGGCTGTATTTCATCGGCCGGATCCGCACGCCGTGGACGCACCGCGACGACTGTCCGAAGAATGCCAGGGAATCGGAGGCGGTGTGCACGATCGAGGTCGAGGCGCGCTGGGCCGCCGCGCTCACCGATATCGGAACCTGCAGCCACCTCCTGGTGCTCTACTGGATGCACCAGGCGCGGCGCGATCTGGTGCTGCAGGTGCCGCGCCACCTCGGGCGGCCGCGCGGCACCTTCGCGCTGCGCTCGCCGGTGCGGCCGAACCCGGTCGCCGCCAGCGTCGTGCGCCTGCTCGCGCTCGAGGGCACGCGGCTCTCGGTGGTCGGCCTCGACTGTCTCGACGGCACGCCGCTCGTCGATCTCAAGCCCTATTACGCCTCGACCGATGCGGTGCCTGACGCCACGATCGGCTGACGGGTCCCGCACAATCAAGCGTCCGTTCCCGGCCAAAACCCAAAGGACGGCACCTGCCGCCATCTGTTCGCGCCGCGCGCGCAAGGATATGCTCGCCGCCGCCTGTCGGGCTCGATCCAGTTGCAGCAATTGCGCGTCGGAGTACCCCCTGGCCGGGGGTTCGTCCGCGCGACGGGTTCCGGCCGGCGGGAGGGGGCAGATGACAAGACTTGCGTTCAATGCCGAGCACAAGCGCGTGCTCGATGCGATGCTGCTTGCGATCGACGACGTCCGGCCGGGCAGGATGTTCGGTTATCCCGGCTACTACGTGAACCGCAAGCTGTTCGCCTGCGTCATGGGCGACGCGGTCGCGATCAAGCTCTCGGAGGCGGCGGTGCAGGCGCTGCTCGCCGCCAAGCGCGCGGAGGTCGAGCCGTTTCGCCCGATGGGCCGCCGCACGATGAGGCAATGGGTGCAGATCCGCCGCAAGGATTCGGAGCACTATCGCCGCGACGAGCAGGTGCTGCGCGATTCAATCGCGTTCGTCACTGCGGAGCCGGCGCCCGAGCGCACGGCGCCACGGCGAAGGCATGCCGGCTGACCGCGCAACCGAATATTCTCGCAGACTTGGAGAACCCAGATGGCAGACCTGGAAATCATCGGCTTTCCGCAATCGACGTTCGTCCGCGTTGCCCGCATGACCTGTGAGGAGAAAGGCATTCCCTATGAGCTGAAAGCGGTGCCGCCGCATTCACCCGAGGTCACGGCGATCCATCCGTTCGGCAAGATTCCGGCGATGCGGCACGGGGACTTGCAGCTGTGCGAATCGAGCGCGATCGCGCGCTACCTCGATCGCACCTTCGGCGGGCCGAAACTCATCCCCGAAGAGCCGCGGGCAGCGGCGCAGGTCGAGCGATGGGTCTCCATCATCAACACCACCATCGATCCGGTGATGATCCGCACCTACGTGCTCGGCTACATCTTCCCGAAGGGCGCCGACGGCAAGCCCGACCGCAAGACGATCGACGAGGCGGTCGACAAGATGCGCGCCCAGGTCGACGTGCTCGATCGGCGCGTCGCGGACACCGGGCACCTCGCCGGCAACGGCTTTTCGCTCGCCGATATCGACCTGATGCCGATCCTGTTCTACGTGCGCCAGTTCCCGGAGGGCGGCGAGCTGGTGAAGGGCGCCAAGAATCTCGAAGCCTATTACGCGCGCCACGCCGCGCGGCCGAGCTTCAAGAGCACGATGGCGCCGCCGCGATCATCGTGATCGCCACGGGTAGCGCGGTCGCTTGGTTCCGCCGACAGCGGTAGACGGGACGCGGCAGTTTCCCTAATACCCTGACCCGGCGGAGCAAGAGGATACCATGCGGATTGCAGCGATGGCGGCGGGAGCCGTGGGCGGATACTTCGGCGCGCGGCTCGCCGCCGCAGGCCACGACATGCACTTCATCGCGCGCGGCGCGCACCTCGCGGCGCTGCGCCAAAACGGCCTCAAGATCGACAGCGTCCACGGCGACCTCAGCCTCAAGCCGGTGAACGCCACCGATGATCCGGCGCGCGTCGGCCCGGTCGATGTCGTGCTGTTCGCGGTGAAGCTGTGGGACACCGAGGCTGCCGCCGAGCAGGCGCGCCCGCTGGTGGGACCTGTCACCCGCGTCATCACCCTGCAGAACGGCATCGACTCGGTCGAGCGCATGCGGCCGATCCTCGGCGACGCGGTGATCGGCGGCGCCGCCTACATCGCGACCGTGATCGCCGAGCCCGGCCGCATCAGCCAGACCAGCCCGTTCGCGCGTCTGCGCATCGGCCGCAGCGACGGGCGCGCCGATCCGCAGCTCGACGCGTTCGTGAAGGCGGCGCAAGACGCCGGCATCGACATCGCGGTGCCGGCCTCGATCGAGACCGAGCGCTGGGAGAAGTTCGTGTTCCTGGTCGCGATGTCGGCACTCACCGCCGCGACCCGGCAGCCGATCGGGTCGATCATGGCCGATCCCGATACGTCCGCCTGGTTTGCCGAAGTGATGCGCGAGGTCGCCGCCGTCGCCAAGGCCAAGGGCGTCAAGCTCGCCGATGACTTCGTCGATCAGCGTCTGACGTTCGCGCGCACCGGGACGCCGCCCGGCATGAAAGCCTCGATGGCGCACGACCTCGAGCGCGGCAACCGGCTGGAGCTCGACTGGCTGTCCGGCCGGGTGGTGACGCTCGGGCGCGAGCTCGGCGTGCCGACGCCGGCGAACGAAGCGGCCTACCGGGCGCTCAAGCTGTGGCGGATGGGCGGGGGGTAGGAAGCGCCAAATTCGCGACGCCGCGCTTGCAAGCGGTATGAAATAGTCATACTTGTTACAGGTCGAGCGGGAAGGTTTGCCGATGCCGGCCAGCGAAAAGCGTACGTTCAGCCTGCCGATCGAGCACGCGGAATTCATCGACAACAAGGTCGCGTCGGGCGCATACGCGTCAGGAAGCGAAGTTGTGCGGGCCGGCCTCCGAGCGCTGCAGGAGCGGGACGCGGCGGTTGAGCGTTGGCTCAGGGAAGAGGTCGCCCCGGTATACGATTCCATGCGCAAGGATCCGTCGCGAGGTATTCCTGCCGACAGAGCCTTTGCCAAAGTGCGCTCACGCCATACCGCCCGCCTGAAGGCGACAAGACGTGGAAAAGCGTGAGGTCGTCTTTTCTCCGGAAGCTCAGGCCGACCTCCTCCGACTGTACGACTATATTGCGGATCGCTCGGGCCCCGCGCGCGCAATCGGGTACATCGAGCGCATAGAAGCGTATTGTCTCCGTTTCGATTTGGCCGCCGAGCGCGGCACGCGCCGCGACGACATCCGAGCAGGCCTGCGCGTCGTCGGCTTTGAGCGGCGGGTCACGATTGCATTCCACGTCGACCGCAAGCGCGTCACAATCGATCGTATTCTATATGGTGGCCGCGAGCTCAACAGTGCTTAATTGCGCGCGCGCCACGCGAAACCCGTCCCGACACACAGGAACTTGGTCACGACGGGTTCCGCTGCGGCTTAAGCTCATCCAATGGCTCGCAGCTCACTGCTGCGGCGTGAATCCCGAGGCCTTCACGGCCGGCGCCCAGCGCGCCGAGTCGGCCCGCTGGATCGCGGCGAAGTCGGCGACCGAGGTGCCGGTCGGAATGAGCCCGAAGCCGACCAGGCGGTCCTTGACCTGCGGCGAACGCAGCGCGGCGACGAGCACCTTGCTGTAGCGCTCGACGATCTCGGGCGGCGTTCTGGCGGGCGCGAACACGCCGTACCAGCCCGTTCCCTCGATGTCGTAGCCGGCCTCGCGGAAGGTCGGCAGCTCGGGCAGGAACGGCGACCGTGCCTGGTCCGATGTCGCCAGCACGCGGATGCGGCCGGCCTTGTGCATCTCCAACAGGTCGGTCGTGGTCGTCACCAGCACCGGCACCTGTCCGCCGATCAGGTCGGTGAGCGCGGCCGCCGAGCCGCGGTAGTTGATGTGCTGCAGGTCGAGCCCGGCCGCGCGCGCGAACAGCACGCCGAAGAAGTGCGGCAGCGTGCCGGCGCCGGGCGTGGCGTAGCTGCGTTGCGCCGGGTTGGCCTTGAGCCACTCGACGAGCTCCGGCAGCGACGGCGCCGGCACCTGCGGCCCGACCGCGAGACCGAAGTCGAAGGTGGCGACCTGCGTCACCGGCTGGAAATCGGCGATCGGGTCGTAGTCGAGCGCCGGGTAGACGTGCTGGTAGACCGCGACCGGCGCGATCGGGGTGAGCAGCAGCGTCAAGCCGTCGGGCGCGGCGGCCTTGACGGCCTGCACGCCGATGCGGCCGGCGGCGCCGGTGCGATTCTCCACGATCACCGGCCGGTTGAGCTCCGCCCGCATGGCGTCGGCGAGCACCCGCGCCAGCGCGTCGCCCGAACCGCCGGCCGCGAACGGAAACACGATGCGGATCGGCTGCTCGCCGAGCTGCCCGCGCGCGCGACCGGCCGCGCTTGCAAGCGCGAGCCCCGCGAGCGCCGAGGTCAAGATCCGTCGTCGATGCATGGCTGGTCCCCATTCGCCCAACCAACCGACTGTAGAGGCGGATGCGTCGGAATTGAAGCGCGTCGGCCATCGCCGGCGGCGCAGATGACGACCGCTACATCGCCGAAAGGCGACGCGGACGTCGTCAGCGTTCTTGCGGGACGGCCGCATTTTGGACAGTTCATTCGGACAGCATCCCGCGCTCGGTGATGCCGGGGGCCGGGCCGCACCGTCCATCGACCGTGCCGGGTCGCTTGTTAAGTATTCCGCGCGCAGCCGCCGCGTTCGTTCCAGCAGGCGCGCCGCGCTCGGGGCTCGCCGGGCCGAGCCCGCCGTGAGAAAGCGAGGCTGCATATGCCTCCCAACCTGATTGTGGGCGGTGGCGGCGGACAGACGCTGTCGGGAACAAGCGGCGCCGACCTCATCTACGGGTTCGATCCCAACGGCGCTGCCGCAAGCCCGAGCGGGATCACCGCAACGCGCGTCGCGTCGGGCTTGAGCCAGCCCCTGTTCGTCACCGCTGCGCCCGACGATCCCTCCCGCATCTTCGTGGTCGAGAAGACCGGCCTCATTCGCATCGTCGACCTTGCGGGCGAGGAATTCGGCGTGTTCCAGGTCAAGGCGACGCCGTTCCTCGATGTAACGACGCAGATCAGCCAGGCCGGCGAGAGCGGCCTGCTCGGCCTCGCGTTCGATCCCGACTACGCGCAGAACGGCTTCTTCTATGTCAACCTGATCAACACCGCCGGCGACACTGAGATCCGTCGCTACCAGGTGTCGGCCAATCCCGACGTCGCCAACGGCGCCAGTGCGCAGCTGGTGATCGCCGTCGATCAGCCGAGCGCGACCAACCATAAGGCCGGATGGCTCGGCTTCGGGCCCGACCGTCTGCTCTACGCGGCGCTCGGCGACGGCGGGTCGAATGCCAACACCGCGCAGGGCGTCGACAGCCTGCTCGGCAAGATGCTCCGGCTCGACGTGCATGCCGACGACTTCCCCGCCGACCCGACCCGCAATTACGCCATTCCAACCGGCAACCCGTTCGCCGGCGCGACTGCGGGCGCCGACGAGATCTGGGCAATGGGCCTGCGCAACCCGTGGCGCGACAGCTTCGACCGCGCAACCGGCCAGCTGTTCATCGCCGACGTCGGCGACGGCACCTGGGAGGAAGTCGACATCGGCGCGGTCGGCGCCAACTACGGCTGGCCGCTGGCAGAGGGGCCGGCCGGGTCACAGGCCGCGAATCTCACGCGGCCGATCTTCTCCTATGACCACGGCGTCGGCCGCAGCATCACCGGCGGCTACGTGTATCGCGGCCCGAGCGAGCAGCTGCACGGCCAGTATTTCTATGCCGATTTCATCACCGAGTTCGTCGCCACGCTGCACTTTGTCAACGGCAACTGGGTCTCGACCGACCGCACCGCGCAGATCAGCACCAATGTCGGCACCATCGACAGCATCTCCTCGTTCGGCGAGGACGCGCGCGGAAACCTCTACATCGTCGACGTCGGCGGCGAGGTGTTCCGGTTGACGCCGAATGGCACGTCGGCCGACGCAGCCGACACGATCGTGGCCGGAGCGGGGGACGACTGGGTATTTGCCGGTTCCGGCGACGACACGGTCGACGGCCAATCGGGAGCCGATGTGCTCGCCGGCATGGCCGGGAACGACGCGCTCGACGGCGGCGACGGCAACGATCGGCTGGATGGGGGTGCCGGCGCCGACTCGCTGCGCGGCGGCGCCGGTGCCGACATCCTGACGGGCAGTGCCGGCGACGACCGTTTCGTTCCAGTGCCGGGCGGCGGGGCCGACATTGCCACCGATTTCGTGGCGGGTGCCGGCAGTGTCGACCGGGTCGTTCTGACCGAATTCCCCGCGATCCGCACGCTGGCGAATGTCCTGGCGCGCGCCACGCAGGTCGGCATCAACACTGTCATCGATTTCGGCAATGGCGATACGCTGACGCTGCGCAACGTTGCGCGCGCAAGCCTCGCCACGGACGACTTCGTATTCGCGGTCCTGCCCACAGACTTCAACGGCAATGCCCGAAGCGACATCCTCTGGCGACGCGCCGACGGCATGGTCTCGGTGTGGGACGACGGGCAGATCGGGTCGGCGCACTGGGTCGACCTGATCCCCACGGACTGGCAGGTCGCGGACACCGGCGACTTCAACGGCAACGGCAGGGCCGACATCCTGTGGCGGCGCGCCGACGGCATGGTCTCGGTCTGGGACGACGGACAGATCGGGTCGGCGCACTGGATCGACCTGATCCCCACGGATTGGCAGATCGCCGGCACCGGCGACTTCAACGGCAACGGCCGCGACGACATCCTGTGGCGGCGCTCCGACGGCATGGTCTCGGTCTGGGATGACGGGCAGATGGGGTCGGCGCACTGGATCGACCTGATCCCCACGGACTGGCAGATCGCCGGCATCGGCGACTTCAACGGCAACGGCCGCGACGACATCCTGTGGCGGCGCGCCGACGGCATGGTCTCGGTCTGGGATGACGGGCAGATCGGGCTGGCGCACTGGATCGACCTGATCCCGACGGAGTGGCAGATCGCCGGCACCGGCGACTTCAACGGCAATGGCCGCGACGACATCCTGTGGCGGCGCGCCGACGGCATGGTCTCGGTCTGGGACGACGGGCAGATCGGGCTGGCGCACTGGATCGACCTGATCCCCACGGATTGGCAGATCGCCAAGACCGGCGACTACAATGGCAACGGCCGCGACGACATCCTGTGGCGGCGCGCCGACGGCATGGTCTCGGTCTGGGACGACGGGCAGATCGGGTCGGCGCACTGGATCGATCTGATCCCGGTGGAGTGGCAGATCGTCTAGGTCGAAGCTTCCTCCGCCGACGGGCGTCGCCGCAATGATCGTCCCGCCATCTCCGCGGTCGTTGACTTGAGGCCGCCTGATCCTAATATGACAGCCGTTCCGAGGGGTGCCCCGAAGGGGGCTGAGATACCGCGCGTGAGCTTGATCGCGGTGACCCTTTGAACCTGATCCGGGTCATTCCGGCGAAGGGACAGGACAGCCGTGCAACCCCCTACCTTCCTTGCCAAGCTGATCGGGCCGACCGCGCTCATCGCGGCCCTCAGGCTGTTCCGACATCGCCTGCAAGCGGGAGCAATACGATGAACATCCACGACCCCGACATCGCGACCCCGAAGGTGACGACCGGTCCCCTGCCCGCCTCCCGCAAGGTCTTCGTCCGGCCCGAGGCCGCGCCCGACTTGCAGGTGCCGCTGCGCGAGATCGTCCTGTCGGAGGCCTCCGGCGAAGCCCCGCCGCCGGTCTACGACACGTCCGGGGCCTACACCGACGCGCGCACCGCCATCGACGTGGAAGCTGGGCTTGCGCGCACGCGCAGCGCCTGGGTGCGCGCGCGCGGCGGCGTCGAGGAGTACGACGGCCGGCCGCTCCAGCCGGTCGACAACGGCAACGTTTCCGGCAAGCACCTTGCGCGCGCGTTCTCGAATACGCCGCGCCCGATCCGCGCCGCCAACGGCGCGCCGCTGACCCAGCTCGAATGGGCGCGCGCCGGCGTCATCACCAAGGAGATGGTCTATATCGCCGAGCGCGAGAACCTCGGGCGCAAGCGCAAGCTCGAGCGCGCCGAGGCGGCGCTTGCCGACGGCGAGAGCTTCGGCGCCTCGATCCCGGCCTTCATCACGCCGGAATTCGTGCGCGACGAGGTGGCGCGCGGACGCGCCATCATCCCGTCCAACATCAACCACGCCGAGCTCGAGCCGATGATCATCGGCCGCAATTTCCTGACCAAGGTCAACGCCAATATCGGCAACTCGGCGGTGACCTCCTCGGTCGAGGAGGAGGTCGAGAAGATGGTGTGGGCGATCCGCTGGGGCGCCGACACCGTCATGGACCTCTCGACCGGGCGCAACATCCACAACACGCGCGAGTGGATCATCCGCAACGCGCCGGTGCCGATCGGCACCGTGCCGATCTACCAGGCGCTGGAGAAGGTCGCCGGCGACCCGGTCAAGCTCGACTGGGAGGTCTACAAGGACACGCTGATCGAGCAGTGCGAGCAGGGCGTCGACTACTTCACCATCCATGCCGGGGTGCGCCTCGGCTACATCCATCTGACCGCGAGCCGCGTCACGGGCATCGTCTCGCGCGGCGGCTCGATCATGGCCAAGTGGTGCCTGTCGCGGCACAAGGAGAGCTTCCTCTACGAGCGCTTCGGCGACATCTGCGACATCATGCGCAAGTACGACGTGTCGTTCTCGCTCGGCGACGGATTGCGCCCGGGCTCGATCGCCGACGCCAACGACCGTGCCCAGTTCGCCGAGCTCGAGACCTTGGGCGAGCTCACCAAGGTGGCGTGGGAGAAGGGCTGCCAGGTGATGATCGAGGGGCCCGGCCATGTGCCGATGCACAAGATCAAGATCAACGTCGAGAAGCAGCTCAAGGAGTGCGGCGAGGCGCCGTTCTACACGCTGGGGCCGCTCACCACCGACATCGCGCCCGGCTACGACCACATCACGTCGGCGATCGGCGCCGCCATGATCGGCTGGTTCGGCACCGCCATGCTCTGCTACGTCACGCCCAAGGAGCACCTCGGCCTGCCCGACCGCGACGACGTCAAGCAGGGCGTGATCGCCTACAGGATCGCGGCGCACGCCGCCGACCTCGCCAAAGGCCATCCGGCCGCGCAGCTGCGCGACGACGCGCTTTCGCGCGCGCGCTTCGAATTCCGCTGGATGGACCAGTTCAACCTCTCGCTCGATCCGGAGACCGCGATCGCCTACCACGACGCGACCTTGCCGAAGGAAGCCCACAAGGTCGCGCATTTCTGCTCGATGTGCGGCCCGAAATTCTGCTCGATGAAGATCACGCAGGACGTGCGCGACTATGCCGCGACCTTGAACGATCCCTCGTCCAATCCTCATCCTGAGGAGGCGCGAAGCGTCGTCTCGAAGGATGAAGCCGAGCGCGGCATGGCCGAGATGTCGGAAAAATTCCGCCAGATGGGGAGCGAGGTCTACGTCGACGCCGCCGCGGTGAAGGAGAGCAATCGGGCGCTGTAAATCCGGGCGGGTTAGAAGGCGGAACGCGCAGCCGCATTGGCACCGGCGCATTGGGCTTGGCTAATCCGCCCCACGCTGTAAGCTCTCTCGATCAGCTCAATGGCGATCCTCATCCTCCGTTTGCTGACATGACTCGCCGGCAGCAATGGCGCAAGGTGCTCGACGCCGAGGTCGCGCGCTGGTCGGCGATGTCGTGCGAGCAGCTCGTTGCTGCACTCTCGGACGTGCAGGCCTATGAGGTCGAGCGCGATGCCAAGACCTACCAGGTAGAAGTCGAGCTGCTGGAGAACACCGACAAGTACCTGCACGTCATGGTCGGCGTCGACGACGGCAGCTTGCCGGCTTCCATGTTGCCGCTGACCGAGACCTTCATTCGCGAGAAGCAATCTTAGGAGCCGAAACGGTGCGGCTGGAACGAGCATCGATCGAGCCGTCATTGCGAGTTGCACACCGGCCAGGTGGCCGATCCACCTGGATGAAACTTGTCCTGAGGAGCGGTCCGAAGGACCCTTCGAGACGCGTCGCTGCGCGACGCTCCTCAGGGTGAGGACCTTCGAGAAGTCCGCAGCGACCCTGCAGCGCGTGGGAAAGCACCTCAGCATGAGGAGGTGGGGGCGCCAGAAACCCATCCGCCGCTCGCCTCCGTCATTGCGGCTCGTTTTCTCTCCCGGTTGCTTCCGAGGAGCGTAGCGACGAAGCAAATCCGGACGCGACGGCGCCGTGCCGGATGCTTCGCCTTCGGCTCGCAATGACGGCTTGAGGATTCGAGCGCGGCGGCTATCCCTCGCTCTCGCGCAACACGCTCCAGATCCAGCCGAGGAAAGTCAGCACCAGAACCGGATAGGCGAAGAACGGCAGCGGCGCCGCGGTCGGCAGCAGCGGTTCACCCAAGAAAATTCTTACCGCGACCACCGCAAAAAGGATTGCGCTCGCCAAGCCGACGATGCGGACGAGGAATACAAACCCGCTCGGAATGCTGACGAGCAAAAGGCCGACGCTCCACAGCGCCGTCCCGGCGGCGAACGCGGGCATGCTGGCGGCCGGACCGGCGGCGGTCCCCGACAGCATGACCGCCGATCCAAGCCCAAAGACCAGGAACCCGGCCGCGACCAGGTCGCGCCCCATCCTGAAATACTTGCAGCCGAGCAACGTCGACGCCATGACCAGGCCGGAGCTGTCGATCGCCCACAACAGCGCTTGCAGATTGGGCTGCGCCACGAAGCTCCCCGCCATGCCGAACACGGCACCCAGCACCAGGCCAAGGACGGCGAGCATGTCGACCGCGCTTCTCGTGCTCGGCATTCGCCCTCTCCTCGGTAACTTCCGGCTACACGCTGGGCGATGCCTCGCTGAAAGTCGAGCACCGATGCCCCGGAGCGCGCTTGGCGTTCTCGGTCTTGCCTGGACAACCGCCGCCCTCGCGCAGAATTTCGTCACCGGTGAACCCGGAGCCGAGCGCTTCCCGGATTTCGCCTGCGGCTCAATCCGGGCTACGTTTTCCCCATGGCACACTTCGACGGACAGGTCTTGATCGTGACCGGCGGGGCGCGCGGCATCGGCGAGGCGGTGGCGAGGGGCTTCGTCACGCGCGGCGGCCGCGTCGTGCTGGCCGACATCGACGTCGGGCTCGGCACCACGCTCGAGGCCGAGCTCGGCCGCGCGGCCGTGTTCCACAAGGCCGACGTGCGCGATCCGGCGCAGTGCCAGGCGACGGTCGAGCGCGCGGTGGCGGCGTTCGGGCGCGTCGATTGCCTGGTCAACAGCGCCATCAAGATGGCGCCGGGGCCGCTGGCGGAGCTTTCGCTTGCGGATTGGCGCAGCGTGATCGATACGGGCTTGACCGGCACGTTCCTGATGACGCAGGCGTTCGGCCGCTGGGTGATCGCGCACAAGCGCACCGCCGCGGTGGTCAATCTCTCGTCGATGGCCGGCTACCAGCCGTATGGCGCGGCCGGAGCCTACTCGACGGTCAAGGCCGCGGTGCTGATGCTGACGGACCACTTCGCCATCGAATGGGCGCGCAAGGGCATCCGGGTCAACGCAGTTGCGCCCGGTCACATCGAAACACCGCTCACTGCCTACCTGAAGGATCCGGCGATCAAGCGGGGCCGCTCCGAGGTCACCCCGCTCGGGCGCGTCGGCCAGGTGGACGACGTCGTCGGCGGCATTCTGTTCCTGCTCTCGGACGAGGCGCGCTACGTGACCGCGACCAACCTGGTCATGGACGGCGGCGTGACCAAGAGCATCTTCAATCACATGCCCGGACGGACCTGGGACTAGGATAGGCTGGACGATCGAACCTGATAGGGTCGCGCCGTGGACATCCTCACGATCGCTCTGTGCATCTCGATCGGCAGCGCCGTAGCATGGCTGCTGGCGCTGCATACGAGCCGTGGCGTCCGGCTCCTGCTTTGGGACGCGCCGTTGGCGACCGCCGGCGCGGCACTGTGCGCGCTGGCTCTCGCCGGCACCCCGCCGGCGGTCAGCCTGGTGGGGCTGGTGACAGCAGGCCCGCTCTGTGCCGTTCTTATGATTGTGATTGGCCACGCGATCAGGCGTGCGCTGTCGTAAGCGGGATCAACTCGAAACGAGGCGGAGAGGAACAAGATGGCGGGGCTCCTTGACGGACACATTGCGGCGGTTACCGGAGCGGGCTCGGGCATCGGGCGCGCAATCGCGCTCGGATTTGCACGCGAGGCCGCGCGCGTCGTGGTGCTCGACCTCAATGGCGAGGCGGCGGTCGAGACGACCCAGCAAATTCTCAATGCCGGCGGAAAGGCCGACAGCTTCACGCTCGACGTGACCAAGCGCGAGGACTGCGTCGCCATCGCCAAGCAGGTCGCCGACAAGGTCGGTCAGGTTTCGATCCTGGTCAACAATGCCGGCATCAACCGCCGCAACGCCTTCACCGCGGCGCCCGATGCCGTGATCAAGGATTGGGAAGACATTCTGGCGATCAACCTCCATGGCGTCTTCAACGTCACTCACGCCTTTCTGGCGCAGCTGCGCGCCGCCAGGGGCCGGATCGTCAACATCGGCTCGATCCAGTCGTTCATGCACGTGCGCACGCCGAACTCGCCGGCCTACACCACCTCGAAGCACGGCGTGCTCGGTTTCACCCGCGCACTTGCGGCCGAACTCGGCCGCGACGGCGTGCGGGTCAACGCCATCGGCCCGGGCCTGATCGAAACGCCGCTCAACGCGCAGGTGCGCGCCAACAGCCCGGACCTGATGAAGATCTTTCTCGACCATACCCCGCTCGGTCGCGCCGGCAAGCCGGAGGACGTCGTCGGCCCGGCGATCTTCCTTGCCTCCGACCTTTCGGCCTACGTCACCGGCTCGATCGTCATGGCCGACGGCGGCTACCGCACGATCTAGCAGAACCCGCACCGGTGCGATGAACGAGCGCGAAAGCGCATCGCGGCGCCGAACGCCAAAGGTCGCCCACCTCTCGCCCGGCGGCGCCGCGCCCACGTCCCGTCCGCGCGGGTAAGGTGGGCCTGGTCGCGCCAAGCCGGTCGATGTGTACACGCGCGCAATTCGCAGACAGAATGAGCTCGAAGTCATCACTCCGAATGACTCGCAGGGAAGGAAGCCAGCATGTGCAGACTGTGCGATGCGCAAATCCCGCAGAACCGTTTCCTGTGCGACGCGGTGACTTCGCCGACCCCTGTGGCGACGCGGCGCCGGTTTCTCAAGGGTGCGGCGGCGAGCGCCGGCGCCGCTGCCGCCCTCAACCTGTTCTCGCCGCGCCGAGCCGCGGCGCAAGACCAGGACCAGCAGGGACCGCCTGAGGACAGCGGCCGGCCGGGGCGGCGCTACGTCATTCGCGGCGGCTCCGTGATGACCATGGACCCGCAATGGGGCGACTTCCCGCAGGGCGACGTTCTCGTCGAAGGCAACAAGATCGCGGCGGTCGGTCGCAACCTGCAGCCCGGCAACGCCGCCGTGATCGATGCGCGCGGGCGCATCGTGATGCCCGGCTTCATCGATACCCACCACCACCAGTTCGAGACGGCGCTGCGCAGCTTTCTGGCCGACGGGATCCTGATCGACGACGGCACGCCGGCGGGCGCCATCAACTATTTCAAGTACATCCTGCAGACGTTCGCTCCGGTGTACCGACCGCAGGACGTCTACATCAACGAGCTGTTCGGCTCGCTCGCCCAGCTCGACGACGGCGTCACCACGGTGCACGACGTCTCGCAGATCCACCACTCGCCGCAGCACTCGGACGCGGCAATCAAAGGCATCATGGACTCCGGGCGCCGCGCCGCATTCGGCTATTTCGAGAGCGCAGGCGGCGTTGCCGGCAACCAGTATCCGACCGACGCGCGCCGCATCAAAACGCAGTATTTCTCCTCCAGCGATCAGCTCGTCACCATGATCATGGGCGGCGAGATCTACCTGCCGGGCTTCCAGACCGCCTGGCAGATCGGGCGCGAGCTCGGCCTGATGATCGCCGCCCACATCGTCGCGCCGTTCGGCATGCGCCCGACCTTCGACCAGCTCGCCTCCTCCAACCAGTTCCGATCCGACAACTTGTTCATCCATGTCACCGGCATGTCGGACATGGCCTGGCAGAAGATCAAGGATTCCGGCGCTCACGTTTCGCTCGCCGTTCCGATCGAGATGAACATGCGGCACGGCATCCCGCCCATCCTCAAAACGTTGAGCCTGGGCATTGAGCCGTCGCTGAGCACGGACGTGGAGGTCACGCTGACGGCGGACTTCTTCACCCAGATGCGCTCCACCATGAATCTGCAGCGCGCGCTGGTGAACCAGATGATCCTCGACTCGCAGCCGACAACCACCAACCCCTATCCGCCGCCGCCGCCCGGCACGCCGAAGCTTCTCACCGCACGCGACGTCTTGCGCTTCGCCACCATACGCGGCGCGGAGGACCTGCGGCTCGACGGCAAGACCGGCTCGCTCAAGCCCGGCAAGGAGGCCGACATCATCATCCTCGATGCGACCGCGATCAACGTCGCCCCGCTCAATCACGTGCCGGGGGCGGTGGTATCACTGATGGAGCGCACCAACGTCGAAACCGTGATCGTCGCCGGCAAGGTGCGCAAGTGGAAGGGCCGGCTGCTCGGCGTCGATCTGCGCCGGCTGCGTCAGCAGCTCGAGGACTCGCGCGATTTCATCTTCGGGGCGGCGAAGGTCCCGCAGGATCTGTTCCGTCCAAACCCAAACTGAATCGTAGCGCGGTTGGCGAAGTCGGCGGGTTGTGCCTCACAAAATGCCCATCGGTATTTTTCCCTCGCGGGTTCAAACCACTGGCAACAGCGGGAGGACGCGCCGAGCCGAGCCGACGTCGAGCGCATGCTCGGCCGCCCGATCGGCGAGCGGATGAAAGCTTGCGCCGGCGTGAGCGCAGCGCAACGCGCGATCGGCGAGCGGCTCAAGGCCGAGCACCGCCTGACCGATGCGCGATGGGATGCACTGCCGAATGCCGCATCGCCGCCCGACCGGTGACTGCGCCGGCCGGCGCGACGATCCTTTAGGCGATACCGCGATCGCCACGATGCGCGCGGATGACGAGCGAGTGGCAGCGGGCGGATACGCGCGACCCACCCGCTGCCGTCTCGACCGATCAACGGATTGAGGATCCGCGCGAGCTGCGGCGGATATCGGACCAATCCCGCCTCGCCGCGTTCGCCTCGGCCTTCAAGCCGTCGTGCGCCTTCTTGCCGTAGCAGGCCGTCAGGCCGCCCTGCCCTGCTGCCATCGCTACGCTCGAAGCCCCGCCGGTCACAAGCCCCGCGGCCGCGCCGATCGTGCCGCCGATCTTGCCTTCGCGGCTGGCGGCGCAGCGCGAGGCGAACTTTGCCATCGGCTTGAACTCCTTGAGCGCAGGAACCTGTCCGATCGCGTCGCCGGCCTTGTCGTAGGCTTTCGAGACCACGGTGCCGGTGGTGTTGATGACTTTGGGGGCATACTTGCCGACCGTACGGCCCGCATCGGTCGCGGCACCGCCGACACTCTTGGCGGTCTTGCTGGCGGCACGGCCGACGTCCTTCGCGGCGCTGCCGGCGGCACGGTCGACGCTCTTGACCGTCTTGCTCACCCCACGACCGACGTCCTTCGCGGTCTTGGTCACGGCCTTGCTGACGCTCTTAAGGGGATTTCCGATCGAGAAGGCTGATGCCGGGGTGGCAGAGCCGATCGCGATCGGCATGGCAACGAGTGCCATTATCGTCCAATGGATGCGCATGATGCTCTCCGCTGTTCTGGGGTCCGCTCACAAGTGATCGTCCCTGAGTTGCACTTTGGCATTCGTTGCGGAAAACATCTGTGAGTTGCATCACAAAATAGTTGGCCGAAGAGACCGTCATTTGTGAATTGGATCACAGACGAGCGGCGCACGATGCGTTGCGGCTATGGGGCCGCCTTCGCGATTTCGAGCGCGAGGGATGGCTCGTGATGCGCGCGCGCGCTGGCGGCTCGGCCGCGCGCTCGCCGAGGTCGATCGCGGCCTTGGGCCCAATCGCGGGAGGGGGGCGGAGTGTTCAAAAATCCAGATAGGCCGGCGGCCACGATCAGACGCGAATTTTTTGGGTAAAGGCGTAGTCGCCGGCGGTTGGGGTATGGTGCCGCCAGGTTCGACGAAAGTTGACCACGGGATTTCGACCGATGGGCCGACGTGGCGGGCGGCGAATGTAACGAACCGAGCGGTGCGTCCGAATCAGTGGCCGAATTCGCGCTATCGCGACGAGATCACCGAGGGCAGCGCGGCGTATTGGGACCTCTGTTGCCGCAGCGGTGCACTTGCGCCGGACGCCGCCGATGATCGGCGATCGAGCACGCGGTCGAGCGACTACTGGCCGATTGGGCGGCGGCGTGGCGCGAGCGCGCGTGATAGGCGGCGGCTCGGCGATATTCCCAGGTGTGGGAATAAGCGCTATCAGGCCATCGAATGGCCGCTTAAATAGCTCCAACCAGTGTTGTAGGCGCCGATGTTGAAACTGTCGGTGTTATAGCTATTGGTGTTCAAACTGTTGAGCAGCTCGCTGCCAAAGATCAATAAGCTGTCGGTGACGTTGTTGAAACTTTCGTTGAAGATATAGACAGACAGCGACTCCCCGCCCGCAACAGCAGCAAGCTCGGCGTCGGTCAAAGCGATTAGCCCTTTCATGGCTTTCCTCAAGTGCCGCGTCTGACCGACCTTCTTTGGCCGATTTAGCGTATCTGCACAACAACTACCCTTCGTTAAGGTTAAGGATGATCCGTTACGCGCCACGTCGTGCGATCGCGGGCC
>Ga0209382_10003355_pt1 | contig 22232 bp, 16 predicted proteins | sample SoiMetdeltSBSDD5_FD_187599 | JGI IMG/M metagenome (GOLD analysis project Ga0209382, IMG submission 187599) | Bulk soil microbial communities from a Populus tree surrounding site in Tennessee, USA - Soil MetaG P. deltoides SBSDD5 (SPAdes) (version 2) | ecosystem: Environmental > Terrestrial >...
AACGCCTCCGCGCCCTAGGACGCCGCTGCGCGCAGCCGCGTCTTGTACACGCGCTGCCGAGGAATGTTGTAGCGCTGCAGCCGGAGATAGACCGTCCTCCGCGTCACGCCCATGAGGCGGGCCACGCGCGCGATGTTCCACTCGTTGCGATCCAGCAGCAGGAGCAGTTTCTGGCGCTCGATGTCGTGGACAGGCGTGCGCTCGAGGTAGGCCTCCCAGCCGCTGGCATCGCCCGCGGGCGCCTCGCTCTCGGGCCGGACGGCACCCGCGAGGATCCGCGAGAACTTGGCCAGCCGCTCCACGTCGCTGGCCTGGCAGAAGTGGGGCTCCGCGCTGTCGACATAGAGGAGTGCGACGAGCGCGGTGCCGTCGAACACCGGGAACACGGCGAGGCTCGCCGGGCCTCCGCTGGCGGCGGTTAGAGCCTTGTCGGCGGACGTATCCGGCACGTAGATCGGCTGGCCGCGACGGAGCTGATCGCGGCCCCGCACCCACAAGGTCTCCACGGCGTCGAGGACGTGCTGATCGATCCCGCGCGAGGCGAACAGCGTCAGCCGCTGGTCCGCGACCGCGAAGACGCCGCTGCTTCGGCCGTTGACTAGCGCCATCACCACCTCGAGTGTCCGCTCGCCCACGCGTTGCGGCCCATCCGCTCGCACGACGAGGTCGGCGAACTGGCCTACCAGGTCCGCCCAGTGGGGCATACGAACACCTCCTGGGCCTATGGTACCCATTTTTCAGGTCAATGGCGGGAGTGTATCATAGAACGGATAAAAACAAAACAAATATCTTGACTGAATCGAGTACTAAGTATACATATCCTCCCACACGGAAACGCGGCGGTGTTCGCCGGGGAGGATTCGATGCGAGTAGCCATGCTGGTGGGTTTCTTGATGTTCAACGTGATCGCGGGCTTGTACGACGGCGGCTGGGGCCTGGATGCGAGCGCGGACGCGGGTTTGTCCGACGGGGGACAGGTTCAGGCCTACGATGGCGACGCTCCGCCACCGCCCAACTGGCCGTAGGAACGCTGCATCGAGCGCAGGGGGCGCGAGGGGTCGGATTCTCGCGCCCTCTATTCGTTTTGCGGTACCATCGCGGGGCCTCATGTCGCTGGCTCAGCAGGTGTTCGCGTGGCTCGGAATCGCGCAGGGTTTCGCGCTCCTCGGAGTCCTGCTGCTGCGTGGCCATTACCGCCGGGTCCCACTCTTCACGATCTACGTGGGTGGCGTCCGTGTTTTTGGGGTGATCTACCTTCTCCATCCCACCTGGGAGACCTGGATGCTGCAGCAGGTCGTCAGCGCGGCCCTCCGCTTCGGAGTGGCTCTCGAGCTGACCTACTGCATCTTCGGAGCTTTTCCGGCGGCCGCGGTGACCGCCCGCCGGGTCATGCTGGTCATCCTCGCGGCCACCGCGGTCACCGCCCTGGCCACGGCCCCGCTGGACGCCACCTATACGCGAATGCAGGCGGAGTCGATTCCCCGCATGGCCTCCGCCGGAATCTGGATGCTCACCGCGCTCGCGGGCCTAGTGCTCTGGTACAGGTTGCCCCTGGCGCCGCTGCCGCGCGCGATACTGATGGGGTACGCGCCCTATCTGCTCGTCTTCACGATCGGCATGAGCCTGCTCTTCGACCCCGGATCGCAACGCCTCAGAGTCTGGGTGGGCTGGTTGGACCCTCTCGCGTTCTTCATCCTCACGAACTATTGGCTGCGCGTTGCGTGGCGCACTGTGCCTGAATCCGCATTGCTCCCGACGCCGGCCGGGCGGCCGCCGACCGCCGTCCCCGTAGCGGAACGGGCCGCGTCATGAGCCCTCTCTCTTGACACGTTGACTTGAAGAGCGCGAGCGCTTGCCGTCTCGTGTTCTCTCTCGACGTCTTGCCGTACGATCGCCCTCGAAAATGTCCATCCCGGAGCAGGTGGTCAGGTGGCTCTCCGGGGTGCAGTTGGTCGTGCTCTTCGGTGTCCTGATCCTTCGCCGCCACTACCAGCGCGTACCGTTCTTCACGATCTACGTGGGCGGCCTGATCGCCTTGGCCGCTTTCCTCGCCCTGAACTACACCTGGAACGGCTTCATGATCTCGGCGGTGGCGACGGCGGCTCTCCGCTTCGGCGTCGCCCTCGAACTGACGCGTTGCATCTTCGGCGCGTTCCCGGCGGCGGCGACCACCGCGCGCCGGGTGGTGTTTTCGATCCTCGTGGTGACGGCGGTCATCTGCTTCGCCACGATCAGCCCCAGCGCGACGTACACACGGGTGCACGCGGAAGCCGTCCCTCGCCTGGGGGCGACCGGTATCTGGATCCTGACCGCCCTCGCCGGTCTCGTGCTGTGGTATCGCCTGCCCCTGGCGCCGCTCCCGCGCGCGATCCTCCTCGGGTATGCGCCCTACCTGCTCGTCTACACGATCTGCATGAGCCTCTACTTCAGCCCGGAGGCGCAGCCCTACCGGAGCTTGATTGGATACGTCAACTCCGGGTCCTTCATCGTGGTGGTGGGCCATTGGATATGGGTCGCCTGGGGCACGGCGGCGGAGACGTCGGTGCCGCAACTACCGCCGCCGCCGGCGGTGGTCGTCCCCCACCTGTCTGATCGTTTGCGATACGATCGTTCCCGGCCGTGAGTCCCCTCTTCTGGACGATGATCGCGATCTCCGTGGCCAGCTGCCTCCTCGTCCTCTTCCTCATCGGACGTCGCAACGAGCGCCTCATCCGCCGCGACTGGGAGATGCTGCTGACCCCGCGCGGAGAAAAGGTCTACGGCGCCATCGAGGGCAAGGTGCGCGCGGACATCGGCCTGGCCGACCTTTCCTTCGAGCACGCCCTCGTGTACCGCGAGCTGGGGACCACGGAAGAAGCGATCCGGCTCCTCGACGTCGGCTACCGCGTCATCGAGAAGTTCGCGCCCGACATGCTCCGCCTCCTGGCCGCCATGGCCACCTTCTCCCGCATGGTGTCCGCCATCGCGCCCGTCCAGCCGCTGCGTCCGAAGGACTTCCGACTCGTACAGGTCTCGAGCCTGGCCTACCTCCACGGTGTGCTCCATCAGTTCCTCGTGTCCGCGTCCGAGCGCTATCGCTTGAAGGTGTACATACTCGGCCGCAGCTTCGGGCTGGCCACGCGGTTCCTCCTGAAGTCGATCCAGAACCTCGGCGCCGGCGCCGCCGCCAAGGAGGCCGAGCGCGAGTGGGACCAGATCGATGCCATTCGATCGGACTTCCAGGCGCTCACCGACGAGTCGCTCGATACGCTGCGCGTGCTCCTCACCGCCATGGCGCGTGAGGATCGTCAGGACCTTCTCCGCCAGATCGCGCCGCGCTGAACCGCGGCGCGGGCCCCATCCTCACCTCGCGGGTCCGGAGCAGTTCTTTGGGACCGCTAAGGTTGATCAATAGTCGTTAAACGTATACTATCCATTGCGAGGCGCCTTCTTGTCCCTCGCTCCCGCCCCACTCCCGACCTCCCACCTCCTCGTCGTGGAGGACGAGCCGGATTTCGCGGCCGTGGTCGTCGCGATGCTGAGCAATTCCGACCGCCGATGGGAGATCGAGCGCCGGGAGCGACTGGCGGAAGCGCTGGTCCGTCTGGGCGCGGGCGGGATCGAAGCCGTGCTTCTCGACCTCCGGCTGCCCGACGCGACCGGCTTCGAGGCCGTGGACGGCGTCGTCGGCGCCTTCCCCGACGTCGCGGTCGTGGTGATGACCTCCTACGACCGCACGATGGCGGCGGAGGCGCTGCAGCGCGGCGCCCAGGACTACATCATCAAGGGCGAGGTGAGCCCCGCCCTGCTCTCGCGCAGCCTGTGCTACGCGATCTCCCGCAAGCGCGGGGAGACGGCCCTGCGCCGCAGCGACGCGCGGTTCCGGGCCGCCGTGGAAGGCAGCCTCGATGCGGTGGGGATCCTGTCCGCCGTCCGCGACGAGACCGGCCGCGTGACCGACTTCGTGGTGACCGAGATCAACCGCAACGCGGAGCGCCTGCTGCAGCGCCGGCGCGACGAGCTCGTATCCCGGCGTCTCGGCGACTTCTGGCCGCTCGCGTCCCTGCGCCCGTTCATCGAGCGCTCGGTGGCGGTGATGCACGCGCACGAGGCCCTCGAGGAGGAGCTCGAGGTCACGCTGCCCGGTGCCTCCGGCCGCTGGATCCATCATCAGATCGTTCCCCTGGAGGACGGCGTGGCCATCGCGGTGCGCGACACCACCTCCCGCCACGCCGCGGAAGCCGACCTCGGCCGGCGCGAGGAGCAGGTCCGCCAGTCGCAGAAGATGGAGGCGATCGGGCGCCTGGCCGGGGGCGTCGCCCACGACTTCAACAACCTGCTCACGGTCATCCGGGGCCACGGGGAGCTCCTCCTGCGCAAGGTGGGCGGGGAGGACCCGATGCGGCGCAACCTCCTGGAGATCGGCCTGGCCGCGGAGCGCGCGTCCGCCCTCACCCACCAGCTCCTGGCCTTCAGCCGCAAGCAGGTGCTGCAGCCGCGCACCCTCGACCTCGGCGAGATCGTCGAGCGCATGAGCACGCTGCTCCAGCGCCTCATCGGCGAGGACGTGGAGCTGGTCACCCGCGGCCACGGGCGGCTCGGCAGCGTGCGCGCCGACCCCGCGCAGATGGAGCAGGTGATCGTCAACCTCGTGGTCAACGCCCGCGATGCCATGCCCCAGGGCGGCGTGCTCACCCTCGAGCTGGCCAACCTGGAGCTCGACGAGACGTACGCGGCCGGCCATGCCGGAATGGCCCCGGGGTCGTACGTGGTCCTCTCCGTGACGGACACCGGCCACGGCATGGACGAGGACACGAAGGCGCGCATCTTCGAGCCCTTCTTCACGACCAAGGAGGCGGGCAAGGGCACGGGTCTCGGCCTCGCCACCGTCTACGGCATCGTCAAGCAGAGCGAGGGGTTCATCTGGGTCTACAGCGAGCCCGGCCGCGGCACCACGTTCAAGATCCATCTGCCCCGCGTGGACCAGGCCCCGGAAGCCCTGTCTCCCCGTCCGGAAAGGGCCGCCGTGCACGGAAGCGAGACCGTGCTCCTCGTCGAGGACGAGGACGCGGTGCGCGCGCTGCTGCGCGAGCTGCTGGAATCGTTCGGCTATGCCGTGCTGGAGGCCAGGCAGGGAGCGGAGGCCTTGCGCGTGGCGCGCGAGCACCGCGGCCCCATCCACCTGCTGCTGAGCGACCTCGTGATGCCGCAGATGACCGGCCGAGAGCTGGCGGCGCTGCTCGTGCGCCTGCGCCCCGACCTCAAGGTGCTCTTCATGTCCGGATACGCGGCGGGGGCGGCCCCGCACCACGAGATCCCTTCCGACGCCGCCTACATCGAGAAGCCGTTCACGGCCGACGCCATGGGGGGCGCCATCCGGGCCCTCCTCGACTCGCTCACTTCTTCCGCGTCGTGAACGCGCCGGCGCGGGCGGCGCGCTCGAGGGCCTCGCGCACGTCCGCCGGCTGGACCGTGCCGTAGTACCAGGTACCCGCGGCCAGGGCTTCCGCGGCCACCGCCTCGTAGACCTCGAGCGCGCTGCGCCGGCCGTCCGCGAAGTTGTAGGTCTCGAACTGCATCATCCGGTGCAGCCCGGGCACGGGCCGGACCTTCTCCATCGCGTCGTACCAGGTGGACAGGTCGGTGACGGGCACGTAGAGCACGGTGTCCATCGCCTGCTCGTCGGGGCTGAGCGCCGCCTTGGGCGGGCTGCCCCCGGCGATCGCCGTCCAGGCCTGTTCCAGCGCGCGCAGGTCCGCGCCGAGCCCCTCCTCCAGCCGGCTCGTGGCCTGGGCCACGTACGGGGCGGCCCGCCCGCGTGGCGAGAGCGGGCGCACGGACGCGAGCGCGGCCCGCTCCCGCTCGTAGGCCGCGCGCACGAGGCCGCGCGCGGAGCGGAAGGCGGCGGGGGGGGCGAAGGCGGCCGTCGCCGCCAGGTGCGCGACCGCGGTGGCCGCGTCCTGGGCCAGGCGCGCCTGGCCGCGCGCCGCGACGTAGGCGGCCAGGGCGGGCGCGTCGTCGTCGGCGAGGTTCGCGAAGTACCAGGCCACCGCGGAGACGACAAGCGCGTTGCGCTCGAGCTGGGTCGCGTCGACCTGCTCGAGGTCGTCGCCGGTGGAGTGGATGAACTCGTCCGGCCAGTTGGTGAGGCTGGTGGCGGGCACCGAGATGGGGGCGCCCACGAACGCGTGATGGTCGGTGGAATCGAAGTAGGGGACCATGCGCGCGTGGAAGGGCTCGCGGGAGCCCTTGACCGCCACCACCTCGCGCGTGAACGGCTGGGGCAAGGAGGTGCCCCGCTGGGTGAGGAGGGACGTGTTGCCGTCGCGCACCATCGTGAGCACGCTCTCCATCACGTCCTCGAGGGCGTGGGGAAGGCTCCAGGGCAGGCGGGAGGCGTACTGCACCCGCCCGCCCAGGCTCTGACGCGCGCCCACCATGTCCTGGTTGACGTTCACGAGCATCCGGCGCGCCTCGCCGGGGTTCTCGCGGAAGAGCTGGGGCGGGCTGGAGAGCTCGTTCACCCACCAGAAGCGGAGGTCACGGCGCGGGCGTGGCAGCTTGCCGTCGCGGATGAGCCGCGTGAGCGCGCGCCCGATCTCCAGGAGGTTCGCGCACCCGCTGCCGTCGTCGTTGGCGGAGGTCATCTCCTCCTGGATGTGCGCGGTGAGCACGATCTGCTGATCGCGGGTCTCCGTTCCCTTGATCCATCCCTCGACGTAGGCCTGCTCCGGCGGCGCCGCGTATTCGGATTCGATGTCCACCCTGACCCGCAGGGGCCGGCCCGCGGCCGCGAGCTTCTGCAGCCAGCGTCCCCGTCGCGGCGAGACCATGACCGCGAAGGTGGCGGGCGTGCCGTCCTTGACGCCCTCGACGTCGCGCGCCTCGTAGGGCAGCCGTCCCCAGGCCACCTGCTCGGGCGCGTCGAAGGCCTCCGGACGGTTGCTGGCGTAGGAGAGCACTCCCAGCGCGCCGCGCTTCCACACCGCCTCGCGGTGGACGGCGGAGAGGGAGCCGGAGGCGAGGACGATCCGTCCGCGCACCTCCCGGCCCTTGTAGTCGTCGTCGGCGGTGCCGGCGCCGACCTCGACGAGCTCGGCGGTGGCGTGGGTCGTGCGGCTGTGGTCGGCGATGGAGACGGCGACGTCGCCGTAGGCGGCCAGCTTCACTTCCTCCGGATCGAGCAGCCACGCTTCGCCCGATCGGCACGACCAGCCGTGCTCGTCCCACTTCTGGCGCACGAGGCGGACGTCCTCCAGGCCCGCCGCGGCCGCCGCCCCCCGGATGTACTCGGCGGCGGCGAAGAAGTCGCGGCTGCCCCCGGTGCGATGGAAGTGGGTGAGGTGGCGGTCGTACTCGAAGGCGCGGTCGCCGGAGAGCTCGTTCACGAGCGCGCGATGGAGGCGGTCGGGGAGGAAGGGCGAGGTCTGCGCCCCGGCCAGGCCGGGGACGAGGGTGACGGCGGCGGCGAGCAGGGGGAGCGCTCTCAACGGCACCTCCAATCAGCCCTTCATGAGGTCGAGCAGCTCGGAGAGGGGGATGGTCACCCATTCCGGGCGCTGGTCCAGCTCGTAGGCGATCTCGTGCAGCGTCTTCTCGAGCAGGTAGCCGGTGAGCGAGGCGCGCAGCTCGTCCGGACCCGCGGGCGCGAACGGCTGGCCGGCCGCGGTCTGCAGGTACTGGCGCAGGAAGGCGGCCCCCACCCAGGCCCGCCAGGCGCGGAGGGCCGGCTCCAAGACCGGGATGTCCTCCCCGCGCACGGCCCCGCTCGACACGCGTCCGGAGAGGGCGTGGGCGGTGACGTAGTGGAACGAGCGCAGCATGCTGGCCACGTCGCGCAGGGGCGAGCGCTTGATGCGCCGCTCGGCCAGGGGGCGGCCGGGCTCGCCCTCGAAGAACAGCATCACGAAGTCCCGGCCCGTGTAGAGGACGCGCCCGAGGTGGTAGTTGCCGTGATAGCGGATGCGCTTGGAGCGGAAGCGGGTCTCGAAGGCCGCGCGCGAGCGCTTCAGGATCTCCGCCTCCAGGGCCACCGCCCGCTGCGCGTCCGCCTGCACCGTCTCCGGGAGCGTGCGGAGGCGCCGGCGCAGCCTCTGCAGGACGGACCGTCCCAGGTTGCGCACGGACTGCACGAGCGAGCGCTGGTAGAGGGCGGAGAACGGCTCCGGCGCGAACCTCGGATCGACGGGATCGGAGGCGAGAGTGGTGTGCATCTCGGCCGTGCGCCGGGCCAGCAGCTCGACGGTCGTGAGGAAGGGGCCGATGGCCTGGCGCACGTCCGCGGGCACCTCGCGGGCGGCCAGCTCGATGATCCCGTCCGCGGGCAGGGGAGGGGCGGGTGTGCCGGTGAGGATCCGCTCCGAGTAGCGGCCGAGCTCGTCCAGCGTCACCAGCCATCCGTCCGTCTCGTGCGTGACGTAGTCCTGCAGCACGGCCAGAGTGGACGCGCCCGCCTCCGTCCGGTACGCCATCACCCCGCGCACGGGCGGGCAATGCGCGAACCCGTGCTCGGCCAGGAAGGCCACGACCTCCAGGTCGGGGTGCTCGCCCTCCGGCCGGCGGATCAGCCTCAGGATGAAGCGCGAGCCGAAGGTCACGGACGCGTCGCCCGCGGAGACCGTGACCTGCCCGGGGACGCGGTCCCGCTGCACGGCGCGTGTCTTGCGGAGCTGCCGGTCCGACCACCCCTCCAGCTCGCCCTGCCGTCCCTTGATCCCGGAGCGCCGGCCCATCACGTCGAGCAGCGATTCGCCGAAAGCGCGATCGCGGACGGCGTCGTAGAGGACGCCCACGGAGGCGCCCCGTTCGTCCTTGATCCGGGCCAGGACGCCGCCGGGGTGGTGGGCGGCCAGCTCCTCCCCGCGCGCGCCGAGGGCGGCCGCCACCGGAAGCAGGTAGCGCTCGGGCTCGCCGTCGGCGTAATCGGCCTGCACGAGCGCGATGGCGGAGAGCTCCGTGACCGCGATGGCGTCGACGATCTCGGCCCGGATGAGGTCGCGCGACTTCCCCCAGAACCACGAGCGCGCGCGCAGCACGCTCGGCAGCACGGGAGTGAGCAGCCGTCCGAGGTCCTCCGTGAACTGCGCCTGCGCCTCCTCCGTCCACGCGACCTCGGGCCAGGCCTCGGGCGCGGAAGCGAGGTGCACGGGCTTGGTCGTGGGCGGCGCCTTTTCCAGCGCGAACCAGAAGAAGCCGTGGGGCCCGAGGGAGATCGGGTAGGGGCCGTCCCCCACGACCGGGAAGGCGCTGCGGCCGGACATCTCGACGGGGTGGAGCCCGCGCAGGGTGGGCAGGCTCAGCTCCGCGTGCTGCGCGAAGCGCGAGAGGTTCGCCACCACCAGGATGCGCTCCTCGCCGTAGGTGCGCAGGAAGGCCAGGATCTTGTTGTTGTCGGGGTAGAGGAACTCGAGGCTGCCGCGGCCGAAGGCCTTGTGCTGCTTGCGCAGGCTGAGCGTCCGTTTCATCCACCACAGGAGCGACTGCGGGTTGCTGTGCTGGACCTCGACGTTGATGGCCTCGAAGTGGTACTCGGGGTCGATGATCACGGGGAAGTACAGGCGCTGGGAGTTGGCGCGGGAGAACCCGGCGTTGCGGTCCGGGCTCCACTGCATCGGCGTGCGCACCCCGTTGCGGTCCCCCAGGTAGAAGTTGTCCCCCATGCCGATCTCGTCGCCGTAGTAGACGACGGGCGTGCCGGGCAGGGAGAGGAGCAGGCCGTTCATCAGCTCGATCTTGCGGCGGCTGTTGCCGAGGAGAGGGGCCAGGCGGCGGCGGATGCCGAGGTTGATGCGGGCCTGCGCGTCCTGGGCGTAGGCCCGGTACATGTAGTCGCGCTCCTCGTCCGTCACCATCTCCAGGGTCAGCTCGTCGTGGTTTCGGAGGAAGAGCACCCACTGGCAGCTCTCCGGAATGGGCGGCGTCTGCTCGAGCATGTCCACGACTGGATAGCGGTCCTCGGTCTGGATGGCCATGAACATCCGGGGCATCAGCGGGAAGTGGAACGCGGTGTGGCACTCGTCGCCGCTGCCGAAGTAGGCGACGGAGTCCTCCGGCCACTGGTTGGCCTCGGCCAGCAGCATCTTTCCCGAGAAGTGGGCGTCGATGTGCGCGCGCAGCTCCTTGAGGGCCTGGTGGGTCTCGGGCAGGTTCTCGCAGTTCGTGCCGTCGCGCTCGAAGAGGTAGGGGACGGCGTCGAGGCGCAGCCCGTCCACCCCGATCTCGCCCAGCCAGAAATCCACGACCTGGAACATCGTCTTGCGCACCTGGGGGTTGTCCCAGTTGAGGTCGGGCTGGTGCGCGTAGAACCGGTGCCAGTAGTACTGCGCGGCCACCGGGTCCCACGTCCAGTTCGAGTGCTCGAAGTCCTTGAAGATGATCCGCGCCTCCTGGTAGCGCTCCGGCGTGTCGCTCCACACGTAGAAGCTCCGGGCCGCGCTCCCCGCGGGCGCCCGCCGCGCCTTCTGGAACCAGGGGTGCTGGTCCGAGGTGTGGTTGAGCACGAGCTCGGTGATGACCTTCAGGCCGCGGTCGTGGGCCTCGCGCAGCACGCGCTTGCAGTCGCGCAGCGTCCCGTACGAGGGATGGATGCCCATGTAGTCGGCGGTGTCGTAGCCGTCGTCCTTCAGGGGCGAGGGATAGAAGGGCAGCAGCCAGATGGCGGTGACGCCGAGGTCCTGCAGGTAGTCGAGCTTCCGGGCGAGGCCGGCGAAGTCCCCGATGCCGTCCGCGTTCGAGTCGGAGAACGCGCGGACGTGCAGCTCGTAGAGGATCGCGTCCTTGTACCAGAGGGGATCGCCGTCCAGTTGCGGCTTCGTGGGCATCCCACGCCCATTATGCCCGCCGGGTCCCGTTCCCGGCGGGTGGTCGCGCAACATCCACGACGCGTTCAGCCCGCGGAGGTCGGCCCCGGCGCGGCCGGCAGCGCGGCCAGGATCCGATCGGGGGTGAGGGGGATGTCGCGCACGCGCACGCCGGTGGCGTGGAAGACCGCGTTGGCGATGGCGGGGGCGGGCCCGTTGATGGGGATCTCGGCGATGGCCTTGGCCCCGAAGGGTCCGGTGGGCTCGTGGGTCGGGACGAGGATGGAGACGATCTCGGGCACGTCGATCGCGGTCGCGATCGTGTAGTCGCGGAAGGAGCGGAACTGCATGCGCCCGCTCTCGTCGAAGGGCATGCGCTCGTACAGGGCATAGCCGACGGACTGGATGGCCGCTCCCTCGATCTGCCCTTCCGCCATGTGCGGGTTCACGACCTGACCGCAATCGACGGCCTCGACCACCTTCAGCACCCGCACCAGGCCCGTCTCCGTGTCGACCTCCACCTCCACGAACACCGCCGCGAACGGCGGCGGTGACTCGTAGGACATGTGGGAGGCGGTGGCCATGATCTGGAACTGGTCCTTCTGGTAGAGCGACGACAGGCACACCTGCTCGTAGGTCACGAAGCGGCCGTCCTTCGCGCACACCTTCTGCCCGTGGAGGACGAGGTCCTCCGGCTTCTCCTCGAGCATGCGCGCGCCCACGGCGGTGATCTGCTCCTTCACCGCGCGGGCCGCCTTCTCCACCGCGCGTCCGGAGATGTAGGTGGTGGACGAGGCATAGGCCCCGGGATCGAACGGCGTCATGTCCGTGTCCGAGGAGTAGGGAATGATCTTCTCCACGGGCACGCCCAGCGCCTCCGCCGCCAGCTGGCAGAACATCGTGTCCGCGCCGGTGCCGATGTCCGTGGCGCCCACGAGCAGGTTGAACGACGCGTCCTCGTTCATCTTGATCGACGCGGCGCCCATGTCGACTCCGGGGATCCCCGAGGCCTGCATCACGATGGCCATGCCCACGCCGCGGCGGATCGGATCCGGCGCGGTGGGAGCGGAGCTCTCCGCCGCACGCGCCGCCCGTCGCTGTGCCTTCGTCCGGTGCATCGACAGGTCGATGGTCTCCGAGCCGTCGAAGCTCGAGCCGTCTCCGGTGCCGTATCGTTTTCGTTTGTCCGTCCAGCCGATGGCCTTGGCCCCGAGCTGGATGGCCTGGGGCAGGCCGCAGGAGCGGATGACCTGCTTGAATCCCTCCTTGCCCTCGCCCAGCACCTCGGCGATCGGCTGGTCGTCGCCCTCCTGGACGTGGTTGCGGCTCCGGAACTCCAGGGGATCGTCGCCCAGCCCCGCCGCGACCTCGTCGACGTGGCTCTCCAGGGCGAAGAACCCCTGCGGACAGCCGTAGCCGCGGAAGGCGCCGGCCACGGCCAGGTTCGTGTAGACGGCGCGGGCCTCGTAGCGCAGGTTCGGGCAGCGGTACAGGGAGAGGGCGCGGTTGCCGGTCACGCTCATCACGGTCAGGGCGTGGGTGCCGTAGGCGCCCGTGTTCTCGAGGACCTTCATCTCGAGGGCCGTGAACTTCCCGTCCCGCACCCCGCTCTTGACGGTGACGATCTGCGGGTGGCGCGTGCGCGCCGCGGTCAGCTCCTCCTCGCGCGTGTACTCGAGGCGGGCGGGCCGGCCCGTGCGCAGGGTCAGCATCCCGCAGAGGTCCTCGATCAGGATCTCCTGCTTGCCGCCGAAGCCGCCCCCGATGCGGGGCTTGATCACGCGGATCCGCTGCACCGGGATTCCGAGCAGGGGCGCGATGATGCGACGGACGTGGAACGGCACCTGGGTGGAGGTACGGACCATCAGCCGATGGTCCTCGTCGAGCCAGGTGATCGTGATGTGCGGCTCGATGGACGACTGCTGGACGTAGGGAACCCGGTACGTCGCCTCGAACACCCGCTCCGCCTCCGCGAAGCCGCGCTCGACCGAGCCCACCTCGGCCACGATCTCGGCGGCCAGGTTGCGGGCGGGATCCTTGATGCCCGACGCGTCCGCCTGGTCGTGGATGACGGGCGCCCCCGGGGCCATCGCCATCTCCGGATCCAGGATCGCGGGCAGCACCTCGTATTCGACCTTGATGGCGTCGCAGGCGCGCTGGGCCAGCTCCGGGTCGTCCGCGGCCACCACCGCCACGCGGTCGCCCACGAAACGGACCTTGCGGTCGAGCATGACCGCGTCGTAGGGCGACGGCTCCGGCCAGCCCTGGCCGGCCGTGGTGTAGGGCACGCGCGGGACGTCCTCGTGGGTGAGGACGCAGACGACGCCGGGCATGGCCCGGGCCTGGCTGGCGTCGATGCGGGTGATGCGGGCGTGCGCGTGCGGGGAGTGGAGGATGCGGGCATGCATCATCCGCGGCAGGTCGATGTCGTCCACGAACGTGCCGCGGCCGGTGGCCAGCTTGACGCTGTCCACGCGCCGCTCCGACCGCCCGACCGTCTTCAGATCCGCCACCCGGCCGAGGATTCCACGAGCGGGGCTCCTTAGGCAAGCCGCCCGGCCCGCGGCGGACGGCCGGGGAAAGCGGCCGCGGAAAACGCTTGACACGACGGCCCCATTAGTACTAATTAATTAGAAATGAGACCGGCCGCCCCCACCCTGACCCCCCACGAGCTCGACATCATGAAGCTGGTCTGGGAGCGCCGCTCCGCCACCGTGCGCGACGTCTACGAAGCGCTCCGCGCGCGCCGCCGCATCGCCTACACCAGCGTGCTCACGATGATGAACGTCCTGGAGCGCAAGGGACACCTCAAGAAGCGCGCGGAGGGACGCTCGTTCGTCTACCAGGCCGCGCGGCCCCGCGGCCAGGTGCTGCGGTCCATGGTGCGCGAGTTCGTGGAGCGCGTCTTTGGCGGCGCCACCGAGCCCCTGCTCGTCCACCTGCTCGAGGACCGGCGGCTGACCCGGGCCGACCTGGAGGCCCTCGCCCGCCGCGTGCGGGAGGGACCGAAGTGACCGCCCCCGCGCTGCTGGCCAACCTGATCGCGTACTCCATCCAGGTGATGGTGGTGGTGGCGGTGGGAGCGGCGCTCGTTCGGGTGACGCGGCTGCGCGCCCCGTCGGCGTTGCTCGCCTGGTGGCGCCTGCTGCTCCTGGCCTCCGTGGTCCTGCCGCTTCTTCAGCCCTGGGCCGGCCCGCCCGTTCGGATGTCCGGCGGCACCATCGACGCCACCGACGGCGCGGGCAGCCAAGCCGTGGTCGTACCCTGGGCCGGCGCCATCGTCTTCGCGCTGGCGGCGGGCGTGGCCTTGCGGCTGATGCGTCTCGTCCGCGGCCTGGCGCGCTTGCGGCGGTGGCGTCAGGGCGCCGCCGCGGCCGAAGACCGGCTCGATGCCGCGGCCATCGCGGGCGCCGAGGGGGACGCGGGCGCGAAGGCCCGGCTGTGCCTCACCCACGAGATCGACGTCCCCGCCACCTACGGGACGTGGCGGCCGATCGTGCTGCTGCCGCAGCGGACGTTGAGCCTCCCCCCGGCCAGCCAGTGCGACGTGCTGCGGCACGAGCTGCGGCACGTCCGCCGCGGCGACTGGAGCCGCGCCCTGGCGGAGGAGCTGATCGCCGCCCTCCTCTGGTTCCATCCCGCCGTGGCCTGGCTGCGCTCGCGCATCCGCCTGGCCCGCGAGCTGGTCGTGGACGCGGAGGTGGTGGCGCGCACGGGCGAGCGCCGGAGGTACCTGGAGACGCTGCTCGCCTTCGCCCAGGCGGACGGCGTGCCCCCACCGGCGGCGGCCCTCTTCTCTCCGCCGCACCTCGAGAGCCGGGTGGATGCCTTGATGAAGGAGGACACGATGACGAGAGCACGGACGTGGGCGGCCCTGGCCGCCTCGGCGGCGGCGGTGGCGCTGGCCGGAGCGACGGTGGTGGCCGCGTTGCCGCTGCGGTCGAGTGGAGGCGGGGCGGCGGCCGCGCCGAAAGGGGCGCGGGAGCGCAAGGTCGTCCAGAAGGTGCAGCCGACCTATCCGGCGGAGGCGAAGAAGGCCGGCATCGAGGGCAACGTGGTCCTCGACGTGCTGATCACGGCCGCGGGAGACGTCAGCGACGTCAAGGCCGTGAAGGGACCCGAAGAGCTGCGCGAGTCCGCGGCCGCGGCCGTCCGCCAGTGGAAGTACGAGGCGGGCCCCGCGGACACGCGCGCCACTCTCACCATTCGCTACCTCCTGGACAAGAAGGACGACCCCGAGCGCTGAGACCGCCGCCCGCGGGCGGAGGTCAGGGCCTCGTGCCGGTCGTGCTCGCGCGGGGAGCGGCCGCCGCCCGCAGCACGGCTTCCACCGGCTTGACGTAGCCCGTGCAGCGGCACAGGCAGCCGGCGAGGGCGTCGCGCACGTCGTCCTGGGTGGGCCGGGGGACGGCGTCGATCAGGGCCTTCGCGCACAGCTCCATCGCGGGCGTGCAGTAGCCGCACTGGATGGCCCCCGTGTCCACGAAGGCCTGCTGCACGGGGTGCAGGGCGTCGGGCGTCCCCATCCCTTCCACGGTCTCGACGTGGCGCCCCTCCGCGCGCAGGGCCAGGGTCAGGCAGGCGCACACGGGACGGCCGTCGAGCAGGACCGTGCAGGCGCCGCACTCCCCGGTCTCGCAGCCGTGCTTGACTCCGTGCAGGCCGGCCCCCCGCAGGAGGTCGAGCAGCGTCGTGCGGGCCTCCGCCTCCTTCTTGCGGCGCTCGCCGTTGATCCACATCTCCACCATGCCCGACGTGAAGTAGGGAAGCTCGGTGGGGCGGCGCAGGGGCTGGGGCGGACGGGGCTGGGGAGGCGCGGGCTTGGGAGCGCCGCGGGCCTGGGCGATCGCGCGCTCGAGGGCGCGCCGGGCGAGGACGAGAGCGACCTGCTTGCGATAGCTCGCGGACGCGTGCGCGTCGTCGAGGAACTGGGCGCGAGCCGCGATCTGGTCGAGGCACCGCTGGAGGGCGGCCGCGTCGCCGGTGCTGCCTTCGACGCGCGCCTCCGCTTCCGGGATGCGGGCCGGACGCGCGCGCAGCCCGGTCAAGGCGATGCGGGCCCGCGCGCACTTCTCGCCCGCGAAGGAGATGGTGACGGCGACGGCGGCCAGGGCCGGGGCCGAAGGCAGGACGGCCACGCGCTCGAGGGCGGCCCCTTCCGGCACTCCCGGGATCATCAGCGACTGGAGCAGCCCGCCCTCTCCGAGGTCGTCGCGAGGGTCGCGCAGGAAACGGAGGGCGGGACTCTCCAGCGGCCCCGAGGGGAGCGCGACCTCGAAGATCGCGTTCAGGGCGAGCAGGGCCGCGACCAATTCGGAATCGTGGGCGCCGTGCACGGCCTCGCCGCCCACCGTCGCCATGCCGCGGAGCATGCGCGAGGCGGAATGAGCGCGGGCGGCCGCGGGCAGGAGGCCGGCGGTGGCGGCATGGACCAGCGGCGAGTCGATGACGTCCTGGAGCGCGACCATCGTCCCGATGCGCAGGTCGCCGTCCACCATCTCGATGCGCCCGAGCCCGAGCGCGGAGAGATCGAGGACGTTCGGGACCTCGCGGTCCGACGCGAAGAGCCGCGTGCCTCCGGCCAGGGGGACCACGCCCTGACGGGCCAGGCTCAGCGCCTCCTCGAGGCGCGTCGGCCGGTGGTAGCTGCGGATGCCGCGCGCGAGCACAGGCGGAATTCTAGTGTGGGCCCGCCGGGGACACCACACGATCTCCTATGATGGATTCATACCCAGGGACCATCCGGAGGACGCATGCCGAAGACCGTGACCGTCGCCGCGATCCTCGCCGCGCTCGCGAGCCTCGCGTTCGCGCAGCGACCGGTTCCGCCGTCTCCGTCTCCGGTCCCTTCCGTTGCCCCGTCTCCGTCCCCGTCCGTTTCGCCGTCCGCTTCCCGGTCGCCGCGTCCGTCACCCGCCGTTTCCCCCGCCACCCCCCCGGACATCGAGCTGACGGCGACCGTGCGCTGGCGGGAATTGCGGTTCGATGAAGTGGGTACGCCGAAGGTCGAGTTCAGCGGGAATCCGGACAACGAGACGGTCTGGCGCGCCGACCGGGAGAACCTGCCCATGCCCGTGCAGCCGGGCGTGACCTACCGCGACGGGGGCGTCCGCCTCGTGATCAGCAGCCGGTTCCGTGAGCTGGCCGCGGCGCTCGACGGGATCGCCGCTTCTCCGTCTCCGTCCCCGTCCGTTTCGCCGTCCGCTTCTCCGTCTGCTTCCCCGTCACCGCGATGAGAGCGATCATCCTCATCGCGTCGGTGCTGGGCCAGCTCACGCCGGCGGCGCCACCGCTCGCGCCCCCGGTGTCGCGTGGCGAAGAGACGTCGCTCCAGATCGGTGAGCGCCGGATCGTCGAGGTCGAGGACTACCAGGCCGGCCGGGTCGTCCGCCTCCGCAGCGACGACTCCAGCGCCCTCGTCGTGGACGTGGGCGCGAATCTCTCCGCGCGGCGCATCGACGTCACCCTGCGCAACGTCCAGGGCCGCGTCCGCTTCCATGCCGATCTGTCCGCACTGTCGCGCCGTCTGCAGAACCTCGTCACCGAGGTCGACGGACAACCGCCCTCCACCCCCAACCGATGACGCTCTCCAGAGGTTTCCCCATGAAGACTGCCCTGCTCGTCGTCGTTTCGCTCGCCGCGGGCGCCGTCCTCGCCGCGGCCCAGACGCCGTCTCCCACTCCCTCGCCTTCTCCTTCGCCGCGGCCCCTGTTCGCGTCGCCCCAGCCCCCGGCCAGCCCCAGCGGGGTCCTGGGGACTCGTCCTTCCGGAGCCTCCGCGGTGACGCCGGTGCGGCCGCTCTCCGCGGAAGAGCGGCAGCGCCAGGAAGCCTCCAGCGCGCGCCGCCGGCAGGAGGCGGCCACCGGCGATCCCGACGTCCTCCTCGACATTCCCAACCTCTCCGTCGACGAGATCAACCTCGAGGTGCAGAACCTGCGCGTGCACGTGGCCCTCGATGCGCGGCTGGCCAACCTGCTTCAGCTCTCCGCGGGAGCGGACGCCGGCATCGACACCGTCAAGCTCACGATCCGCGGCGTCCGCGCCGAGGTCCTCCTGAAGGTCCGCCTCGACAACGTCGCCACCATCATCGATCGCACGCTCACGACCATCGACCGCAACCCGCAGATCATCGAGCGGCTGCTCTCGACCGTGGACACCACCGTGGGCACCGTGGGCGGCGTCGCGAACACCGCGCTCCAGCCCGGAGGCGTGGTGAGCCAGACCGTGGGCACGGTCGGCCAGGTGGCCAACACCGCGCTCCAGCCGGGCGGGCTCCTGAGCCAGACCGTGAACACGCTCGGACAGACGGTGCAGCGGACGGTCGACGCCACCGGGAACATCGTCGAGCGCACGCTGGACACGACGGGGCGCGTCGTCGGAAGCCACGCCGTGGGCGCGCTGCTCGATCAGGCGGGCAACACCGTCCTGGGCGAGACGCGCAACGCGAGCGGACAGACCGTCCGCCGGGTCCGCGACGCCGCGGGCGCCGTCATCGAGCTGACCCTCGACGCCGCGGGCAAGGTCGTGAGCTCGCGCGTGGTGAGCGGAGCGACGGGCAACCGCTGACCGAAGTACGCGCCCGCCCTCACCCGAGGGCGGGCGCGGTTCAGTCCTTCTTGAAGTCGTCCCGGCTGAAGTAGTCGAGCCCGGTGGACTGCGAGGCCTGCCGCAGCATCCGCTCCGAGATGGCGTCCGCCCGCGCGACCAGGGCGGGCACGTCCACGCCCACCAGCTCGCCGCCCTCGACGACCACGCGCCCGTTCACGATCACGGTGTCCGCGGGCTCGGGGAAGGGCGTGAAGACGAGGGCGGCCAGCGGGTCGCTCGACGCCCCCGCGTAGGAGAGGCGGCGCGTGTCGATCATCACGACGTCGGCCGCCTTTCCCGGCTCCAGGCTTCCGATGTCGTCGCGGCCGAGACAGGCCGCGCCCCCGCGCGTCGCCATCCAGAGGACGTCCTCCGCCGAGAGCCAGCGCGCGGGATCCTGGCCGATGCGATGGGCGAGCAGGGCCTGGCGCGCCTCCGCCAGCATGTTCGAGCTGTCGTTGCTGGCGGAGCCGTCGACGCCCAGGCCCACCGGCGCCCCCGCGTCGAGCAGAGCGCGCACGGGCGCGATCCCGGAGCCGAGACGGAAGTTCGAGGAGGGGCAGTGGGCGGCTCCCGTGCCCGTCTCCCCGAAGAGCGCCACTTCCTCCGCGGAGAGATGGACGGAGTGGGCCATCCAGACGTCCGGCCCCAGCCAGCCCAGGCGCCGCACGTATTCGACCGGGCGCACGCCGTAGACCTGGAGGCAGTAGGTCTCCTCGTCCTTCGTCTCCGCGAGATGGGTGTGCAGGCGCACGCCGTGCTCCCGGGCCAGATCGGCGGTGCGGCGCATCAGGTCGTCCGTCACCGAGAACGGCGAGCAGGGAGCGAGCGCGATCCGCGTCATGGCCCGCGGCCGCGGGTCGTGGTGCTCGCGGATGAGCCGTCGCGAGTCGGCGAGGATGACCTCCTCGTCCTGCACGACGTCGTCGGGGGGCAGGCCGCCCTGGCTCTTGCCCCGGCTCATCGACCCGCGGGTGGGGTGGAAGCGGATGCCCAGATCGCGGGCGGCCTCGATCTCCGCGTCGATCAGCCGCTCCTGCCCGCGGGGAAAGAGGTACAGGTGATCGGTCGACGTCGTGCACCCCGTGAGCAGCAACTCGCCGAGGCCGACGCGCGCCGCCACCTCCACCGCTTCCGCGTCGTTGCCGCGCCAGACCTCGTAGAGCTCGACCAGCCAGCGGAAGAGGGGCGCCTCCTGCACGCGCGGCACGTTGCGGGTCAGGATCTGCGGGAGATGATGGTGCGTGTTCACGAGGCCGGGGAGCACGACCTTGCCGCGCCCGTCCAGGCGCCGGTCGACGGGCCCGGGAGGCGGATCCCCCGAGCCGACGGCGGCGATCCGGTCGTCCTCGATGAGGAGCCATCCGCCGGGCAGACGACGGCGCGCCTCGTCCATGGTGGCGATCAGACGGGCATCGTGGATGAGGAGACGCACGCCCTCTTCTTTTATCAGGTAAGTTGGGCCATCCCAAGGAGGCCGCCTTGCGTCCCCGCTCCCTGTCCGCGCTCGTCCTCGTCGTGGCCGCGCTGGCGCCGTCCCCCGGGCTCGCCCAGACGGATCCCAGCCGGCTCTCTCGCGACGTCCTGCCCACTTTCGAGTCCGTCCGCCTCACCGTCGATCCGGCGCGGCCCGAGTTCACGGGCTCGGCCCATGTCGAGCTGAAGGTGGTGAGGGAGACGGCCACCTTTGCCTTCCACGCCGACGGGCCCGTGGTCTCGTCGCTGAAGCTGCGCGGGGCCGCGGGCGAGGTGAGCGTACGGCCGGCGGCCGCCGGCCGCGGCCTGGTGCGCATCCAGGCCGCGCGGCCGCTGCCGCCCGGCTCCTACACCCTCGACATGGAGTTCAAGGCGCCGTTCGACACGCATTCCGTCGGCCTCTATCGAACGCAGGCGGGGGCGGACTGGTACGCCTTCACCCAGTTCGAAGCCACGGACGCGCGGCGCGCCTTCCCGTGCTGGGACGAGCCCTCGTTCAAGATCCCCTACCAGCTCACGCTCGTGGTGCCGGCGGCCAGCCTGGCCGTGTCCAACACGCCGGTGGAGAGCGAGACGCCCGCCGGCGCTTCCCGGACCGTCGTCTTCAAGCGCACGCCTCCGCTTCCCTCGTACCTGCTGGCGGTGGCGGTGGGGCCGTTCGACACCGTGCCCATCCCGGGCCTGTCCGTACCCGGCCGCATCGTCACCGTGAAGGGGAAGGCCGGGCTGGCCGCGGAAGCCGCGCGGGTGACGCCCCCGCTCCTCGCCGCCCTCGAGCGTTATTTCGGCCGGCCCTACCCGTTCGAGAAGCTCGATCTCCTGGCCGTGCCCGAGTACTGGCCGGGCGCCATGGAGAACCCGGGCGCCATCACGTTCGCGGACCAGATCCTCCTCATCGACCCCGCGGGAGCGAGCGTGGCCCAGCGTCGCCTGCTGATCGAGGTGACGGCGCACGAGATCGCGCACATGTGGTTCGGCGACCTCGTGACCATGGCCTGGTGGGACGACCTGTGGCTCAACGAATCGTTCGCGTCCTGGATGGGCGACAAGGTCACGCAGGAGGCCTTCAAGGAGACGGAGGTGGAGACGCGGTCGGTCGAAGGCGCCCAGAAAGCCATGAACACCGACGCGCGGCTCACCACCCGCGCCATCCGCCAGCCCGTCGGAGCGATGGACAACCTGCTGCAGGCGGCGGACGAGCTCGCCTACCAGAAAGGCGAAGCCGTGCTGGGGATGTTCGAGGCCTGGCTCGGGGCCGACGTCTTCCGCAAGGGGATTCGCGACTACCTGGCCGCCCATGAGTGGGGGAACGCCACCGCCGCCGATCTCTGGAGCGCGCTCGCGAAGGCCTCCGGCAAGGAAGTCGGCAAGGCCATGGCCACGTTCCTCGACCAGCCGGGCGTGCCCGTGGTGAGCGCTCTGCTCGTGGACGACGGCAAATCCGTGCGCCTCACCCAGCAGCGCTTCGTGCTCGCGGGCGCCAAGGCGCCGCCCGCCCAGTGGCAGATCCCGGTGGGAGTGAAGTTCTCGGACGGCGGCGTCGTGCAGACGAAGACGTTCCTGCTGACGTCGCCCTCGCAGGACTTCAAGCTCGGCATCAAGAACCAGACCGTGGACTGGATCCACCCCAACTCCGGCGAACGTGGGTACTACCGGTGGAGCGTCGCGCGTGCCCTCCTGACCACCATGGCGGAGAAGGCCGCGACCCGCCTCGACACCCGCGAGCGCATCGGCTTCGTGGGCAACCTGTCCGCGCTGCTCGACGCGGGCCTCCTCCACGGAGGCGACGCGCTGCGCCTCCTGGCCTCGTTCGCGGCCGACCCCGATCCGCTGGTCGTCTCCGCGGTGGTGACCGCGCTCGACGAGGTGAGGACGGCGCTGGTCACGGCGGAGACGCGGGGCGCGTTCGCGACCTACGTCCAGCGGACGCTCGGGAAGACGCTCGAGCGCATCGGGCCGGCGGCCCGGCCGGGCGAGCCGGAGTCCGTGGCCGCGCTGCGCCCGACCCTCCTCTGGTGGCTCGCCGTCTACGGGAACGATCCGCGCATCCAGGCCTATGCGGCCGAGATCGTCAGCGCCTACTTCGCCGATCCCGCGCGCGTGGACCCCGGGATCAGCGGCGCCGCCCTGGAGATCGTCGCCGCCACCGCCGGCGATCGCGCCCTCTTCGACCGGATCCGCAAGCGCCTCGACGCCGCGACCGTGCCCGTCGAGCGGACCCGCCTCTTTGCCGCCCTCGGCCGTCTACGCGATCCGGCCCTGGCGGAGGAGGCGCTGTCCATCCCGGGCATGACCTTCCAGGAGGGGGGCGCCATCATCAAGGCCATGTCTTCCTCCGCCGAGGGGTCGCAGCGGGTCTTCGCCTACCACCGCCGCCACTACGACGAGCTG
>Ga0209382_10003356_pt1 | contig 22230 bp, 19 predicted proteins | sample SoiMetdeltSBSDD5_FD_187599 | JGI IMG/M metagenome (GOLD analysis project Ga0209382, IMG submission 187599) | Bulk soil microbial communities from a Populus tree surrounding site in Tennessee, USA - Soil MetaG P. deltoides SBSDD5 (SPAdes) (version 2) | ecosystem: Environmental > Terrestrial >...
AGACGCGCAACGGCCTGGACCGCGCGAGGTGCTGACCGAGCAGTGGTTCGTCGCGCCCGACCGTATGCGTACCGAGAGCCGCACCCAGGACTCCAACGGCAAGACCGTTATCTCTGGGATGATGTCCAACGGCTCCGACTTCAAACACTACGTCACCGAAGGTGCGACGGACGCCTTCATGATCAGCGTCTTCACAGCGCCGATCGGCGCGAAGACGGTCGGCGCGGTGCGCGTGGATCGTCATGCGCAGGAGGTCCGCGGCGGCGCGTCACCGGTCCCGGCCGGACAGTGGACCGCTGGCACACCGGTGGCCGGGGTGAAGGTCACGGTGTCAAACGGGGCCGGTGCTGAGGAGAAGGGGTTCGCCGTCGCCCGGGCCGCGAGGAGGTCGGAGGGCAACGGCGACGAGAATGACGCAGTCCAGGAGGTCTTCGTCGTTAGCGAGGCGTGTGCCGAGCCGAAGCGGACCGGCGAGGCGACGATCGCCGGCCGGCCGGTGTTCGTGATCGAGAACGACTTCAGCACGTGCCTGCCGGCCGATGCCCCATCCGAGCTGAAGGGCCGGCACGTCCGCTGGGTGGACCAGAAGACGTTCCTGCCGCTGAAGATGGAGATGTACGACCAGGGCGGCAAACTGGTCGATCGGTACGAGGTCACGTCGATCGAGTACGACGTCGAGATCCCGGCGAAGACGTTCACCGAGCTGCCGGCCGGGACGAAGCAGCAGGACGTGCCAAAGCTCTCGCCGTTCACGGTGAAGGACAAGGAGGCGCCGGCCCCGAAGCCGACCGCGCCCTGACCCTCTGTTTGCCTTGACGACGATGCCCCTGCGCCACGCAGCAGCGCAGGGGCATCGTCGTGCGCGGCTTGCAGGTCCGTGGCCGTTCGGTGTGAGTACACATCCTCACCGCGAGCGTGAGCGAGCCGGACCCCCGTCGTACAATCCGCTCGCATGGGGGAAGCGCGCCCCGTCTGCGAGACGAGGGTCCGGCTCGCTCACGCTCGCGGTGAGGAAGCGCGGTACTCACCGGAGTCGCAGCAGCCTGGATGCTACTCTGAGTGTTCGCAGGGTCTTGCAGCTTGCGATTCTCTGCCTGGCGAACTGGTGGTCGAGCGGATCTTCGAAGCCGGAGAGCCGGATTGGCGATCATAGGTGAAGGCCGCGACGCTTCGAGCCGATCCTTGCATCGCACAGTGCCGGCCGACTGCCAGAGGGGGAACACACGATGGCGACGATCTCCGACGAGTTGTCGGTGAAGCTCGCGGCGATCCGCGGTGCGCTCAGCAGCGCGTCGGCCGTGGCCGCGCGGCTCCGTGGCGTCGATTGGTACGCCTGGGCGACCTGTGGCGGCTCCAACGTGGTGATCCTGACCACCGAAGCGGGCGTCGCCGAGGTGCTGGTCACGGCGGACCGGGCCTGGGTCCTGACCGACGAGATCGAGGCCGGGCGCCTTCAGGCCGAGGAAATCCCCGCCGGGATGGAGGTCTGGGCCGGACCGTGGAACGACGCCTCGGCACGACAGAAGTTCGTCGACAGCGTCGTTGGCAGCGGCACCGTCATCAGCGACCGCCCCTGGTCAGAGGAGAAGCCGCTGCCACCGGCACTGGTGGCGGCCAAACGACGGCTGGTGCCGGAGGAGTTGGCGCGGTACCGAGTCCTCGGCAGGGACGCCGCCGAGGCGATGAGCGAGGTTCTGACGCGAGCTCAGCCGGAGTGGACCGAGTGGGACCTGGCCGGGGCCGGCGCCGAAGCGCTCTGGAAGCGCGGCATCGAGCCGACCCTGACGCTGGTGGGTGGCGAGCGGCGTCTGCCGGTCTTTCGCCACGCGACCGCCACCAGCGATCCGCTCGGGGCGCGCGCGATGCTGGTCTTCTGCGGCCGGCGGCACGGTCTGTACGCCAATCTGACCCGGTTCGTCTACTTTCGGCAGCCGACCGACCATGAGGAGCAGATGATCGAGCACGTTGCGCGGGTCGAGGCGGTGACGTTCGCCGTCTCACGGCCGGGTACCACCCTCGGCGCCGTCTACGGAGTCGTCGCCCGCTCGTACGCCGAGCTCGGCCACCCGGGCGCCGAGATGCTCCACCACCAGGGCGGCACCACTGGCTACCTCTCGCGTGAGGCGTTCGCGCTGCCAAACCTGGACCTTGTGATCGAGGAGAACACGGCGCTGGCGTGGAACCCGAGCCTGCCGGGCGCCAAGATCGAAGACACCGTCGTCACGACGTCCTCCGGCATCGAGATCCTGACCGTCGATTCGGCCTGGCCGACCGTCGAAGTCGACGGCCGGGCGCGGCCGGACGTCCTCGTTCGGACGTAGTTCCTTCCACCACGCGTTTCGTTCCTGACCTGGAGGCGACGATGTACCAGCCAACGCACGGCCACTTTCGCGAGGATCGCGTAGACGTCAAACATGCCTTGATCCGGGCTCACCCGTTCGGGGCGATGGTGACGCCTGGGGCCGAGGGGCTGGTCGCCAACCAGTTCCCCTTCGTCGTCGACGCGGGCGCCTCGCCGCTCGGGACGCTGCGCGCGCACATGGCCCGCGCGAACGGGCAGTGGAAGGACCTCGACGGCTCCCAGGAGGCGCTGGTGATCTTCCAGGGGCCGTACGCCTACATCACGCCAGCCTGGTATCCGGCAAAGGCGGAGACCGGCAAGGTCGTGCCGACCTGGAACTACGCGATCGTCCACGCGTACGGTCGACCGCGGATCGTCCACGATCCGGAGTGGTTGCTGCGGCACGTCTCGGAGCTCTCGGACACGAACGAGACGACCCAGGCCGTGCCCTGGAGCGTGTCGGATGCCCCGGAGGAGTTCGTCGGCGCGCTGCTGAAGGCGATCGTCGGGATCGAGATCGAGATCACCCGGCTCGAAGGAAAGTGGAAGACCAGCCAGAACCAGCCTGAGAGCGCCCGTGAGGGAGTGGTCCGAGGGCTGACCGCCCAGCGCGACGAGCGTTCGCTGGCGATGGCCGGGCTGGTAACGGCGACGTTCGGGAGCGGAATGCGCTGAACCCCCTGGGAGCGCGGCCATCCTGGCCGCCTCGTTCTCGCCGATGGTCCCATGCTCCAGGAAGCTGGGGTGCCGAACCGGGGCGGCCAGGATGGCCGCGCTCCCAGGGGTACGGTGTACCATCCGAAGCGTCGGCTGTGATCGGCCATCACGCTCGGGGGGTGCGGCGTGCGCTTGAGAGCTGATCGGCCGTCGCCGCGCCCCGGACCGCTTGCGATCCTGGCCACAGCCGTACTGGTGATCGCCGGCCTGCTGACACGGCCGCTGAGCCCGGCCCAGGCCGCTGCCACGGTGGGCGGCCCGCTGCCCGGCCTCACCCCCGGGGAGTTGAGCCGGTTCGAGGCCGGCGCCGCGATCTTCTCCAAAGTCCACGGCCCGGAGGACGGCCTCGGCCCCCTCTTCAACGGCCGGGCCTGCGCCGAGTGCCACTCGCTGCCGGTCCCTGGCGGCGCCGACAAGACCCGCAACCACCTGATCACGCGCATCGGCCGGGAGTCCGGCGGCCGGTACGACGACATGATCGAGTCTGGCGGCCCGGTCCTGGGCCGGCACTCGGTCTCCAGGCTCCTGCCCGGCTGTGACCTCAGCGGCGAGAAGAACCCGCGAGCTGCCACAGCCGTCTCGGAGCGCCAGCCGGCAGCGCTGTTCGGGATGGGGCTGGTCGCAGCGATCCCGAGCGAGACCCTTGAAGCGCTGGCTGCGCAGCAGCGAACGAGCGGTGGCGACGTCGCCGGCCGGGTCAACCGGGTCGGCGGCGAGGTCGGGCGGTTCGGGCTCAAGGCGCAGTTCTCGAGCCTTGAGGCGTTCGTCGCCGACGCTCTCCGCAACGAGCTGGGGATCACCAACCCGCGCCTGCCGGATGAGAAGCCGATGGCGCAGCCGGCCGGGCCGGCCTGCGACCCGCGGCCGGACCTGGAGGACGACGGCGCGGCGGTGGCGATGCTCGCCGATTTCGTGACGCTGCTGGCGCCGCCGCCGCGCGGCCCGGTCGGCGCGGCCGAGCGGCGTGGGGAGGCGATCTTCCACGACGTCGGCTGTTCGACCTGCCACGTGCCCTCGCTCAGGACCGGACCGAGCCTGGTCGCCGTGCTGGCTGACCGCGATGTGCCGCTCTACTCCGACCTCCTGCTTCACGACATGGGCGAGTACGTCGCGGACGGCATTCGCCAGGGCGAGGCCGGCGGATCGGACTGGCGCACGCCGCCGCTCTGGGGACTGGGCCGGCGCCTCTGGTTCTTGCATGATGGCCGCGCCACCGACCTGCGGACGGCCGTCGAGTTGCACAACGGCGAGGCGAAGGCGTCACGGGATCGGCTGTTCGAACGGAAGCGCGACGACCTCCAGGACGTCCTGACCTTCCTGCGCTCGCTCTAGCGTGGCTTGGGGAGAGGGTGCTGTTTGTGTCACACTTCGGTCCGATCTCAGGGTCTGGTTCGCGGCCGAGGCACGGATGTGAGCGAGGGTGCTTCGCTAGAGCATCGGCACCAGGCGGCCCGTCTCGCGCAGCTCGTTCACGCGTCCCACCTGTTCGCAGAGGCGGCGCCGGACGTCGAGAGTCTGCTGCGGCTCATCGCCGAGTACGTCGCGGGGGCGACCGGCGACGCCTGCACGATCCGCCTCCTGTCAGAGGACGGCGCGTCGTTCGACCTGTCCATCGTCTCCTGCCCCGACGACGACCTGCGCGCCGCGATCTCGGAGATGATGCGCCGGACCCGTGACCGTGCCGACATCGGCCTCTGGCGGACGGTTGTCGATGAGCGCCGGACGTTCCGCTCGCCGGAGCCGGGAGAGGTGCCGCCTGGCTGCTCGGAGGCGCAGGCGGCGTTCATCCGCCGTTACCTGGTCTACGACGTGATCGCGGCGCCCTTGATCGCGCGGGGGCGGGTGCTGGGCGGCATTTCGTTGATCCGCTTCGGCGAGGGTGCGCCGCTCACGCCGGACGACGAGGCGTTCCTGTACGACCTGGCCGAACGCGCCGCGCTGGCTATCGACAACGTTCGCCTCTACGGCGAGTCCCGGGCGCAGACGGAGACGCTCCGGGCAGTCGTCGAGAACGCGCCCGACATCATCAGCCGCTTCGACCGCGACCTCCGGCACCTGTACGTCAACCCTGCCGTCGAGCGCGCGACCGGGCTGCCGGCCCACGCCATGATCGGGAAGTCGAATCGTGAGCTCGGGATGCCGGAGCCGCTGGTGGCGTACTGGGAGCACGTGCTGCACCAGGTCTTTCGGACCGGTCAGGAACGCGCGATCGAGTTCGACTTCACGACGCCGATCGGGGTGCGCCATTATCAGGCCCGCATCGCTCCCGAGCTGAACCCTGATGGTACGGTGGGTACCGCGCTGGTCGTCGCCCGCGACGTGACGGAACAGTGGAGGGCGGCGCAGGAGCGCGCGGAGGTCTACCGCGAGCTGCTGGAGCGCGATCGCCGCCTGCAAGAGCTGGTCAGCCGGCTAGTCCTCGACCGTGAGAGCGATCGGCGCCGGGAGGCGGCCGTGGCGCAGCTCGAACCGACGACGGCACGGGAGCGAGAGATCCTGGGGCTGATCGCGCACGGCCTGACGAACCAGCAGATCGGCCGCCAGCTTGGCCTGAGCTCTGGCACGGTCAAGAACCACGTTGCGCGGCTCCTGGAGAAGCTCGGCGTCGCAGACCGCACGGCGGCGGCGGTCAGAGTGGTGCAGCTCGGACTGGTGGAAACGAGCTAGCGCCCGGCCTGCCCGGTAGTGCCACATGACACCACCTCCTGGTGTCAGCTGGCACTGCCAGGAGCCGAGGCCGCTCCGTATGCTGGTGGTGCCGAAGGCGGCTGCCGGGGCATGTTCAGAACGGAGCCTCGACGATGCAGTCCTGGCACCTGGCTCACGCCCGAGCCCCTCCATGCTCATGCTGCGCAGATGTTGACCCGTGGTGGTCACCGGCGGCGTACGACCGATCGATTCGATCGTTGCTGCCCGCCGATTTGAACGGGGATCTGGCTCGGCATCGGGCCACGGCACGCAACGGTGCGGCCGATGTGCCCTGGCGGCGCTCTAGCGAGGGCGCCCGTGCGAGGAGGCACGCGTGGCAGACGCAGCGGTAGTCGCGGGCGTAGAGGTTCAGGACCGCGAGATCCACAAGGTACCTGACCCGTTCCCCCTGTCCTGGGCCGGCATGATCGCCATGCTTGGCCCGCAGGCGATCAACTTCGGGATCTCGGTGGGTGGCGGTGAGGCGTACCTGCTGCCCAACATCGGGGCGCGCGGCGCCTTCCACATGCACTGGCTGATGTTGATCTCAGTCGTGCTGGAGGCCGCGCTCGTCTATGAGTGCATCAAGTACAGCATGTGTTCGGGGCGCTCGTTCTTCGCGGCGACCAACGTGCTCAAGCCGTACGGCTTCTGGCCGTGGTTCTGGATGGCCGCCGCGATCATCACCTACGCCTGGCCGTCGTGGATGGGCGGCGCCGTCGTTGCAGCGCAGCGGTTTACCGGGATCTCGACGCAATCGATCTTCCCCGGACTCGATCCAGCCGTGGTGCCTCCCCAGTACATCTGGGCCGTCGTCGCCCTGGTCGCGGTGCTGCTCGTCTTCTACTTCTCGGACCGCACCTACGCCTTCCTCGAGAGGTTCTTCCTCTTCATCATGTTCGGCAACATCTTCCTGGTCCTGCTGATCACGGCGATCAGCGCCAGACCACAGCACTACGTGGACGTCTTCCTGGGGTACATCGGGGTGACGTTCCTGATGCAGGGGTATCCGGCAGGCCTGCCTACTACTGACGCGCTGGCGCTGTACGGCCAGCCCGGCGGCAGCACGATGTGGGTCAGCTTCTGGATCGTGGCGGCCGGCTTTGCAATGGGCAGGTACGCCGGGCAGGTGACCGGCCCGCTCCGCCCGCCAGAGAAGATCACGACCGACGAGCTTGCCTGGGACACGGACGACCCTGACGAGCGCCGCAAGATGCACCAGTGGGTCAAACTGGGCGGCTACAGCCTCTTCCTCTGGTGGGGGCTGATCGGCGGCACGCTGATGACCTATCTCTACTCCGTGGCGGGGTACGCCTACCTGCATGCCGACTTCGTGGCCACAGGGAAGGTGCCGAGCGGCGTGGACGTACCGATTCAGATGGCGACGGTGGCGGCCGGCGTGCTCGGGCCGATGGTCGGCTGGGTGATGCTGCTGTTCATCATGGTCACGCTCTACGATGCCCAGTTCCCGATCTACGACACGTACATCGGGCGCACCACCACCGACGCCATGGCGGTGACCGGCAAGACGTTCGGCAAGACGTATCGCTACTGGTACTTCGTCGCCGTGACGCTGGCGGTGCTGGCCGGCTTCTGGCTGATCATGCAGGCGACGCCGTTCATCATCTGGCTCGCGGCCTCGGTCATCGGTCTGATGTTACGGTCGATCGGGTCGCTCCAGATCATGATGATCAACAACAAACAACTCCACCCGGAGTTCCACGTCGGAAAGGTCAATACGGTGATCCTCTGGTTCACCTTCGTGACCGGCTTCCTGGCGGTCGGATTCTGGCTGTACGCTGGCGGCCTGGCTGAGATCATCAAGCGCTGGCAGGGTGGCTGATGGCGCAGTCAAAGGCGGGCACGAAACGGAGGAGTGTCCGCGAGACGATCTCGTTCGTCGGCTGGCACCTGATCATGCTGGCCTGGCTGGCGGGCTGGCTGCTCGGAGCGATCTGGGTCTGGCCGGTGTTCGCCAGTATGGAACTGAACGTCGACCTGATCAGCGCCGTGTTCTGGCTGGTCACCGGGGCGGTTGCCTGGGTCTTTGCGTTCATGATGGGGTGCCGTCGGTACTGGCAGCCGTAGCCCGTTCGCGGTTTCCCGCGCAGAGCCCCGCCGGCAGCATCTGCCGGCGGGGCTCCCTCGCGCTCACCCCCCGAATCCCCTATCCCCTGTCCCCTATCACCTCGTCGTGGTGCATCATTTTTCTGCAGCAGTTGGGGAGGCGGAGGTGTCCGAATGGGTACGCTTGACGGTCAGGTCGTGCTGATCTTCGGGGCGAGCAGCGGGATCGGTCGGGCGGCGGCGGTCGCGTTCGCCGAGGCCGGCGCCGCCGTCGCGCTGGCGGCTCGACGCGGCTCGACGCTCGCGGAGCTGGCGGGGGAGCTCGGCACGGCCGGCCACACCGCGCTCGCCCTCCCGACTGACGTCGGCCACCGTGACCAGGTGGACCGGGCCGTCGCGGCCACGGTCGAACGCTTCGGGCGGATCGATGTGCTGGTCAACGCGGCCGGCCTGAATACCCAGCACCGGCGGATGAGCGACCTGGTTCAAGCGGAGTGGGACCGCATCCTGGCGACCAACCTGACCGGCGCCTTCAACACGACGCACGCCGTGCTCCCACGCATGCGTGAGCAGGGCGGCGGCCTGATCGTTCAGTTCTCGTCGGTCTCCGGGCGCTGGGGTGACCTCTCCGGTGCGGCGTACCAGGCGAGTAAGCACGGCATCGTCGGGCTGTGCCAGGCGACGATGGTCGAGGAGCGCTTGAACGGCATCCGGGTCACGGCGATCCTGCCCGGCCTGGTTGATACGCCGATGCCGATGCGGCGCCTCGAGCCGCCTGATCGCGAGACGATGGACAAGGCGCTCCAGCCGGAGGATCTGGCGATGGCCTGCGTCTTTCTGGCGACCCTCCCGGCTCGGACCTACATTCCGGAGCTGATCATGATGCCGCCGCGCCTCCAGGTGGTTGGCCAGGCGATGGCGTAACGGAGGTGTTGGGTTTTGGGTGTTGGGTTTTGGTGACCCTCCCCCAAAGCCCAACACCCAAAACCTAAAACTCGTGGGCTGCTTCGACGATCGGGGCGAGGCACTCGATGCCCTTCAGGCTCCAGGGGAAGAGCATGACGGTCATGTGCTTGACGCCGAGCGCGGCGTAGGCGGCCAGCTTGTCGATGACTTCCTGGTTCGAGCCCGTCAGGGTCATGCCGGCGGGACTGCCGACCGTTTCCTCGGCGTCTCCCAGCGCCACCGACACGCACGAGGTTCGCATCAGGGTGGATGGGTCGCGGCCGGCCGTCTTGCAAGCGTTCTCGGCGATCTCGAACAGCTCCTCCGCCCCCTTGGTGCTGCTCACGTCCAGAAGTTGATCGGTGTTGTAGGCGTCCGAGTACTTCGCCACCAGCCCGAGCATCCGAGGTCGCCGCGCCCCGATCCAGATCGGGACGCCCTCGGGGCGCGGGCCTTTCGGGAACAGCACCGCGTCGTCCACGGAGTAATACTGCCCGTGGAACGTCACCCGCTCGCCCTTGAGCATCGGCACGATGATCTGGAGCGCCTCCTCGAAGCGGCTGACCCGTCGATCGTACGGGTAGCCGTACGCCTTGTACTCCGGCTGGTGCCAGCCGGCGCCCAACCCGAGGATCAATCGACCATCGCTGACCTCGTCCAGGGTGTCGGCGATCTTCGCGAGCAGCGCCGGGTTGCGGAAGCTCGTGCAGGCGACGAACGGCAGCAGCGTGACTCGCTTCGTGCTGGCCGCGATAGCCGTCAGGAGGGTGAACACCTCCCAGACGCCGCGCGTTTCGCCCTCAGGGATCAACATCGCTGGCGACTCTCGTCGGAACAGCAGGTGGTCCGGCGCGCAGAGCGTGTCCACGCCGATATCCTCGGCCAGCGCCGCCATCGCCCGAAGCTCGGTCCACCGGAAGGGGCGAATCGAGCCGGCCGGCGCCCCCGGCACGATGGTCCGCATCATCATCCCGATCTGCATTCCCCGATAGCTCCTCATATCCAGGTGCGGCGGCCAACCCGTGGACCGCGCCGCGCTCTCCGAGATGATAGCGGCGTGACACCGACATCGCGGGCGGGGCGCTGCTGTTATCCTGCCGATAACGTCCTGCTATTTGACTCCCACCGGGAGCAGTGCTACGCTCGCGGGCAACCGACCGATGCTGGCGCGGCCTGGGAGCGTGCGCCCGCGACGAGCAGGCCGCGCGGCGGCCACTGGACGGCAACGCTGCTGCTGGCGTCGCCGGATCTCGCCTGTCGAGGACGAAGCGGAGGACAAGGACATGCGTCCGCGATCTCGGACCATCACGCGACGAGCGATGCTGACGGCCGTGCTGGTGGGGGCGACCGCCGCGCTACTCACCGAGGCAACTCGGCCGGCGCTGGCGTTGACACCTGGGGCAGCTTCGACGCCCGTCGAGGCGCCGAAGCAGTCGGGGAGCTACGAGGTCAGCTTCCTGACCACGCAGACCAACCCGGCCGACGTCAAGATCTACGAAGATCTCGCGGCGGCGTTCAACGGGACGGTCCCAGGGATCACCGTCAAGATCACTGCCGAGTCTGGCACCAATATCGACCAGAAGTTCCTGACGTACCTGACGGCCGGCACGCTGCCTGACATTGTCCAGACGAACGACAACTTCGCGAAGCCGTACAAGGACAACGGGATCACCCAGAACATGATCCCGTACGCCGAGAAGACCGGTTTCCCCTGGCAGGACTTCGATCCGACCTTCCTCAACCTCGGCATCGTCGACGGCGAGCTGCACATGCTGCCGAAGCAGGGCGACATCATCCTGCCGTACGTCAACTTGCGGATGGCGCAGGAGGCAGGCGTCACGCCGCCTGTCGACTTCAACCCGGCGACGAATCCGAACGGCTGGACCTGGTCCGAGTTCGAGACGATGTACAAGCGCCTCACCGTCGACGTGAACGGCCGGCGGGGCGACGAGTCCGGATTCGACAAGGACAACGTGGCCGTCTACGGCCTGGCCTGGAACGTCGACCAGTGGTACTCGTATGTACCGATGGTGCTGGCCGAGGGCGGCTCGTTCGTCTCGGATGACCTCTCGCGTTCCACGCTCAACTCCGCGGCCGGGATCTCGGCGTTCCGGAAGCTGACGCAGCCGATCATCGACGGTTACGCCGCGCCGTTGACGCTGATCCAGACGATGAACAATCAGGCCGGCAACGTCTTCTCCTCCGGCCAGGCGGCGATGACCTGTCACCAGCGCCTCTGGTGCCCGACCTTCCGGTCCAGCCTGCTGCCGCAGGGCGACGACTTCGACGTGCTGCACTTCCCGATGGGGACCACCCGGCGGATCACCGGCATGGGTACCTTCGGGTTCGCCCTCTCCGCCACCGCCAAGAACCCGGATGCTGCCTGGAGCTTCCTCCAGTTCATGTACGGCGAAGAGGGAACGAAGATCATCACCGGCTCGTACTCTGCCGTGCCGGCCATGCAGCGGTTCTACAACAGCGGCTTCTGGCGCGATCTGCCCCCGCCGCCGTACCACAACGCACCGTTCGTGGACGCCTTCTCGTACGGTACGACGCCGCCGAGGATCCCGTTCTACTCGACCGGCCCGTTCCGCCAGGCCGTCACGGACGGCATCGTCTCGATCGTCCTCGGGAAGTCCACGGTCGAAGAGGTCGTGGCGAACGTCGACAAGGAGCTCAACACGATTCTCGCCGCCCGGCGCTAGCGACCCAGCCGGCGCTGAACCTCGGCGTGCGGCACGCTCAGCGCGCCGCACGCCGACGGCCTTGTCGGCACCCGGCGGTGCATCCGGGCTACAACATCTGTGGCAGGACGTACCCGAAAGGACACGCGTGAGCTCCACGCTCCTCCAACCGACCAGCCAGCCGGCCGTCTCGCCGTCCCGGCCTGCCGTCGCCCGGACCGCCGGGCGCCGGCGGATTCGGCGCGAGTGGCTCTGGGCACTCTTCTTCCTCGGCCCCAACCTGTTCCTCTTCCTCTCGTTCACCCTCTTCCCGATGCTGTTCGGGTTCGGCGTCAGCTTCTTCCGCTGGACCATCATCGAGCCGCCGGTCTTCGTCGGGCTGGGGAACTACAGCCATTTCTTCTTCGGCGACCCGCAGACGCCACAGATCGTCCGAAACTCGCTGGTCTACACGCTTGGCGCATTGCCGGCCTCGGTCCTGCTGCCGCTCGGGCTGGCCGTCCTCCTGAACTCCGGCATCCGTGGGACCGGCTTCTTCCGCGGCGTCTACTTCCTGCCGCTGGTGACGTCGGGCGTGGCGGCGGCGATCATCTTCAAGTGGATCTACGCCAAGCAGGCCGGCCCACTCAATCAGCTCGTCGGTGTGTTCGGCATTCCGCGCCAGGACTGGCTGTTCGACGAGGTGCTGGTGCTGCCGGCCCTGATCCTGACGGCGATCTGGCACCGCATCCCGCTCAACATCATCTTCTACCTGGCAGCGCTCCAGGGCGTCGATCGGACGCTGTACGAGGCCGCCAGGATCGACGGCGCGAATCGCTGGCAGCAGTTCCAGTACGTGACCTGGCCGATGGTCACGCCAACCACGTTCTTCGTGCTGATCATCACGACGATCGCCCTCCTGGTCGGGGCCTTCGACCAGATCCGCGTGATGACTGACGGCGGTCCGCTCAACGCCTCGAACGTGCTGGTGTTCAACATCTGGCGGACGGCGTTCGTCAACTTCCAGATGGGGTACGCCTCGGCGATGGCGTACATCCTCTTCCTGGTGGTGCTGGCGTTCACGGCTGTCCAGTGGATCATGCAGAAGCGCTGGGTGCACTACTGATGGCGGCGACGACGGCTCCGGCCGCGCTCGCCCGGCCAAGTGTGGCCCGGCGCGTCCCCTGGGCCACCATCGGCATCTACGCGGCATTGATCTTCGGCGCCTTCTTCATGGTGATGCCGTTCCTGTACATGATCTCGATGTCGCTCAAGCCGCAGAACCAGGTCTTCCTCTATCCGCCGCGCTGGATCCCCAACCCGATCGTCTGGGCGAACTATCCGACGGCCGCCGTCCGGCTGACGCTGCTCGCGTTCCTCAACTCCGTGCTATTCACGGCGATTGTCGTGATCGGCCAGGGGCTGATTACCACGATGGGCGGCTTCGCCTTCGCGCGCCTCAAGTTCCCGGGGAGGAACGTCATCTTCCTGGGGTACCTCGGGACGATGATGATCCCGTTCGTCGTGACGATGATCCCGACGTTCGTGATCGTGGCGCGGCTCGGCTGGCAGGACACCTATCAGGGGCTGATCGTGCCGATCATGGCGCACGGCGCGTTCGGGACGTTCCTCTTCCGCCAGTTCTTCATGACGATCCCCGAGGAGATCGGCGACGCGGCCACGGTGGACGGTGCCAACCCGCTAGACATCTACTGGCGGATCTACTTGCCGCTCTCCAAGCCGGCGATGACGGCGTACGGGGTCATCACCGCGCTCTCGGCCTGGAACATGTACCTCTGGCCGCTGATCGTGATCCAGTCGAAGGAGCTTCGGCCGCTGACGCTGGTGATCGCGCAGTTCGCGAGCCAGATGAACGCCGAGCTGCATATCTTGATGGCCTGCGTGACGCTGAGCCTGCTGCCGATCTTCATCCTCTACCTGATCGGTCAGCGGTTCTTCGTGGAGGGCGTCACGATGTCCGGCATCAAAGGATGAGGGGCTATCCTTGAGCAAGATGCGGCTCGGGTTCAGCGGCTGGGCGATGCGCGAGCGGCCCGTCGATCAGCAGATCGCGATCGTGCGAGAGGCTGGTTACGCCAGCATGGCGCTCGTCTCGGGTCCGACCTTCGGGCTGGACGCGCTGACCGCCGACGCCGCCGAGCGAAAGCGGATCCGCCGACTGCTCGACGACGCCAGGCTGGAGTTGTCCGCCGTCTGTGGCCATGCGACACAGGTCGATTCGGATCCGGCGAAGGTCGCGGCGAACGCCGACCGGATCCGCGCGACGATCGACCTGGCTGCCGATCTGGCAGGACCGGAGGGGCCGCCGTGCGTCGTCTCGATGGGGTACGGCACGCCGGAGACGTATGAACAGGACCGTGAGGTGATCGCCGACCGGTTCGGCGAACTGGCCGAGCATGCGGTGAAACGTGGTGTCGTGATCGCTCTGGAGCCGCACGTCGGGCAGGCGTTCGACCAGCCGGAGAAGGTGGTCTGGCTGATCGAGCGAATCAACTCGCCGGGCTACCGCGCCAACCTGGACAACAGCCACTTCGAGTGCATGGGACGGGATCTGGACGAGTACCTCCCGCTGCTGCTGCCGTACTCGGTCCACACCGAGCTGAAGGACCAGCGGGGGATCTACCCGAACCATGAGTACCTGATCCCGGGCGAGGGCGACTTCGACTACGCGCGCTATCTTACGGCGATGGAGAAGGCCGGCTATGCTGGCTGCATCACCGTGGAGATCAGCGTGATGGTCCAGCGTCGCCCGGGCTACGACCCGGCCGAGGTCGCCCGACGCTCGTTCGCGACGCTGGTCGCCGCCGAACGCGCGTCAGGAGTTTCGCTGGTCCACCGCTGATCGGACTCTCCCGGCCCACTTGATCATCCCCTGCGGATACGGTGTTGCCGGCCGCGCTCCCACGCACGCCAGAGCCGCGCTCCCGGATCGTGCACTGGCCGGCGTCGAGAGTCCGTTCTGGGGCGGCATGCGCGGCGCGCGCGCCGCGTCAGGAATTGGCCCCAATGGCCCATCCCACATGACCTATGGGCGGCGTACGGATGGGCCGAGGGGCCCAGACTTTTCTGGCAGAGACGGCGAGGGTAAAGCCCGGCGCGCGACTCACAGTCCAGGGAGGCTCACGATGCTCTCGTACACCGTTCCGCAGGTGATCTTCTTCCTCATGGTCGCCGGCGTCATGGCGATGGTGTTCACGATCCTCGCCCGCATGCTGAAGGCGTAGCCGCCGAAACTCGGGGCTACGCCACAGCGCGAGCCATCGACCTCAGCAGGCAGCTTGTCAGGTTGTCGAGGGCCGCAGGTACTTTTCGTACCAGGCCCAGACTTTCTCCCAGGCGTCGGTCGCCTGGACCGGGCGGTAACCTGGCCGGTCTACGGCGAAGAAGCCGTGCCCGGCGCCTTCGTACATGTGGAACTCGTACGTCTTGCCGTGCTTTCTCAGGAGCTCTTCGGTGGCCGCGACCTGCTCCGGCGTCGGGCTGGCGTCGTCCTGGCCGAAGATGCCCAGCAGCGGGACCGTCATCTCGGGGGTGAACTCGATCGGGGCGACGGGCTGGCGCTCGTTCAGCTCTTCGGGCTTCGCGATGACGCGCCCGCCCCAGCAGTCCACCGACGCGCTGAGGACCGGCAGCTTGCAGGCGGCGAGGAACGCCTGACGGCCGCCCGAGCAGAAGCCGATCATCCCGATCTTGTCCGTCGTGTAGGGCAGGCGCTGGAGGTAGGTGATGGCGCCCTGCGCGTCGCCGAGGAACTGCGCGTCGATCTGGCCGCCGGCCTCGCGGACGCGCGCCGACTGCTCGCTGGGGGTGCCGGGGCCGACGCGGTGGTGGAGGTTGGGGCAGATCGCGACGTAGCCGTGGTGCGCGAACTTGCGGGTGATCTCCTTGGTCGCCTCGTCCCAGCCCGGCATGTGGTGGTTGACGACCACCGAGGGGTACGGTCCGCCGCTGAGCGGGCGGGCGAAGTAGGCGTCGATCAGATCACCGTTGTGGCCTTCGATGCGGACGGTCTCGGCGAGCAAGCCTTCGTACACGGCGCCCTCCCATCACTCCGCCCGGCCGGGCCGAACGGCGCAACGTCGATAGGTCGATGGGGTTCTTGTAGTCGGTTAGTGGTGTCCGGTGCCACGAGCTTCACGAGACAAGGACGTGCTGTGCGGGGAACCCCCCGTGACAAAATGACAAAATGACAGAAATAGGAACCGGCAGGGCGATCTGGAGGAGCAATGGACGGTACCGGGCCTGACGATCTGGTAAAGCGGCTCGCAGCCACGCCGGGCCGGATCGCCGCGGCGACGGCCGGTCGGAGCCCCGAGGAGTTGAGGGAGGCGCCGGCCGATGGCGGGTGGTCGGCCGTAGCCGTCCTGGCGCACGTGCGGGCCTCGGACGACATCCTGTCGCCGCGCCTGGTGGCGATGGTGGTCCGCGAGGAGCCGGCTCTGCCGGGGTTCGACGATCGGCGCTGGGAAGAGGTGATGGGGTACGCCCAGTCCGACTTCCAGGAGCTGCTGGCGGCGTTCACGTTCCGCCGAGCGGAGCTGGTTCGGGTGCTGCGTCAGCTCAGGCCGGCCGACTGGCAGCGCACCGGCCTGCACGAGGCGCACGGCCGGATCACGATCCAGGAGACGCTCCGCCACCTCGTGGAGCACGAGGCGGAGCATTGCGTCCAGATCGAAACCCTGCTCGCGCGGGCCTGAGCCAGGCCGTCAGGCGGGCGCGGGGTCGAGGAGGCCGAGCATCGCGTCGATCTCGCGGAGGTAGACATCGGCACGGCCCTCGATCAGGTCGTCCAGGCTGACGGGGCGCCCGAGGCGGCCGGCCTCGAACGGCGCGTAGACCAGCGCGACATCGGCGCGGCCCTCTTCGGCGGTCATCTCGGGTGACGCGCCGGTCCGGATGCACTCGGCCAGCTCGTAGTACTCCGTCGCCACGATCTTTGGATCGACGTCGTTCAGCTCGAGGCTGTAGGTCCAGACGCGCTCGCCGCCAAATAGCTCGGCTGTCAGAGGGTTGAGGCGGTAGCTCGGGGCGTACTCCAGGATGCGCTCGTCGGCGATGACGGTGCCGTCGTCCAGGTGGAGCTTGACGGGCCGTCCGTTGCGGTCGCCAGGGCACTCGATCGAGCCGCGTGAGCCGTGGACCGTCCTGGCTCGGAGCGCCTGGCCGTGCCCAGCCGCGTCATAGGTCCAGTGGCCGAGGGCGCCGCTCTCAAAGGTGATCAGCGCGTAGAACGCGTCTTCGCCGGTCGGCTCGATGGTGTCCGGGAATTCTGGGACCCAGCGGGCGTAGAAACCGCCTGGGCCGGCCGAGCCGGTGTTGCGGCGGACCTTCTCGTGGAGCCGGCTCTCGCCGTAGACGGAGCGGATCTCGCCCAGGTAGTAGCGCAGGATGTCGGCGTTGTGGACGCCGCCGTCGAGCGTGATCGCGCCGGTCTCCTTCATGTGCCGCCACGGCGTGATGACGATCCGGTCCCGTCCGCTCACGCCGGTTTCGAACACCACTCTGGGCGTGCCGATGGCGCCGTCGTCGATCAGGGCGCGGATCAGGCGGTTGATCGGGTCGCGGCGGTAGTTCTCGGCAACCGAGACGACCTTGCCGGTCCGCTGCGCCGCCTCGACGATCCGGTTACAGCCGCGCAGGGTGACCGCGAGCGGCTTCTCACAGAGCAGGTGCAGGCCGGCCTCCAGGCAGGCAACGCCGACGGTGTGGTGCGAGCCGGCATCGGTCGTGACGCTGGCAGCCTGGAGGTCGGGGATCTCCCGAGCCATCGTCGCAATATCGGCGTAGACGACGGGGCGGCGTCCCAGCAGCTCCGCCGCCTCGTCGGCCAGGAAGTTGGCGTTCTCCTGGTTCAGATCGCAGACGGCGACCAGCTCGACGTTCGAGAAGCTGGACTGATACAGGGCGGCGATGCCGCGCAGGTGCCGCCGGCCCATCCCGCCGCAGCCGACAAGAGCGATCTTCAGGCGCTCAGGCATGGAATCTCCTATGTCGTCGGGGGCTCGGTGCCCCGGCGGTTTGCCAGCACGCGCGGCGAGAGATCGAACATCGTCTCGTGGCCGGCCACGAACCGCTCGATCTCGTCCACCATGAAGCTCAGGAAGCGTGGCCGGCACGCCGCCGTGACGCCGGCGATGTGCGGGCTCAGAAAGACGTTCGGGAGGTCGCGGATCGGGCTGCCGGCCGGGATCGGCTCAGGGTCGAAGACGTCGAGCGAGACGCGGATGTCGCCCTGGCGCGCCCGCTCGATCAGCGCGTCCGGATCGACGATCGCGCCCCTCGAGACGTTGACGAAGACGGAGTCAGGCTTCAGCCAGGCCAGCTCGGCCGTGCCGATCATCCGATGCGTCCTCGGCGTGAGCGGCGCCAGGCAGACGACGATGTCCGCGTCGCGCATGACGCGCTCCAGGCTGGTGAGCTGTGCCCCGACCGCCAGCGCCAGCTCCTTCGGGACGTACGGGTCGTGGACCAGGAGGGTGCAGTGGAACGGCGCCAGCAGCTCGATCAGGCGCCGACTGATGTGCCCGAGCCCGATCAGCCCGACCGTCTGCCCGGTCAGCTCGCCGCCTCGGTAGCCCGGGTCGTCTTTGGATCGCCGGAACTCCTCGCCGGCGATCAGGCGACGGAACTGGGCGCCGGCGTTGCGCAGCCCGATCAGCATCAGCGCCAGCGCCCACTCGGCGACGGGCAACGAGGAGCCGTGGGTGCTGTCCACGACGCGGATGCCGCGTTCGGCGGCAGCCTCGACGTCGATCCGGTTGGCGAAGCGGTCCCCTTCCAGCTCGCCGATCAGCTTCAGGCGGGGCGCGGCGTCCATCATCGCGCCGCCGATCAGCGGCGAGCCGTGGCAGACGAGCAGGACGTCGACGTCCGCGAGCTTTCTTCGGAGCCGCTCGATCTCGGCGGGATCCTCGGATGGGCCGCCCCAGACGCCGGGCCGGGTACAGATGCCCTCGGATCGGAACCACTCCCAATCGGCGATCTGCTCCAGCCGCGCGACGCCCTCGCCGGAGACGATCTCCTGGCGCACCGCCTGGTTGGCGCAGATCAAGACGCGAGGCCGCACGGTGGAGGAGGACATCGTCAGAACGCTCCTTGCAGGGCCGGCAGGACGCGCTCGGCGAAGAGGCGCGGGCCGCGCATGGACGGGTAGTCGATGAACCAGAGCATGAAATGGCTTACCCCGAGATCGCGGTAGACCTCGATCTGGCGGATCACGTGGTCGGGCGTGCCCACCAGCCAGTCGTCGACGAGGTCGGAGAGCTTCGGCGGCGACGGCCCGCGCAGTGCCTCGACCAGCGCCGTGCGGGGAGCGCCCCGGCGCGATGGCGGCAGGTCGGCGATGTGCAGGGCGGTCGCGCGGACCTCTTCCTCAGTCGGGGCGATCAGGATCTGGATCTCCAGCGACAGCTCCAGCGTGCTCGGGTCGCGCCCGATCCGCCTGCACGCCTCGGCGATGCCGGCCAGCTTCTCGGAGAGCCGGGCCGGGCTGGCCGGCGTGCTGTTCCAGCCGTCGGCGTGGCGGCAGATCGTGTCGTTCCAGAGCTGACTCCGGGACTCGCCGAGCCAGACGGGCGGTCGGGGGCGCTGGGCCGGTTTCGGGCGGCAGATCGCCCCGTCGGTCTGGAAGTAGCGACCGTCGAACGAGAGCGGCTCGTCGGCGTGCCAGAGGGCGTCGATCAGGGTCAGGCCCTCGTCCATCCGCGCGATTCGCTCCTCCTCGTCCGGCCACTCCAGGCCGTAGGCGCGGACTTCGGGCTCCTGCCAGCCGCAGTCGTAGAAGAAGATGAGCCGGCCGCCGGAGATCGCGTCGAGAGTGGCGGCCATCTTCGCGGCGATGGCCGGTTCGCGGAACGGCTGGGCCAGGTGGATCGTGCCGAGCTGGACCCGGCTGGTCTTGCCGGCGATCACGGAGAGCGTCGTCCAGCCCTCCATGATGCCGCCGTCGTAGCCGTGCATCAAGTGGTCGGCGGCCCAGACAGAGTCGAACCCCAGCCGCTCGGCTTCGACGGCGGCCTCGACGGCGGCGATGGGATCGAGCGCCGTGAGGGCGGGCGTCCGGAAGAACGCCGCGCCGGGGTTGGCGAACATCGGCACGCAGTAGCCGAATCTGGGCGCCTGCATCGATGCGCTTCCTCCTCTCCCCGGTGGACGACCGAACGAGCTTGAGGCTACCATGCTGGGCGACGGCGGTCTAATAGCGGGTCGTTATCCTGTGCATAACCGCGTCGTCGCCCAGGTACCGTGGCCAGCTCATCGCCGAGATCTGCGCTCGATCTGCCACCGAACCAGCTCCGGACGTTCCTGAAGGTCGCCCGGCGGCTGAGCTTCACGCGTGCTGCCGAAGAGCTGCACCTGACCCAGCCGGCGGTAAGCGCCCACATTCGGAAGCTGGAGCGGGCGATCGGCGGCGCGCTGTTCGAGCAAATCGGCCGCCGAGTCAGCCTGACCGCGACCGGCGAGGTAGTCTACCGCTACGCCGAGCAGATGCTGGCGCTGGAGAGCGAGCTCCAGGCCGCCATTGCGGACGCTCAGGAGGTCTGCCAGGGCGCGCTGGCGATCGGGACGTCCACGACGATCGGGATCAGCGTGCTGCCGGACCTGCTGCGCCAGTACCGGCAGGCGCACCCGCTGGTCCGGCTCCAGGTCAGGATCGGGAACTTCCCGGAGGTCGTTCACGGGCTGCTGGACGGCGCACTCGACGTCGGGCTGATCCCGAACGAGGCCGCCGACGACCGGCTCGACGATCGGTTGGAGTCGGCGCCGGTGCTGGAGGACGAGCTGGTGCTGGTGGTGGCGCCGGGCCACCGCTGGACCGAGCTCCCTGGCATCGAGCCGGAAGACCTGATCGGCGAGCCTTTTGTGCTGCCGGGCGCCGGATCGCGGCTGCGCCCCCAGGTCGAGGCGGTCCTCGCGCCGTTCGGCGTGACGCCGGACGTGGTGGCCGAGAGCAACAGCCTGATCGCGATTGCGCGGGTGGTCGAGACGGGGATCGGCGTCTCGCTGATCTCGCGGCTGGCCGTCGCCGACGAGCTCGCGCAGGGTCGGCTCTGCGAGGTGGCGCTGCGGGGGATCTGCGCGCCGCGGCCGGTCTGTCTGTTGATCCACCGCGACAAGCACCGGACGCCGGCGCTCCGGGCGTTCCAGGCGCTGCTGCCGCCGCTGCCGATGCCGGTCGGCTCGCCTGCCACGAACAGGCGCACCGAAGGCGGGCTCGGACAAGCGCGGCGGCCGTAGGCCGGCGCGGATCCGCCTGACGCCCCCGGTAGGCCACCCCAGGCGAGCAGCGTCCCTGCCCGCGGCGCCACCGGGCGCGACGAATCCCGTACCGAACCTGTGGATTTCACGGTACCCGTGTCGCGCCAAGGCTCGTAAAGTGGGTACATGCGAGGCGTCGGCCGTTCACGAATGACGCGTGCGAGATCGAACAAACGCGCTTGTGAACGTATCGATGTCGAGTGAACGCGATAGGGGATGGGGACATGGCCACGGATGGAGGTGGCGCAAGCCAGGTGATCTCACTGCCCCAGGGCGGAGGTGCGCTGCAGGGGATCGGCGAGAAGTTCGCGCCGGATCTGCACACCGGCACCGGCAACTTCAGCGTCCCCATCAGCCTGCCGGGGCGCAGCGGACTTCAGCCGACGCTGAGCCTGAGCTACAGCACCGGCAGCGGTAACGGGCCGTTCGGGCTCGGGTGGAGCCTGAGCGTGCCGGGCGTCACCCGCCAGACCTCGAAGGGGCTCCCTCGCTACGACGATGCGGGCGACATCTTCGTGCTCTCCGGCGCGGAGGATCTGGTACCGGTGCCGGGGGGGCCGCCGGGCGCGACCCGCTACCGGCCCCGCACCGAGGGGCTCTTCGCGCGTATCACGCACCATCGCGACACCGAAAACGACCACTGGGAGGTCCGGACCCAGGATGGGATGGTGAGCCTGTACGGCACGCCCGGCGCCGTCGGCAGCGATCCGGCGGTCGTCGCCGATCCCAACGACCGGGCGCGGATCTTCGCCTGGAGTTTGACCAGCACGGTCGACACGTTCGGGAACCGGATCGAGTATCAGTACGTCCGGGACGAGCCACCTGTCGACAGCCTCCGCCGCTGGGATCAGCTCTACCTCTCCGAGATCCGCTACGCGGACTTCGGCGACCCGGCCGCCCCGCGCTTTCTCGTCAGCGTCCGATTCGTCTACGACGAACGACCCGACCAGTTTTCCGACCACCGCCCCGGCTTCGAGGTCAGAACGACCCGGCGGTGCACGCGGATCGAAATCCGCACGCACGCCGAGGCGGAACGGCTGACGCGGACCTATCACCTGACCTACCTGGATCAGCGCGTGGTCGGCGCCGATGAGCTGCCGCTGAACGGCGTCTCGCTGTTGAGCAGTGTCCAGGTGGTCGGCCACGACGGCGACGAGACCGAGTCGCTCCCGCCGCTCGACGTCGGCTACACCCGCTTCGAGCCACGGCGGCGCGACTTCGTTCCGATCGAGGGCCCGGACCTGCCGCCCAGCTCGCTCGCCAACCCGGACTTCGAGCTGGCCGACCTGATCGGCAACGGCCTGCCGGGCATGCTGGAGATGAACGGCACGGTCCGTTACTGGCGCAACCTGGGCGGGCGGTTCGACCGACCGCGCGAGATGCGCGAAGCACCGACCGGAGTTGGCCTGGCCGACCCGGGCGTGCAGCTGCTCGACGCCAACGGCGACGGCCGACTGGACCTGCTGGTCACCACCGACGCGCTCTCGGGCTACTTTCCGCTCCAGTTCGGCGGCTTTTGGGACCGCCGCT
>Ga0209382_10003357_pt1 | contig 22228 bp, 18 predicted proteins | sample SoiMetdeltSBSDD5_FD_187599 | JGI IMG/M metagenome (GOLD analysis project Ga0209382, IMG submission 187599) | Bulk soil microbial communities from a Populus tree surrounding site in Tennessee, USA - Soil MetaG P. deltoides SBSDD5 (SPAdes) (version 2) | ecosystem: Environmental > Terrestrial >...
TGCTTCCTGGCGCCGGTACGGGCGTGCTGGTCACAAGCAGACGCTCGCTTGTCGGCCTGTCCGGTGCGCATCTGGTCCACCTCGAAACGTTCCCGACGCCAGAGGCGATTGAGTTGCTGGCGGCCGTGGCCGGACGGGATCGCGTCGCGACCGAGATCGACGCTGCACAACGTGTGGTGCAGTTGTGCGGCGGGCTGCCACTGGCCATCCGCGTCGCCGCGGTGCGACTCGCACAGCACGACAACCTGCGAATCGGCGCTCTCAGCGCCCGTATCGCAGACGAACGCGAGCGCTTGGACGAGTTGGCCATCGCGGACGTGGACGTTCGGGCCAGCCTCGCCATCAGCTATCAGCAGTTGACGCGGCAACATTGCCAGCTGCTGGACGCCCTGTGTGTACTTCCGCTCGTGAGCATTCCCTCCTGGCTGGTGACACGGCTGCTGGAGGTGTCCTCTGGTAGAGCGCAGCGGCTACTCGAGGAGCTCAGCGCCGCCCAGCTGATGATTTCAACGGCGTCGGATAGCTATCAGATCCATGACCTCGTTCGGGTCTTCGGTCGCGAACGGGCCGCGAGCGATGCTACCGGTGAGATCCGCCAACTGACCCGTCGCGCCTGCCTCGCGATGCTCGACCAGGTACGCAGGGTCAATGCGGCGCTGCCCTGCCGACCCATTCCACTGCCCGGCGGAAACACCACATGGACTGGCGATCCCGTCGAGTTCTTCACGGCTGAGCTGGAAAACATCATCGCGGCGGTCCGCTTTGCACTGTCCGAGGGCGACCCTGCCCTGGCGGCGCAGCTCGCGAGCTCGGTCACCAACATCTGCCTCATGCGTGGCTATGTGGACGAGTGGGAACACAGCCATCAGCTCGTGCGTGAACACAGTTCGCGCCTTGATCCCGAGCTGCTGGGCATGATCGAGCTCGGCCTGGGTACCCTGCGACGATTCCAGGACCGCAACCGTGAGGCACTTCCCCACCTGCGGAGGGCATATCGCCTGCTCCAGAATCGGGGAGATAGCAGCGGTGCGGCCACTGCCCTGGTCTCGTGGGGCATCGCCGTGCGAACGCTCGGCCGAGTCGGCATTGCACGGCAAGTCAACACGGCCACCCTTGCCTTGCTGCAGGTGACTGACCAGACCAACGTCGTCACCGGGTACACGCTGTTGGCCCAATACCGCCTCGACCGAGATCTGGAAAACGTTCGTCAAGCGTTGGCGGTGTTTGAGGCTGCGGCCGAGCATTGGGGTACGGCCGAGGCCCACTCGCAACTCGCCGCCCGGCTTCGCAAGCAGGGCGACCTGGACGGGGCCGTGCCCCACGTGCAGATGGCCATCAAGACTTATGCGCGGCTTGGCGACCTGGTCAATCTGACCGCGTCCGAGCTGGCACTGGCCCAAATCCACATCGCTCGGTCGGAGCACCTCAAGGCCACCCAGCTGTTGAACGAGCCCTTCGCACGGCCGAGGATTTGCACCACCCGTGGAGCGAGGCGACGGCACATCGCCTGCTCGGACAGCTCCTGCTCGCGCAGGCCGATCCCGCAGGCGCGCAGCCCCATCTCCAGCGATCGGTGGCCCTGATGCGGGATGCACAGCAGCCCGAGCCGCTGGCAAGCGCCCTCGAGCTTCTAGCACGGGCACACGCCGCCCTCGGCGAGACCGATCAGGCGCTACGGGCCTGTCAAGTGGCGATCGATCTGCTCTTCGAGCTCAACCCGGACGCCGCTGCCGTCCTAACCGAGTGGCTTTCCACTGTTCGGGCGAGCTAAACGGCGCGTAAAAATGGCGCTTCGCCAAGGCGAGCGCCACTCAATCCAGCGCCGGCTCGGGCAGCACGGTGAGCCGGCCGGTCGACGAGACGGCGTATGGTACGGCCGCGAGGAACATCCCGCCCGCCGCGACCCACAGCGCCGGCCGGAGTCCGGCGAAGGTCCCGAGCGCACCGCCGAGGAGCGTGCCGAGCGGCATTGCCCCCATCAGGCCCAGGCGCAGCGTCGCCGCCACCCGTCCGCGCAGATGTTCCGGCGTGACCGCTTGGCGCAGGCTGACCTGGTTCACGCCGTGCAGGCCGATGCCGAAGCTGTCGACGAGCACCATTGCGGCCGCGGCGACAACTGCCCAGCGCGTGGGTGCCGCGGCGACGAGCACGGCGGCTGGGCCGAAGGCACAGACTGCCACGCGCATCGTCCGTCCGATGCCGAATCGTCGCGTACTCGCGGGCACGACCAGTACGGCCGCGAGGAACCCGACGTTGCCCAGGGCAAACGCGAGTCCGATCGCGCCCGCGGATGCGTCCGCCTCGCGAACGAGGTAGATAAGCAGAACAGCCACGAGCGCGCTGCGGAAAAAGTTCGCCGTCGTCGTCGTCAGCGCGATCGCGCGCAAGTATGGGTGACGCAGGAGGTAATGTGCGCCCTCCACCACTTCGCGCCCTAGGGCACCGATGCGCAGACCCTTCGATCGCGTCTTGTCGGCGCGGGCCTGCCGGCGGATACCGGCGATCAGCGCTGCGGAGGCGAGGAAGCTGACAGCGTCGGCCATCAGCGCTGCGGGGGCCGTCGTCAGCTCGATCAGCACACCGGCGAGGGCCGGGCCGGCGATCTGCGCGGTCGACCGGCTCACCTCGAGCTTGCTGTTGCCGTCCACCAGCAGCCGGCGCTCGATCAGGCTCGGCAGGTACGCGCTGGATGCGTTGTCGAAGAAGACCGTGAGGAATCCCGTCGCGAACGCGACCGCGTAGAGGTGGACGAGCGAGAGCGCGCCGGTCGCGTAGGCCAGTGGCACGGACAGGAGAACGGCAGCCCGCGCAACGTCGGCGATGACCATGAGCTGCAGCACGCGCTCGATCCGGTCGATGACAGCACCTGCCGGCAGCCCGACGAGTAGAAACGGGCCTAGCTGCGCGGCGCCCAGGATGCCGACCTCCAAGGGAGTGGCGTCGAGGACTGTGATCGCGACCAACGGCAGCGCCAGTCGCGTGACCGCGTCGCCGATCAGGCTGACTGACGCAGCGGACCAGAAGCGGAGGAAGTCTGCGTGCCGCCAGAGCGGGGACCATCGCATGCCACCGTTATAGTGCAACCCCGGTTACATCGCAACCGTGGTTGCACCACGATTCGGAATCTTGCTTTTCGTACTCCATGCCGCGCGGGTGTCCACTCCGTGGACCCGTAACGAGACGCCCAGCAGAACATTTTTTGCGGTAGCCGCTCGGTAAATCGATCGCCGCCGGGCCGGATCAACCCTGTGGGTGTAGCATCCACCATTCGGTAAAACGGCGACAGCGGCCCTCATCGTCCAGCGATATGAGCCAGAGGTTGCTGTAGACCTCGTCGGGGTAGGTGGTCACACCCTCGATGACTGCCACCTCGTCGGTGAGCACCACAGGTTTCCAGTCGAAAGTGGTCTGCCCGGGCTCGTCCTTGCCCTCGATCCAGCGCGCCACGATCTCGTCGCGCCCGCGCCATGGCTGTCGGAACGGCGCGGTGTAGTACTCGGCGTTGGTGGTGAACAGCGCGCCGATCTCGGCCGGGTCGTTGGACTCCCATGCCCGCCGGTAACCCTCGATCCACTTCTCAACCTGTTTCGCGTTGGCCATACTTCAATATGTCGGAAAACCGTCGCGCATGAAGCAGATTTGGCTGTTGGTCATGGACGTGCCCGGCGTACCGGCGTTGGGTTGCCTGGTAGAAAATCTTGAAGCAGCCGGTAGTAGAGCCCATTTCCCATTCGTCACCATGGCGACCGGCAACGATGGTCGGCATCTAGAACGCGATTGGAGTAACCCGATGAAGTACCTAATGCTCGTATGTACGGATCCGGACTACAAACCCAGCCCCGAAGACCTGGAAAACGCGCCGGATGTCGAGGCGTGGGTGGAGGAAATGGACGGCCGAGGCGTGCGGCTTATGGGTAATCGCACCCGCCCGGCAACCGACGCCACGACCGTGCGCGTCCGCAACGGTGAGGTCCTGCTCACCGACGGACCGTTCGCGGAGACCAAAGAGCAGATGGCTGGTTTCGACATCATTGATTGCGCTGACCTCGATGAGGCCATCGAGGTCAGCTCCAAGCACCCGATGGCATGGGGCGGGATGATCGAGCTGCGCCCATTCTGGGATGACGACGCGGACTGATTGCTATGGCTACACCCGTAGCGGACCTCGTAGCGGCCATATACGCCGACGGATGGAGCCGGATCGTGGCAACACTGATCCGGTTCACCGGCGGCGACTGGGATCTGGCCGAGGAGTGTGCCCAGGAGGCGTTCGCGCAAGCGCTGCGGAAATGGCCATCCACGGGGGTACCGGACCAGCCGCTGGCATGGCTCACCACCGCTGCCCGGAATCGGGCGGTCGACGTGATCCGGCGATCCGCGACGGAAGCCAGGAAATTGCGGGAGGTGGCTGCGATGGAGCCGGGTCCGGTACCGGCCAGAGATTCTGAAATCCCTGATGATCGACTCGAATTGATGTTCACGTGCTGCCATCCCTCGCTTAAGGTGGAAGCACAGGTAGCGCTGACGCTGCGCAGTCTGACCGGCATATCCACAGCTGAGATCGCACGCGCCTTCCTGATTCCCGAACGTATTATGGCGCAACGGCTTTTCCGAGCGAAGCAGAAGATCAAGCACGCGGCGATCCCGTTCCGGGTACCGCCTGCGCATCTGCTTCCGGAACGCGTGCCAGCCGTGCTGCATGTGCTGTATCTACTTTTCAACGTCGAGTACAGCGAGCTTTCCCAGTCTCGAGTCAGCGACGATGCCATCCGGCTAACGCAAGTGCTTGCCGCGCTCATGCCTGACGAACCTGAGGCGCAGGGTCTTCTCGCGTTAATGCTGCTGCACGGGGCGCGGCGGGCGGCGCGCACCAGCCCCGACGGCGACCTGATTCCGTTGGAGGAGCAGGATCGCGGGCTGTGGGACCAACAGCGGATCGCCGAAGGCGAACAGCTGCTTGAGCGGGCGCTGCGCCGCGGACGACCCGGCCCGTACCAGATCCAGGCGGCCATCGCGGCATGTCACGCGACCACGCCCGTTGCGGCGCAAACCGATTGGCCGCAGATCGCTGCTTTGTACACGCAACTGCTGCGCCTTGTTCCGACACCGGTCGTGGCCTTGAACCGAGTCGTTGCGATCGGCATGGCGGAAGGTCCCGAAGTCGCGTTGCCGCTGCTGGACGGACTTTCCGAGGATGATGCGCTGGATGCCTACTACCTGCTGCCCGCCACTCGCGCGGATCTGTTGCGGCGGGCGGGGCGCCTGGAGGAGGCGCGGGCGAGCTATGCGACGGCGCTAAGCCTTGCACCAAGTGAAGCCGAGCGCCGTTATCTGATGCGACGGCTGGCCGAGCCGTAGGAAAATGTCCTGAACGATCGTGTTGTCTCGTGCGCCACCGTAACTGCCTCAACGATCCAGCGTCTGCCAGTTCGCCACGGCGTGACGATTGCTGGCGAGGCATAGATCTGCTCTGGACGGCGATAGTTCCATCGCGGACCGCTGGCGTCGTTCCGTTCGCACGCAGGCGAATACACAACGACGCCAGCTGGCCAATCAGGACAGTCGGTTGATCGAAAGGCACTTCAGCAGGTGACCTACGTCGATCCCGGAGCGTTCCAAGCGCTCCCGGAATCCTTTGTCATGCAACAGGCACCGGATGAGCTTCCCGAGGTCGGAGCCGCCGGAAATGCCGGGCCGCCCGGGTGGCGGCGCGTCGCCCAGCCGCCACACGGCCAGGGTTCGAAGGTGCTCGCGCCGGAACGCCTGACCACGCGGAGTGTTGCCGGTGGCCCTGACGAGTACCCGGTAAACACCGCTGACCGGGGTGGGGATTGTGGTGCCGAAGACACCGGGGTCCGACTCATCCATGCGGATCTCGGTGAGCTTTCCGTCGGGATGACGCACCGAGGCGATCACAATGGCGCTATGCCCGACCGGCAGGCCGGCCTCGGTGAGCGTTGCCGTGACGGTGGCATAGCCGCCGGGCTGGCGTGACTTCTGGCTGACGGCGACATCGAGCCGGACTCCGCCCCGCGCTTGAACGGTGACGGCATAGGCGACACCGCGCTGTTTGAGCTCATTGGCAGATTTCAGAAGTGACCGTTCGAGGTAGAACGTCTCCTCACTCGCACCGCGGGTTTCCACGCGTAGCCTTACCTGCCATTGCCCAGCGACGTCGCCGCTCACGGTCGGGGTGGGCAGGGCGAGTTTCAAAATGTAGTGGTATGCGGTGCGAGCGCGCACCGCACCGTTGGTGTGATTGACGATGGTGCCGTCGGGCGCCACCAGGTCGACTTGCAGCAGGCCGGCGTGCGGGCTCAGCACGATGGCATCCGTGCGGGTGTCGAACGAGGTGACCGGATAGGGAACGGTGACCGTGCCGCCGACCGGGACATACCCCTCCGGGTCAACCACGATCTGCGAGTTCGTCAGCCCCGCCGCCACCTGGGCGAAGTACTTCTGCAGCAGCAGCTGATCGTCCTGGTTGGAGTGTCCGGTAAGCAGAAGGTAGCCTCCGGTATCGTTCACCAGATCGTCGAGGGCGTCCGGGTTGAGCTGATCGGCGGTTCCGAGCCCGACGGCGAAGACCGTCGAGGTGATCAGGTCCATGACGTCGCTGATGTACTTGTCCGCCGTCTCATGCCCATCGGTGAACACGACCGTTGCCCGCCGGTCGAATCCCAAGGCGACCGGCGTCGCCAGCTGTGCGGCTGCCACCTGCAGGCCGTCACCGATCGCCGTCAACCCTAAGGGATCGGTGGCGTGGCCGCCGATGAGCGTATGCGCCTGATCCCGGCCGAGGCCGGCCCCGGTGGCGCCGGCCAGCGTCACCGGCAGCGCCTCGGCGGCATCCGTGGAAAACCTGACGATACCGATCCCGTCGGTGTCATCGAGCAGGTCGACCAGCATGGGTGCCGAGTTCCGCAGGATCTCCACCCGGGTCAGACCGGCCACTCCCGAGGGCTCGTCCATGCTGCCCGAGCGATCGAGCACCATGGACACGGCGATGGTTGGTTTGTCGATCGCGTTGGCGTGGATGTCCACAGTGAACACTTCACCGGTCGGCTGCACGGTCACGGTCAGGGTGCCGTTCGCGGACGAGCCCGCCGGCCCGGGCGCGTAGGTCACCCAGATCAGCAGATCCTGGACGACGAACCCTTCCGGTTCCGGTGCCGCGACGGCCGGTGTAAGCAGCGTGAGTTTGGCCGACCCGGTGAGGGTTGCGCTCGCCGACACCGCGACGCACCCGCGCACGCGCAGGCGCAGGGCTCGAGATGTGGGTTCTCCCTCCGGGACGTCCAGGAAGAGGATGTCGTCGCCGGGCAGCGGGGCCACCTGCTCTACAGAGAAAGGCAGCGTGTCATAGCACGGCGGCCGGACCACCGTGGGATGACGGCTGTTCTTCACCTCGATCGCGGATGATCCCGGTGTCCACGGCGGGATGGGTGCCCCAAATTCAACGGTGCCGTCCCAAGGCTGAAGATTGTGCAGGATGCCGCGCGAGTCGTTGGTGTTGGACTGATCGCCGTAGACCAGGTCAGGATCGAGCCGCCAGTCATGACCGGGAGCGGCCTGCCACATCGCGAACAGCCGGTCCACATTGGAGTGGAGGAGGAAGACGAACGGATCCTCGAAGGCCGGGTGCTGCGAGGCGATGTTACTGCCGAGGCCGAAGAAGCCATGTGCGGAACCGTGATCACCTTCCAATGCTGTAGCGAAGGCTGACCATTGCTGGTCCTGCGGCAGGCCGTCACCGGCAGAAATGACCGTGGAGTCCGGGCTCAGCCCTGGCGCTGCCGGGCCGCAGTTGCGGGTGATGTCGATCGGTGGGAGCGTGAACGGTCCGCCGTTGTGCGGCCGGGATGGCATGGTGCCGTGCGCATGGAGCCCGCCCAATGTCCCGTTCACCATTCCGTTGGCGGTGCCGAACAGCTGATCCGTGCAAAGGTTGACGGTGCCGCCGGCACCGTTGGACGCGGCCGTCGGGTGCTCGGTCCAGTCCCAGTAGTGCAGTGCCATATCTGGGTCGACCTGCTGTACCAGCTTCTCAAACCGGTTGACCAGCTCACGGTGCCACGGCAGGAAGGAGTTGCCGCCGTGGTTGTGCGTGCCCTCGTGGATCTGATCTTGCTTGTCCCAGAAGGACACCCCATCAGCGAATGTCTGAAGATCCACCGCCGCCAGCGCCTGTGCGTAGGCAACACGCTCGGCATCGGTCAGGTGGGCAACGTTACGGCGCATTATAGCCATCTCCAAAGGCTATGCCCGACCAGGTCGCATCACGGTCACACAATCGACATGCATCTAGCAATAATGCCGACAACCACTCTCATCCATTTTGGACATTCTTATCGCGGCATCACCTGACGAAGAGTGGGAAGTGTGCATGTGTAGCGACACCGGACACGACCTGACCGCCGACTCAGCACTGGGCGATCTGCGCGCGGGCGAGCTCGCCGAGCCCGCTGCCCGCTGCCCGCGGCCACGGGCCTACTTAACCTGTTCCTGGACGACAACACGATGGAGGATCTCTGGCTCGCCCTCACCGGGAGACCGGTGACCTGAAACGACACGCGGGGCGGGCGCCTCCCACGAACGGGGAGATCCTTGACACGACACGCAACCAGGCTGGCCGCGCCGCTGGTGGCCAGCCTGATGGTCCTCGTGCCGTCGCGTGTCGGCGCAGCCAGACGAGCAACAACCGCAAGAACCGGCACCCAACGGCATCGAGGCCCCCAAGTGTGCCGCCTGTCAAGCGCCCGCCCCGGCTGGGACGACGACTACGACGATCGGATGGCTATCCCGGGTGGAGGGTGGATGAGCCAGTCTCGACCACGTAGGTGGCGGTGGTGCTGACGGGCGTCTGGCGGACCTCGATGGTGTCCACGGTGCGCACATCGGTGCGCCACAGCAGCGGATCGACCGAGACTCGAAGGTATCCGCGTTTGGAGCCGTCGAAGTATCGGACGTGGGGGTTGAGGATCGGGTTGATGGCCTTCAGCGGTGCGTCGAATTCGATGGGAAAGTCCGAGCTTACCGATGTCGCGGTGAATTCGACGGCGACCGGCGAAGACTGCGGCAGGTCGAAGTTCACCCTCAGCTCGCTGAACCAGGTGGAGTGGATGTCGCCGGCCAGAACGACCGGGTTGGGCACGTGGTTGTCAGCCAGGTACTGCAGCAACCGGGTGCGTTGCGGCGCGTAGCCGTCCCATTGATCGAGGTTGGCCAGGATGGGCGGGACCGGGCCGAACGGGTTGGGGAACCTGATCCGGCTCATCATCACCTGCTGGGCGATGACGTTCCAGCGGGCAAAGGAGTGCTCGAGCCCGGCCTTGAGCCATCTCTCCTGGTCTTGCCCGGTGAGGGTGCCCTCGGTGTTGCCGGTCCCCGCCTCGGGCAACCCGAAGTCGCTCGGGAAACCGCCCGGCTGGTCGGTGCGGTACTGCCGGGTGTCCAGGACGTTGAGCCGCATCAAGCGCCCGAAGTCGAACCGGCGGAAGATCCGCAAGTCGGGTGAGCCGGGCCGCAGGTCCGCGCGGATCGGCATGTGCTCGTAGTACGCCTGATACGCCGCGGCCCGCTGGACGGCGAACTGCTGCGGTGTCTGCTTGCGCGCACCGGTATCGTCGATCTCGTCGAGGAGGGTGGCGTAGTTGTTTTCTGTCTCGTGGTCGTCCCAGATGACCACCCAAGGGAAGGCGGCGTGCGCCGCCTGCAGCGCTGGATCGCCCTTGTACTGCGCGTGGCGTGCCCGGTAGTCGTCCAGGGTCTGCAACTGATCCAGACCGGGTGTCTGCGGTGTGGTGTGGTTGCGGTCGGCGAAGCGGCTGGCCGGGTCGTACTCGTAGATGTAGTCGCCCAGATGCACCACCAGATCGAGGTCCTCGACAGCCAGCCCGTAATATGCCGGCCAGTAGCCGTTCTGGAAGTCTTGACAGTTGACGATGCCCAAACGCAGTCGGCTTGGCATTTGCCACGGCCACGGCGCCGTGCGTGTCCGGCCAACCGGGCTGATCTGGCCGAGTGCCTTGAAACGGTAGAAGTACTCGTGACCGGGCGCCAGCCCATGCGGGTCCACATGCACTGAATGCGCCAGCTGCGGCATGGCCACCTTGTTCCCCGAGCGCACCACGTGCCGGAACCTCTCATCGCGCGCCACCTGCCAGGCCACCTCGATCGGCCGATCGGGCACGCCGCCAAGCAGCCGCGTCCAGAGGATCACCATGTGCGGCAACGGGTCGCCGCTGGCCACGCCGAGTACGAACGGCGCACCGGCGTCCACCGTCGCCGGTGAAGCCGCCGCGGGCTGGGCGTGCGTCGAAGGCAGAGCCATCGCGCCCGCGACACCGGCGGCGCCACCCAGGACTTGCCGTCTGTTGAGCATCTGATTCCCTCCTGCAGAAGGTGTCTCCAGCGGCCAGCCTGTCGACCGAAATTGACATCGCGGCAAACGGCGGGACACCACCAGACGACGCAGCCAAAGCCGCAGTACCACAAGCATCGAGGCACGGTCCCTACCGCTAGGAAGACAGGAGGCTGACGCCAGGGCCGGCAGCACCACATGTGGCGGCAGCGGATTCTTCCTGGGCTGGCTCACCCTGGCGACCGCCTACCGCGACACGGAGTTCGGCGAATGGCCTGTTCACTACCCGGCGAAAGATCACCCCTTAAGCAGGATTCACGCAGTGTCGCTTTTGGATTGCTGCCTGTAGGGTCGGGCGGGAGGCGTCTCGGGGAGGATCGGATGGCAGGCACGTTCGGCCCGCGCGTGCGTCACATGTTGAGGTTGATCACGCAGCCGCGCGGGGCGCAGATCGCCGTGATGCTGTGCGTTCTCGCCGCCGTGGCCGCCCTGCTGCTGTGGCTGGCCAGCGGGATCTCGGACTATGGCAAGAACATTTTCCTCAATCTCGGCGTCGAGCTGCTAGGCGTGTTGGTCACCATCTTCCTGATCACGCCGGTGTTCCGCCGTCTGCAAAGCGCGCAAGTGCGTCCGCATTCGGTGCTGGACTATGAGTGGTATGCCAATCAAGTCGCCGGGGCGACGTCGACGATCAAGATCCTCGACACCTTCTCGCACCTGTTCGACCTCCCCCTGACCCGCCGGTTCCTGACCTATCTCGAGGAGGCGATCACCGACCGGGACACCGATGTGCGGATCCTGCTGTTGCACCCGAATTCGCTGGCCGTCTCCCAGCGCATGACCGAGCTGGGCGAGTCGGTCACCGGCCACACCGACCTGCGCCGCGAGATCCTGCGAAACCTTCGTGTCCTGCAAGCGTTTCACCGTCGCCTGCGACGCGATGTGCGCTTTCGCTTCGAGGTGCGGCTCTACACCGCCGCGGCCGGCATCACGGTCTACCGCTGGGACGGGAAGGCATTGGTCTCCTTCCTCACCGTAGGGCGCCTGTCCGGGCAGGGCCTGCAGCTGGAGGTGACGGTCTCATCACCGCTGGGCCAGTTCGTCGAGCAGCGTTTCAACGAGCTGTGGCAGTACGGCAGCTCGCTGGACGAGTTCATGCTGCTCCCGCTGATCCTTGTTGATCCGGACAACGGCGAGCGGGAGTTGACCTGCCAATTCATCGAGGTCGGCGAGGTCGTCTATGCGTGCTCGAACGAGCTGCTCGAGGAGCTGGCGCACCGCCGCGACGGGCAGCTGCGCGCCTACCGCCGAGACGATCGCGCCCGCACTTTCGTGCCTGAGCTGGTCGACCGGCGCGATCAGGAGCTGCTATCGGCGCTGCGCGCCGAGCACACCGAGAAGTACGACAAGACCGCCTCGATCTTCATCGCGTTACGTGAGGTAAGCGAGGTATTGGATGCGTCGGAAGGCGACGGTGGCAGGCAAGGCGCATCATTGGCGACATGAGCTTCGACCGCCGGTCCCGCTACCGGCCGCTGACCATCCGCGATCTTCCCGAGCTGGCTGCTCGGTTCGGGTTCACCGACGACCAGGTGCTGGAGATGCGAGCGGTGGCCGAGGTTCTGCCCTTCCGCACCAACTCGTATGTGGTCGAGGAGCTGATCGACTGGTCGGCGGTGCCGGACGATCCGATCTTCCGCCTGACCTTCCCCCAGCCGGGGATGCTTCCCTCCCCCGCACTGGCGGAAATTGTGCGGCTGCTGAGCACGCAAGCGCCACGCATGGAGATCGAGCGGTCGATCAGGGACATCCGCGCCGGCTTCAACCCCCACCCCGACGATCAGCTGAACCTCAACGTCCCCACACTTGACGGCCGCCCGCTGCCAGGGCTACAGCACAAATACCCGGAGACGGTGCTGTTCTTCCCGAGCGCAGGCCAGACCTGCCACGCCTATTGCACGTTCTGCTTCCGCTGGCCACAGTTCATCGGGGAGCCGGGATTGCGGATCAGCGCTACCGGTGTGGGCGATCTCATTAGGTACCTCCAAAGCAAACCCCAGGTCAGCGACGTGCTGATCACCGGAGGCGACGCGAGCAGCATGAGCGCGGCGGTGCTCGCCCGCTACATCGAGCCGTTGCTGACGATCGAGTCCGTGACGACCATCAGACTGGGCACCAAGTCCCTCGCCTTCTGGCCCTACCGGTTCACCCACGACCGTGACGCCGACGACCTGCTACGCCTTTTCGAGAAGGTGGTACGCAGCGGCCGTCATCTGGCCGTCATGGCACATTTCAGCCACCCGCGGGAGCTGTCGACCCAGGTCGCACGCGATGCGATCACGCGCGTGCGCTCCACCGGCGCCACGATCCGCGCGCAGGCACCGCTGATCCGCGGCATCAACGACAGCGCCCAGTGCTGGGCGCGCCTTTGGACAGACAGCACCCGGCTCGGCATCGTGCCCTACTACTTCTTCATCGAGCGCGACACCGGGGCGCAGCATTATTTCGCGGTACCCCTGGCGCGCGCCTTCGAAATCTTCAGAGACGCCTACGCCCAGGTGTCCGGCCTGGCCCGCACCGTGCGCGGGCCGATCATGTCCGCCTCCCCCGGCAAGGTCTCTATCGATGGCATCGTGGAGGTCGCGGGCGAGAAGGTCTTCGCACTGCGCTTCCTTCAGGCTCGTCGGCAAGACTGGGTCGGCCGCCCCTTCTTCGCCGCCTTCGACCCACAGGCGACATGGTTTACCGACCTCAAACCGGCCCTCGGTGCTACCGCCCTCCACCCCGGAGCGTGAGGCACCGTCAACAGGCGATCTCTTCCCGCTCGCGAAACGACGGACAGCGTCCTTTGAGATCACGGCCGCGGCCCAGAATCGCGCCGCCCGCACTTTGGTTGTGCCGCCGCCGGATCGATGCGACGCGAAGGCCGCTTACCGTGTTCTCACAGCAGCGTGATCAGCACCGCGCCTGCCAGGGCAACACCGAAGATGTAGGTGCCTATCGCCCCGGCCACCCGGATCATCGACTCCGCCGCCAGGCTCTTCGCGGTCAGCATGCCGAAGGCGTGCGCCAGCCGGCTGGCCGTGGCTCCGCCGATCAGCACGGCCGTCCAAGCCGCCGGCTCGCGCCAGGCGAGCAGCAACATGAGCACCATGAGAGTAGGAATGTATTCAGCCGCGTTGCCATGTGCGCGGATCGCGATGAGCAGCCGGTCTGCCGGGTCGGTCGGCATCTGCGACCCGCCGGTCTTCGCCGTGACGCCGCGCATGCGGGTGACGTTGAATCCGAGCACAAAAATGAGCGCGCCAAGCACGGCGGAGCAGAGGATCGCGAAGGTCATAGCAGCATCTCCAATATCTCTGGGCACAGCGAGGTGCCGAGCCGGGCATCTGCTTTGCGCATCGCGCCCGGACTGGTGATATTTACTTCGATCAAGCGGTGGCCGATGACGTCGAGTCCGGCCAGGCGCAGTCCGTGCGCGCGCAACGCTGGGGCGAGCTGGGCACAGATTGCACGGTCGTTGCTGGACACCTCGGCTATGGCTGACGGCGGCCCGATGCGGAAGTCGCCCGGTGCGGGATATCGGTAAACCGCGCCGATGGGTTGGCCGTCAACGACAAAGAGGCGCTTGTTGCCGTAGGCGACCTCCGGAAGGAACGACTGTGCCATCACGGGCCGCCGTCCGCGGTGAGTGCAGGTTTCCAACAGCGAGGCAAGGTTCGGATCGGCGGACTCCAGCCGGAAGACATCGCGCCCGGAGTAGCCGTCGATCGGCTTGATGACAGCCACCTTGTTCCCCTCCACAAAGGAGCGAAGGACCTGCCCATCGGCGGAGACGATGGTGGGAGGGATCAGGTCGGGAAACTGCAGGGGAAACAGGTGCTCGCTTAGCGCTCGCAGGCCGCGGGGGTCATTGACCATCACGGTCCGACGCGGATCCACCAGATCGAGAATGAACGTCGCGGCAAGGTACACCTCGTCCAGCGGCGGCTCGGTGCGCATGAAGATGGCCGACATGTCGTCGAGCCAGATGCGTCGAACCTCACCCGAGGGCCATGCTCGGGCGAGGGCCCGGGCCCGGCCATCGGCCACTTCAAGCAGCTGCGCCTCGGTCGCCCAAACCTCGACGCCGCGCTCGCACGCGGCCTGCATGAGGCCAAGGCTGGTGTCCACGGCGGCGTCGAGCGAATCAAGCGAGTCGATGATGAAGGCTGCCTTCATGACCGTTGCCCGACACGCGTGAGCGCCAGTAGATTGTCCATATAGGATGATCGGCCCGATGCCGCGTCATGCCATGCGCCGGACAGGTCATTCAACTGTGGGAGAAGGAGTTCGAGAGCTTCGCGCCGGACGCGCGAGTCATAGAGCAGGCTCGCCATTGTGTGGATGGCCTCGGCGACTCGCGGCAGTGGCTGTGTGTCAAGGTAGCGCACCTCCAGATAGCCACCGCGCGGCCGGACTGGAGGGAACAGCGTGCTCAGGTGATAGGCCGGATCCTCGGCTTCGGGAATGGGCAACCTTTCGGCGCCCGCGGCGAAAGCGTGGTAGGCACCGATCGGGTCGCCGGGATCCAGGTGCCTGCCGTCGTAACCGGTTCGCGACGGGTCGATCCCTTGCCAGATAAGCGTTCTGGCCCCGGGCACGCCGGCGGGCCGGCCGTCCAAGGTGGGCGAGTTGGCGAACGCGGCGGTCAGCGCCGGGCCCGCCAGATTGGCGACCAGCCACTGCTCGGCTCCGGCCCGCCCGGGCAGGAGGTCGATCGAGATCTGCAGCGACGCCGTGAGACGCATCATCCGACGGCCGTCCAAACCATTCCGGTCAAGAATCCGTTGCATGTGTTGGTACCGGGCAGTTTCGATGAAGAGAGGAACATCCCTGCATGAGTGGTAGGCGTTGGTGCCTGTGCTTTCGAGTCGGATTCCCTGTGCGGTGGCAATTTCGGACACCCGCCCGATCGTGCGCTGCGCTGACGCGACGAGTGCGGATGGGCCCGGCTCAGGTGGAAGGCTGAGCTCCAGCTGCCCGCCAGGTTCGAAACACACCGGCAGCCCCGGCTCGAAAAGCGATGCGAGCGTCGCCGGGTGCACCGGCCGTGGCCGCGGCTCATCGGTGACGGCGATGAGTTCAATCTCGGCGCCGACACGGCCCGGGTGCCGTGCGGGAGCGAAGAGCGCGTCGACCGAACGTCGCAGGCTCACGACTCCTCCGTCACGGCGCGCCCGTACCCGGGGCGCCCGGTCTGGTCGATGCCGTGCCCGGCCCAGGAGTAGAGATGAATCTCGAGGCCGTCCGGATCGTTGAAGACCAGCAGCCAGCCCTTCGTAGCATCGATGACGGGCGAGTGGCCGACGCCAAGACTGTCCAAATGCGACGCCCACGCCTCGATGCCGGAGCGGTCGTCAACGCCGAAGCTGACCGGATCGAAGCCCTGGCAGCCCTGCGCCGCCTGCGGGTTGAGCCGCAGGGCCAGCCCGACGTCGCCCAGGCCGGGCACGTCGCCGCCGAGCCCGCGGACAACACCGTCCTGCTCGGGGAACTCCATCGTCACGCGCAGGCCGAACACCCGCTCGTACCACGCCCGAGAACGGGCGAGATCGGTGACAGGGATCTTCACGTGGTGGATTCCGGAGAGTTTTGGCTGCGACATGACGATCCTCCCAAATTCACCGCAGTATGACTGCGGCTAACTTCTGTAGGATGCTCTTTATGACGGAACCTGTCAAGCGGCCGTATACCTCGACGCTCCGCAGCGCCTCGGCGGCCGCGACCCGGGCCCGGATCAGGCAGGCCGCCGCACGCCTATTCGTGCAGAAGGGCTATGTGGCCACGACCATGCGCGAGGTCGCGGCCGAGGCGGGTGTCGGCGAACGGACCCTCTACGACGCCTTCCCCACCAAGTCGGCGCTGTTCGGGCACACCCTCGGCGTCGCAACCGTTGGCGACGAAGCGCCCGTGCGGGTGGCCGACCGCCCGGAGGTGCTGGCGATACAGCAAGTGATCGACCCGCGGGCCGCCATCGCCCAGACCCTCGACCACCTGACCGCGCTGCTGGAGCGAGCCGGCGACCTCATTATGGTCAGCGTCGAAGCCGCCGGCGCTGACCCGGACATGCGCGCCGCGGCCGATGCTGGTGCCCGCGCAACGCATGACAACCACCTGACGCTGACCAAGAAGCTGCACAGCCGGGGATCCCTGCGCGCCGGGCTCGACCCGGTGACGGCCGCCGACATCTTTTTCGCGCTCGGCTCCCCGCACATGCACCAGCTCCTGCGCCGCTACCGCGGCTGGAGCCGCGACCGTTACCGGGCGTGGCTAGAGCAGGCCGTGGTGCGCGAACTCCTCGAATAAGCCGGGTTCAGCCGATGCCGGAGCTGCATCGGGTCGTACGCTCGGGGCGGCCCGCGCCAGCCGTCGGCGCATACGTTCATCGATCTTTCACGTGGGGCGCCGCTAGCCGGTGCGGAATGGTGCAGGCGATCGCCAGCAGCGCAAGGTAGGAGTACAAGTAGACGGCGATCCAGGCGCCGCGGGGGGTGTCGAAGGCGAGCCCGGGTCCGCCGACCTGCGTCGCCGCCAGCGCCCACGCTGGGATCGGCAACAGGGCGACCAGAGCGGCCAGGAGGCGGGTCCAGGTCGGACCGCGCCCGGCCAATGCGTACCCGCCGGCCATGCCGAGCAACGGGACGGCCAGGTCACCACCTACGTCTTCGAACAGGCCGATCAGATCGGTCGGCTGGGCGAACAGGACGGCGGCGAACACCAGCGGTGACAGGACGAACCATCGCCGTGCCCGCGTGAGGCCGGTGCGGCGCCAATGCTCCGCCCAGCCCAACAGCACCCCGACGATCATGCCTGGGAGCAGCAGCCTGCCAAACGTCAACGCCCAGTCCACATGGGAGTTCGAGCCGGCGATCGCCGCCATCATCCCGCGCAAGCCTGCCGCCCACGCCAGCCCGCATAGTCCTCCGACGAGCAATGGGGTGGCAGGCCCACGGCTGGTCATGATTCGCTGGCGGCCTGCGGGAGTGTGCTGGGTGTGTGGCAAGCCGTTCCCCGCGGTCGAGACCGGTCCCTGTGCGGTGGGGCTCATTCATCGTGGGTCTCCTCGTTGCTACTCCGGCCAGCGTCGCCCGCGCATCTGTCACCGTTGGGAGCGTGGCCCGGGTGTTCCCGCGGGCGCCAGGCCCACGCAATCACTTCAGGGCCTTCCAGGCGAAGGCGACGAGTGTCGCCCTGGCCAGGCCGATGAACCATGGGATCGGCAGCCCGAACCCGTACCAGAACAGTGCCTCGACGGGCAGCAGGGCGGCGTTGGCCGCCGCTGCGTGTTTAGATCCCTTCCAGAGCGGCACCGCCGTCAACGCGGCAACCAGCGTCAGCGTCAGGAACTCGAACAGGACGACGGTGAAAGTGCCGTTCTGGAACCGGTACCACCACGGCCCGCCGTACATCGGGAAGAAGTCCTCGAACGTCGGCAACGTGTGATGGTGCGCTACCCAGATCGAGACCGGCACGGCGGGGACCCCGAAGCAGGCGGCGTATAGGCACGTCAGGACGGACGTGATGCGGGCGTAGATCATCGGGAGTGCTCCTTTCCTGGCTGGTGCGGCGCAGCGAGTTTGCGGGCGGCCACGGCGGAGGCCATGGGTGTCGCGAAGGTGGTCGCGACGCGGCCCGGCACGGCCAGCCCTCTCCATCCATCGCGCTCACTGCGGGGGTTACCGGGTTGTCGCCGGGTGGGGTGAGCGGATGAGTGCCAGGCCGAGCGCGGCGAACATGAGCATCCAGATGACGAGGACCAACCGGCCTGCGAGGAATGTGCTGAAAACGCCTGGGATCACGATGACGAAGACGGCGATGCCGCTAGTGAGCACGATGTGGCGGGCCCAGCCGGTCCACAGGCGGGTTCTGGCCACGGCGATGCCGGCGAGAACCAGGCCGACACCGATGAGGATCGAGGCGACGCCGTAGGCCATGCCCAGGGTGTCGGTGCGGGGTGTCGGTTGGGCGGAGTCGGCCAGTGCGATAGTGGCCACCTCGCACAGCGTCAGGGCGACCAGGGCGACCATCGAGGTCCACAGTCCGACGCGTCCGAGCCAGCCTTGGCCGGCGGCGCCGGAGCGGGCGAGTCCGAGCACGCCGATCAGCAGCAGCAGGTGGTTGAGGATGAAGGTGAGCTCAGCGAGCACCAAGCCGGTCGGCGTGTACGGGTAGCTGTACCGGTCGGGGCCGACGGCCGGTTCGATGAAGGCGGTGACGAGTCCCCCGGCCACCCCGATGAGCGCGCCGGCCAGGCAGAGCCGGCCGGTCATGCGTACGAACTCGGGGCGCGTCGAGGTTGCGACGGTGATGGTATCCACGTCCTGGACGGTAGGAGCCCGCCCGCTCGGCGGCGTCCGGCAAACCACTCACCGCGGTACTCATTCTCGTGCGGAGCTCCGACGGGCCAGCGTCTACGGTGATGCGATGGATGGCGAGGTTTTCGTCGGGCGCACCCGCGAGCTGGCCGACTTCGAGCGCCGTCTGGCGGCGGCCGTGGCGGGCAACGGTGCGTTGGTGCTGGTGGAGGGCGAGGCCGGTGCGGGCAAGACTGCCCTGGCCTATTCTCTGGTACGCCGTGCCCGTCGTACCGGCATGCGGGCAGCGTGGGGCGCCTGCCTTGAAGGCGAAGGTGCCCCGGCGTACCGGCCATGGGTCCAGATCTTGCGTGAGCTAGGCGGGTTGGACTCGCTGCTGCTTGACCCGGTGGGCGGCGAGGAAGGCAGCCGGTTCCATGTCTTCGACGATGTCGTGGCGCTGCTTCGTGCCGCCGCCGCCGAGGGCCGGGGGCTACTGCTCGTCCTGGACGACCTGCACTGGGCGGATGTGCCGTCGATGCGGCTGCCACAGGCCGTCGCGGCGGCGGTGGCGGACTCCCAGCTGCTGGTGGTGGGCCTGTATCGCGGGAGCGAAGCATTCCCGTACGCCGAACTGGCCGGCGTGCTGCGGGCGGTGCAGCGGGAGCGTGCCACCGCCCACGTGGTCCTGGGCGGTCTGGCGCCGCCCGAGGTCGCGGAGTTGGCCACTCGCGCGTTGGGTCGTCATCCTGGTGACACGCTGGTGCGGATTCTGCAGGAGCGGGCGGAGGGCAGTCCCCTGTTCGTGCTGGAGCTGGTACGGCTAGCCGACGCGGCGGGCCGGTTCGAGCCCGGTTTGCCGGACAGCGTGCGCGAGGTCATCGGTCGCCGCCTGGACCGCCTGCCGCCAGCGGCTCGCGGACTACTGCGCCAGGCGGCGGTGTTGGGACGGGAGTTCACCGCGGGCATGCTTCGTGCGCTGATCGATGAGGCGCCGGACCGCGTCTTCGATCTCCTCGACCCGGCGATCACCGCCGAGCTTGTCGGAGCTGACGGACACACGCTGCGCTTCGCGCACGTGCTCACCCGGGACGTGTTGTACGCGGAGTTGCCCACCGCGGAGCGGCAACGCCTGCACGCACGGGCGGCCGACGCCCTGCGGGTCACCGACACCGAGGGTTCCGTCGAGGCGTTGGCCCACCATCTGCGGCAGGCGGCGCCGATCGGCGGCTCCGACGAAGCGTTGCGGGTCACGCGGGAGGCCGCGACGAGGGCACGCAACCAGCTCGCATACGAACATGCGGCCTTCCAGTACCGCGAGGCGCTGCGGCTGCTCCCGTTGGTGCGGGCCGGCGACTCCCTGCGCGCCGAGATCCTGCTCGACTCCGCGTGGTGCGAATTCCGGTCGGGGGCCGTCGAGGATGCGTGGCGTTCGTGTCGAGCGGCGGCGGACGTAGGGCGGGCAACGGGTGACGCGGGCGTGGTCGCGGACGCGGCGACGGTGCTGCGCGGGATCACCAACTCGCCGATAACGGCCCAGATTCATGCGATGTGTGGGGAAGCGTTGGTCATGCTGCGGGGAACCGATCCGGTACGGGAGGCGAAGGTGTCCGCGCAGCTCGCCATTACCGCCGACCCCTTCGCCGCCGACCGCGACCCCAGCCTGAGCCAGCGTGCGCTGCAAAACGCTGAGGCCACCGGCGACCCCGACGCCCGTTTCCTCGCTATGCAGGCCCGCTACACGGACCTTGTGGACGGCCGGCAGGTACTCGAAAGGCTGTCGATCGGCGAGCGCGCGATCCGGCTCGCGCAGCAGACCAGCCGTGACGAGTACGCTGCCTGGGGTCACTCCTGGCGGTTGGACGCGTTCTGGGAACTGGGCCGCCGCGTGCAGCTCGGCTCCGAGCTAGCCACGTTCACCCGCGTCGTAGAGCAGTTGAGGGAACCGCTGTGGGCGTGGCGGCTGACCATGATGCAGGCGACGCTGGCCCTGTTCGAGGGCCGCTTCGAGCGTGCCACAACGCTGGCCGATCGGGCGTTGGAGATCGGCGAACGTGGCGGGTATGAAGGGGCGGGTTTTTTCCACCTGGTGTTGCGGTCACACCTGGCCCTGCAGACCGGGGTGGGCCTGGACGCCGTAGAGGCGCTAGTGCGCCGGTTCGTCGAGGCCGGGCCGTTCCTGGGGCGCGCGTGGCACGTACGTGTGCTCGCTGGCATGGGACGCCTCGACGAGGCGTCGGCGCTGTGGGACACGATCGTCCCGCACCTGGCCGCGTTCCCTCGGGAGGCACCAGAGTGGATCATCGCTGGGGCAGGAAACGCCGAGCTATGTGTCGCGCTGGGCGACCGCACCACGGCCGTCGGCCTCTATGATGCGCTGCTGCCGTACGCCGACCACCACATTATCGCCGGAGCGCACACTCCGTGCTCCGGCCCGGCCTCGCTGTACCTCGGCATGCTCGCGACGCTGCTCGAACGGTGGGAGATGGCCGAAACACACCTGCGGGCAGCGTTGGCGGCGTGCAAGGCCATGGGCTCTCCACCGTACGAGGCGATGATCCACCTGGAGCTTGCCCGCCTGCTGGGGCGGCACCGGCCGCAAGACCGCGCGGCCGAGGCCCACCTCGACAGCGCCATACGCATCGCCCGTCGCCTGGGCATGGCACCGCTGACCGCCGCCGCAGCGGCGCTGCGAGACGCGAAAGGTCTCGCGGGAGCTCTTTCGGCACGGGAAGAGCAGGTCGCGGCACTGGTCGCCGAAGGGCTCAGCAACCGGCAGATCGCGCACCGACTTCATCTGTCCGAGCGCACCGCGGAAAACCATGTCACGCACATCCTGACCAAGTTGGGCTTTGACTCGCGCGCCCGTATCGCGGCGTGGTATGCCGCTCGCCGGCGCACCGACTGAGTACCGCACTGAGTGGTTTACCGGATGGCGGCTGCGCCACCGGCTCCTAGCGTGACGGGTGAACCGATCAACCGGACGTGAGGAGGGCGGGGCGATGCACGCGGTGGTGGGCATCTGGACGATGGACGAGACCCGGCGCGACGAGCAGAACCGCCTGCTCCACGAGGAGATCGTTCCGATGGTCATGAGCCGGCCCGGGTTCGTCTCCGGCTACTGGATGCACGATCCCGAGACAGGCAAGAACCATACCGCGGTGATTTTCGACAGCCGCGAGTCGGCCGATGGGTTCAAAGCACTCGTCGAAAGCGGAACCCAGCGGGCCGCGCAGGCCGGCGTAACCAGCGACATCCTCACCACCGTGGAGATCATCGCCGACGTGCACCGACAGGGAGGTCTGCCATGAAACACACCCCGGCCGCCGTCACCGGCCTCGTCATCTGCATCCTGCTCGGCGTGCTCGACATCGTCGGCGTCGCCGGCGCGGGCATGGAGGACGCACCACCGCTGGGCATCGTCATCACCGGCGGCGTACTGGGCCTCATCACCGTCGCTGCGGCGATCCCGGCCTGGCGCGGCAACCGCGTGGGACTGCTCCTCGTCGTCGCCTCCCGAGCTGTCTCC
>Ga0209382_10003358_pt1 | contig 22228 bp, 18 predicted proteins | sample SoiMetdeltSBSDD5_FD_187599 | JGI IMG/M metagenome (GOLD analysis project Ga0209382, IMG submission 187599) | Bulk soil microbial communities from a Populus tree surrounding site in Tennessee, USA - Soil MetaG P. deltoides SBSDD5 (SPAdes) (version 2) | ecosystem: Environmental > Terrestrial >...
CGTTTCCGCAAAATTGGGATGACTTGCCTGAGACACGCTTGCTTTCCAATGAAACCCGTGAGCTTCTACACAGGGCAATTGACCTTTTACCTCCCGGCCAGCGAGAAATAATCCTCTTGCGAGATATAGAAGGTTGGGACGCTGACGAAGTATGTAATACTCTGGAAATAAGTCAGACTAATCAAAGGGTACTTTTGCACCGCGCGTTCCAAAGTGCGGCGAATGCTCGAGGATTATCTTGGAGAGTGATGGCGGTACATCACATGCTAACATGCAAGCAGCTTGTCGAGTTAGTGACAGACTATCTCGAAGGGAGCCTTTCTGAACAGGATAGGCTGCGTTTTGAAGTGCATCTTGAAGGCTGTGATGGCTGCCGCAACTATCTTCAGCAAATAAAGCGAACCATCAATCTTCTTGGCACTCTAACAGAAGATACTTTGCTTGAGGATGCAAAAAATGAGCTGTTGGAGGTATTCCGGGATTGGCGCAGGAACTAGCCAGCCTCACCCATCGAGCGGGTTAACCCGCTCGATGCTGAAATTTGTCAATTCCCTTGATTGAACCAGCAATCTTATACGTCGAGATTGCGGACGCTCTTGGCATGCGTCTGAATGAACTTGCGCCGGGGCGGTACGCTGGCTCCCATCAGCATGTCGAAAGTCCGATCTGCTGCTGCCGCATCTTCAATGGTTACTTGAAGAAGAATCCGGTTTCCGGGGTCCATTGTCGTTTCCCACAACTGATCTGGATTCATCTCGCCAAGACCCTTATAGCGCTGGATCTCTGCCGAACCATCGAACTGCTTGACGAGGCTATCTTTCTCATTATCGCTGTAGGCATAAAGCTTGTTCTTCTTGCTCTTTACCAAATACAGTGGTGGCTGGGCAATATATAGATGCGCTTCTTCAATCAGACTCGGCATGTATCTAAAAAAGAATGTGAGCAACAGAGTGCGGATGTGTGCACCGTCTACGTCCGCATCCGTCATGATGATGATACGACCATAACGTAGCCGCGAAAGATCGAAGTCATCACCAACCCCAACGCCCAATGCCGAAATGAGAGCCTGCACTTCCCGATTATCCAGCACCTTGTCTAGCCGAGCGCGCTCGGTATTCAGAATCTTTCCACGAAGCGGAAGAATCGCCTGAAAGTGTCGGTCGCGGCCCTGCTTTGCACTTCCGCCCGCACTGTCACCCTCAACGATATATAGCTCCGAGTCCTCTGGATTCGTAGATGAGCAGTCGGCCAGCTTGCCCGGCAGAGTGGTACTCTGGAGCGGGCTGCTGCGGATCAAATCGCGGGCACGCTTCGAGGCAATACGCGCGCGGGATGAGATAAGACACTTATCGTAAATCGTCTTTGCTGCGCGGGTATCCGTTTGGAGAAATTCGCCGAAGGCTTCGTTGACCAGCGATTGCACGAGGCCCTTCACCTCGTTGTTCATCAGCTTAACTTTCGTCTGGCTCTCAAACTGCGGGTCGGGATGTTTGACGCTAACAATAGCGGTCAATCCTTCATAAGTATCATCACCTGTGAAGTTCGGATCATTATCTTTTAGCACCCCTGCCTTACGTGCATAGTAGTTGATTACACGGGTAATTGCAGCCCGTAGACCTTCCAGGTGTGTACCGCCGTCTGGTGTGTTGATAGTATTAGCAAACGTTAAAATTGTTTCGGAATAAAAGTCTGCATACTGAATAGCAACTTCAATCTCAACTTGAGCGCCATGTAATTCTGCAACTTCATACACCTTGTTCGCATAGACAACATTGTGCAGTTGTTTCCGGTTTCTATTCAGATACTTAGTAAACGAGACAATTCCACCTTCAAAATAGAAAGTATGGTCGCGCGCAATGGGTTCCACACGCTCATCACGAAGATGGATATTGACTCCGCGCGTAACAAATGCCATTTCACGGAAGCGATTTAATAGCGTCTCGTAGCGGAATTCAATATCCGTGAAGATTTCAGCATCAGGCATAAACGTGATTCGCACGCCAGTCAGGTCAGTATCGCCAACCTGCTTAACCTTACCAGTAGGCACACCACGCTCGAAACGCTGCCGCCAGATATGACCGTCGCGGTAGACCTCGGCAATCATCTCTGAGGAGAGTGCGTTGACAGCCGACACACCGACACCATGCAAGCCGCCTGCTACCTTGTAGCCGCCGCCTCCGAATTTACCGCCCGCATGGAGTTTCGTGAGCACCAATTCCAGCGTCGATATTTTGGCATGTGGGTGAATACCGACGGGAATTCCACGACCATTATCCGTTACCGTGATTGACCCATCATGGTTGATCACCACATCTATAGAGGTACAAAACCCGGCAAGCGCTTCGTCGATGGAGTTATCGACAACTTCATAAACAAGATGGTGGAGGGCTTTGGTATCAGTACCGCCGACGTACATACCAGGGCGGCGACGTACTGCTTCAAGCCCTTCGAGTACCTGAATGTTCTCTTCTGTATATCCCGCAATCCCTACCTGATTTTGCGCCATTCTATTCCTTCTTCCTTCACTTAGAGTTGCACTGATACCAGTGCTCGACACCAATGAACTAGCTTAAAGCTGAGTGCGATTCTGAGCGCGCCGCCGTTGTAGCTCTGCCAATAATGCTTCACGCATCTCTCGCCAATACCGATAACGATCCTTATAAAAGATAAATGTTGCTGTCACTAACCCTGTGCTGGCAAAGGCATTACCTGCTACTGCCAGAATTGATATCCATGATCCAGTATTCGTGAGACTCCATATGAATCCCATCGCCATACTGATCAAAACAACAGCGAGCATTAGGAGCAGGGTTGATGACATGTTCCATTGAACGACACGGATGCTATCCCACAACGCCCCAAACAAATTGCGCCGGTTCATCAGCATGCCGTGAATAGTAAATATGCCAAACATACTAGCCCATAAACCGACCAACTGACCGATGAGCAATACGGCCTCTGCTAGATTAGGGCTGATAAGCGTCGTACCGATTGCCAGCAGCACGAACGGGGCCATAATGACCATCAGCAAAACAACTAGCAAGATGCTTAGTATTCCGATCTGTATCGCCACCAGTGGCAACCGTGCTAACAGATGTCCGATGCGGATTTGTCCATCGAACACCTGCTGGCCGATCAAGATTACGTATATTGTCCCCGTTAGGAGACCCAGCAATAACGCAACGAAACGTATCCCAAACCAACTCATCACTGAGCGAACGATCCACAACGGAGGAACGTAGTGGAATGGAAGTGGCGATGCTTCCCGGCCTGCGAACACGCTCGGAACCCCAATTAACGGAAAATATTGTGCGTAGCTTCCCCCTAACATTTGGCTTAACTGACCAGACGCTATCTGCCATTGACTCTCAAACTGTGGGTCTGGCTTCTCCACTACTGAAGTTATCGTCTCATGATAATCCCTGATGAAGCCATTGATGACAGGTGCGAAAGATACTCGCGGCCCAGCCCAGAGAAGCAAATCGAGCAGGAGCGGTAGTATCAAGAGTGCCGCATGGCCTGCAACTGTTTCAAACCCCTGGGAAAGTGACTCAATGACGCCGACTGGAGGCGTCGGCGTAATCCTTGTTTCTGTTGCCATGTCTGGGCTATTTTACCACACACACCGGGCACTTCCTAGCGCCCGCACAGATGTTCCATCGCTTCCTGAATTATACCTCAAAATACGGCAATTTGTAACCTGTTTACCCCATCCCTATACTTAACGAAATGACTGTGAAACTGAGGAGAGATTATGTCAAACCTACCTACTAATGAGTCGTCTGACCAATCCTCGCGCCGCAGGCGGGAACTAGCACCCGCTTCGTATAGTCCAAACACGCTACGTGCCTTGTACGAGAGGGCGGTTTTAAGCTGGCGGCTCCTCTGGGATCAGCGCGTGGGCGCATTCCCGAAGCTGATCCCTCTAGGGGCACTAATCTATGTGCTTTCCCCTGTTGATCTCCTACCTGAGATTGCGTTGGGGCCCGTCGGTGCGCTGGACGATGTAGGAATCATTATGCTGGCTCTTGCTCTCTTCATTCAGGTTGCGCCCTCTGAAGTTGTGGCAGACCATTTGCGTCAGCTTGCGGCCAGACGCGGAGATAATGCGGCAGATGCTGATGTGGTAGACGGCGAGATCATGGAGCCTTAGCCGCTCAGTTATCCATATTCCATCAGATTATGTTTGCCTCTCTTCGGGCGCGGCTGCTTTTTTCATACATCATGGTGATGGGGGTAACGCTGTGCATCGTTTCGACAGCACTTCTCTTCATTTTGTTGAGCAGCCCTTTGCCCACTCGCCAAATGTACGAGCGCCTTGAGAGTATCGGGCGCGCTGCCCTTCCATCCCTGCGTGGTAATCCTTCAAATTCAGATGCTCGCCTCAAAGCCATCGCAGAATCCACAAGCGCCCGCATCCTGCTAGCTTCACAGGATCATCGCGTTTTCTTTGACAGTGATGGTGCTATCCAACCCGGCAGAACTCTCGATGTGCGCAGCACACAGCCAGAAGCCAACGGTATCATAAGAGGTACTTACCGTGTTGGGCAGGATCAGGTCTGGCTATTTGTGGCTCTTAAGTTGCCAAACGCTCGTAATGATGCCGATAGACTTATCATCGCTGCCCCCAGACCTCCTGGCCCTCTCCTTAGCTTTTTCGGTGAGAATATGCTTCGCCCGCTTCTACAGGCTGCTGTAATCGGCCTGATTCTTGCAATTATCCTTGCCTTCCTAATCAGTAGCTCGGTAGCAGGCCCGCTCAAGAGGACTGCTGTAGCAGCGCGTGCGATTGCGGATGGCGACTATAGCAAGAAATCACCCTTAGAAGGCCCTGTCGAGGTTCGAGAGTTAGGTCGGGCATTCAATGAGATGGCTCAGAAAGTGCAGCGCTCGCAGCAGACCCAGCGCGATTTTCTGGCGAATGTAAGTCACGAACTCAAAACGCCTCTCACTTCAATTCAGGGATACGCCCAGGCGATCCTCGATGGTGCTGCTGCACAGCCGGGGCCTGCTGCCCGTGTGATCTATGATGAAGCTGCCCGTATGCACCGTTTGGTAGAAGATTTGCTCGATTTGGCGAGGATCGAGTCGGGCCAATCTCCATTTCAACGGGAACACATCCGGCTCGCACAATTGCTGCAATCAGTGATGGAGAATCTAGCACTCCGGGCCAGCAAGCAAGGGGTCACATTGCTGCATTCGCTTACTTCTGTGCCGCCTATCACTGGGGATAATGATCGTTTAGCACAGGTACTCACCAATCTCATTGATAATGCGATCACACATACACCGTCAGGAGGACAGGTACGAGTTAGTGCGGCTCATATTGATTCGGGTGTGCAAGTCATCGTAAGTGACACGGGTAAAGGTATTCCGCCCGAAGAACTAAGTCGCATATTTGAGCGCTTCTATCAGGTCGATAAATCTCGCATGCGAAGCGATAAGCGTGGAACTGGTCTGGGGCTAACAATCAGTAAAGAAATTATCGAAGCACATGGCGGAAAAATTTACGCCGAAAGGGGTAAAGAGGGCGGGACTACCTTTAATATATGGCTTCCACTGCCTCGTGCATCTGATGAAACAGTCCCCCGGGTTAAAAATTAACATGAGGGACTGTAGGTTGAGATGAGTCTTCTCATGAAGTCGGTGGAATAAGGATGAAGTGGAAGAGTCCAAACTGATTGGCTAAAAGCGCCACAATGATACCCACCAGAATCAATACCCCGATCATGAAGATCACAAATACTTTGAGACTAAATGGAACATCCGTATCTTCAACCGGAGCATGTACATCCCCCTCATCATATTTCTTATTGACCATTTCGTACTCCTCCCGGTTGATCAAAACAAACTGAGTTGTTGTGCTTCCTGTGGGGGCTGATCATCCGGTTTCTCTGACTCGGAGTCACTGTCCCAAGTTGCTGCCACCTGCGAAACAAATTCAGGCAGTTTCTTGAAATCTTCAAGCAAGGTATCCCGGAGACTCTGCTGGTGCAGCGCGGCTGCTGGATGGAAGAAGGGGACAATCAGCCGCTTGCCAACCTTGCGGGGTTTGCCATGTATATGCGAAATTCGCGCAGATGGGAACCATAAGGCCATGCTGTATCGCCCAAGAGTCACAATCACTTTAGGATCGATTAATTCAATTTGGCGATGCAAATACGCCTGTGTGCATGTATCAATCTCTATTTGTTCAGGATCACGATTGCCAGGTGGCCTACATTTGACCACATTGGTGATGAAGACATCCTCACGCCGCATACCGATCATCTGAAGCATCTCATTCAGAAAATTTCCAGACGGTCCCACAAATGGGCGACCCGATTGGTCTTCATGGAACCCCGGCCCTTCTCCAATAAACATAATCTGCGCATTGTGCCGCCCTTCACCCGGTACAGGGTGAGTCCGGCCAGCATCATGTAGAGGGCATTTTGTGCAGCTTCGAACTTCGCTAGCAATAAGCTCCAAACTCTCTGCCAAAGTGAGCCTCCTGTCAGCAACGAATTTATCACAATTCTGGACAGATAATTGTTCTGGACGTGATGCCGATACATTATACGACTTTCCAACGGAAAGTCAGATTACATTTACGTCATGGTAGGTTTGATACTAATTCCCCTAACTGAAATGCTTTTGTTACAATGACTAGCAACTCTTTGGAGTGTTCAGTCAGGTTGATTCCACAGCCACGTGCATGATTATTCCAAATTCGATCTCGCCTCTTGTGCCTGCGGATCATAAGCAAGTCTTACAACTCTTCCGGCGAACGCGGCGCCAGCATATGCAGCTTGATTGGCTGACGCTGGAAGATTGGCTAGAACGCCCGGAATTGCATTGCTGGATAGCGTCTAATAACAGCTCCCTTGAAGCTCTACTAGGAGCATCCATTGAAAAGGCAAATCAAGTTAATCCAGACGAGCCATTGGCCGCATGGCTTCGCTTCGCAATCCCACCAATGTGGGGTTTGCAGAATATGCTTCTCAACCGATTATGGAAGGGTCTCCGGGAGGAGCTAGTCAGCTTACAAGTTCAGTTGATTGGGATGCTCGATCTTGATGGGTGGATGGGGCGCTACGTTCAGGGGTGGGGTTTCAAGCAGACAAATTCTGTAGTGACCCTACGCCGTGATAAAGGGGAGTTACCACCACCTTTGCCGATAGAGGTCACGATCCGCCAGTGGACTTCAAGCGATCTCCCGGCAATTGTCGATGTCGATACCGCCGCCTTTGGCCCGCTCTGGCGCTACACGCTTGAGGATATAAACCCGGCAGCTCGGCAGGCGGCGATATTCACGGTCGCAGTGCTGGATGGAAAGATCATTGCTTACCAACTCAGTACACGATATGCGGGCAGCGGCCATCTCGCACGTCTTGCTGTGCGTCCTGAATTTCAGGGCTATAAGATCGGCAGTGCTTTAGTCCATCAGATGATTCAATTTTTTCGTGATAGGGGCATTCACATTATTACCGTTAATACTCAAGCCGATAACTTACAGTCACAAAACGTATATAAACGCTTCGGATTTTATCTTACCGGCCATCGTGTCCCCGTCTGGACACTCGATCTTTAGTGTTAATCTGGTGTAACAAATGAGCTTTGATGCCGTTGATATAGGTGAGATCATGGCCTCAAGTCCACGAAAGATGGATGGCAATGATGAGGCAGCGCTTGTAGTTCAAGCAGTCAAAGGTGATTCGGATGCCTTTGGTGTGCTCTACATACGCTACATGGATCCAATTTATCGGTATATATTTTTCCGCATCGGTGAAGAACTTGAAGCAGAGGATTTAACAGAGGAAGTATTCGTGCGGGCATGGGAGGCGCTCCCTAGTTATCAGATTGGAGAGTATCCGTTTACAAGCTGGTTATACCGGATAGCCCACAATCTGATAATTGATTATCATCGTAAGCGCAAGACGGAAAAAGTCGTTGATCTAGACTTATATCACTCTTCAGGGCAATCTCATGAAGATCGCCTTGTTGCTAAGCAGGATGCTGCACGATTAGCTGACGCTATCCAATTGCTCGATGATGAAGAGCAGCAAGTACTGATACTGCGTTTTATTGAAGGACTTTCTCATCGGGAGGTCGCCCTGGCTATTGGTAAGAGTGAAGGCGCTTCTCGAATTATCCAGCACCGAGCAGTGACAGCGTTATACAAGTATCTGAGTAATCAAAAATGATTGGCTTCCCCGGAGAGAATTCCGAATACGATACGATCTTACTTGAGTGTCTGGATGGCATCGCGGAAGGCCGCCGAACAGCCGCCGAGTGTCTCGCGATGTACCCGAATTATGCTCAATCTCTTCGCCCGATGCTGCATTTGGCACAAAGTTTGCAAGGAGTGCAGCAAGTCCGACCTTCACTGGGCTTTCGCACACGAGCGAGTTCGCGCTTTCAACATCGTCTAGCAGAAAGCAATCGCGCCCCACATGGTGTGCATCAGCCTCGCTCATTGAAGCATACTCTATTCCCACGGTTGGCACTTAGATTTACAGCCGTTGCGGCAGTAATTGGCCTAGTGTTAGGATTTAGCAGTCTAGCTGCTTATGCGGCTGATGGGTCTGTGCCCGGCGAAACCTTGTATTCTCTCGATCTAGCAGTTGAACAGACGCAGCTAAACTTTTCCTTCACTCCCGAACGGAGTCAGGCCCTTGAAATTGGTTTTGCAGATGAACGCCTACGCGAAGCCGAGGCACTGTTATCGCAGGGCAGTTATGCTCAAGCCGATGTAGCTCTGACTCATTATGATGAGACGATAACCGATCTCACAGAAGTCGCACAGGCAAGCAATTATTCAAGCGAGGCGGCTCAGATACTCATTGAGACTCTCTCAAATTATGAGACGCGTCTGCGTGCGCTGTTAACTAAAGTCCCAGAGCAGGCACAATCTGGTATTGAGAGGGCGATTGCTGCATCGGTTGAAGCACGTGAAAAAGAGGAACAGCATGGTACCAAAAGAGAAGGTGGCAGGAATAATCCTACAGGAAATGGGAAGATATCTAATTCTGATGGGGCTTCTAATATAGGTCCGTCGCATCGCTATAATTCCGGTAAAAATGCTGGTGGAAATAGCCAGGGCAACGGATCGGCAGGAAATTCCAGCAAGAAGCATGGGAATGGTAAAGGTAATGGCAATACTAGTAGCTCAGGTAAAAAGGGGGGCGGTAAAGGCAATGGTATTCAGCCCACGCCAGTAGGTAGTGGAAACTCACCTGGGAATGGAAATGCGAACGGTGGCAAGAATGGTGGCGATGGTGGAGGCTAGCTATAGCATTTGTTATTAATGCCCGACACTCGAACTAAAGAAATCGATTTATCCTAATCGCTTTGAGGCCATTCTAGTACACCACACTCAGGGCATGTAGTTTCGCTGAAGACGGCCCAGCTTGATGCTTCATCAGGAGTCATCAACTCATCCGCGTCGGCTGCAATCATCTTAACCTGTTGTGCGTTATAGCGGTCAAGCACAAAGAGGCCCGCCGCGAAGCCCTCAAGGTACATTTCAAATACTCTTCGATCAGGATCAGCCAAAACGGGGAATGGAAGGCTCATCGAATCGGTGAAATACTTAGCCTCATTTTCGCTTAACGCAGCCAGAATTAGAACCTCGACCTTCTCAAGTTGATATTCAAAATATGCGTTCTTGAATTTCTCTACCAAATTCCGGCACGTCTCACATTGAATTTCATGCATGAAAAATAGCACCACTAGCATGCGATGACGGTAATCGCGCAGCTCGATTTGAGTACCTCGTGAGGATGGCAGCTGGAAATTTGGGACTGGCGATCCCATCCGCAAATCACGTATCTCTACCATATTGATCTCCATCTAAATTCCAGTGAGTGTAACGTAATCCATTTTTCAACGGACAGTATGGTTGTACAATCAATTGGGTCGCATTCATCACGATGTAAGAATGTTAGTTTGATTGCGTCAATAAGCATGACTTTTACTCACAGGCGTACCTTTCAGGAGGAGTGACTTGGTTCAGAAGACCCACTTTATTGCTGAGTCCGCATCACCAGAGATTCCACGCCGTGTTTTTCTAAAGGTTCTAGTCGCAGGTGCGGCTGGCTTTGCGGTCGTATCCTGTACCCCCGCGGGCAGCACGCCAACCCAAAGTGCCACCGAGGCAGCGACAAGTGAAGCAACCAAAACGCTGAAAGTGGCGTGGGGTGGTGCTCCCGCAGGACTTGATCCACTGACTGCTTCAGCAGATACCGAAATCGCGTTTCTGAATGCCGTTTACGATTACCTCGTTGATACCAACGCAAAGTCCGAAGTTGTGGCGAGACTCGCGAAGAGTTGGGATGCCAGCGAGGATGGCAAGACTTACACCTTGAACATCGTAGAAGGCGTGAAATTCCATGATGGCAGTGACCTGACCCTGGATGACATCATCTGGACATTTGACCGCCTACGTGATCCTGCCTCCAAGAGTCCGACCTCTGATCTCTATAAGGGGATCGAAAGCATTGAGAAGGGTGATGGCAATTCTCTAGTCTTCCATCTCTCTGACCCGAATCCCGATTTTCTCTTTAGTCTGTCTGATAACCATGCGGTGATTCTCAAAGCCAATGCTTCCGATATTGGCGACAAGTTCAATGGAACGGGGCCGTTCCAACTTCAAGAGTACACAAAGGAAGATCGGGCGGTCTTTACGACTAACCCCAACTACTTTGGTGGTGTCCCAAGTGTCTCAGGGCTGGAATTCGTTTACTTCCCGGATGTAGGTGCGGCAGTGAACGCCTTGAAAGGCGGCGTGGTCGATGTCGTTCTGCGTATGGATAACCCGACTTTCAAAGACCTCAGCGCGAACGTTGAATATACCTCCATTCAAATTGCGACCAATGGGCATGATCTCGTTCGTCTGCGTGCGGATCGGCAGCCCGGCAGCGACCCCCGCGTGCGCCAAGCATTCAAACTTGCAACAGACCGTCAGGCAATTTTCGACCGGACACAGCTTGGTTTCGGAGCGCTCGGTCGTGATACCCCGATTGGCCCTCTCTATGCCGCTTACTACACTGAGGAGTTCAGTCCTCCAGAACGAGATGTGGAAAAGGCAAAGTCATTGCTTGCCGAAGCAGGCTTCCCAACCGGGCTTGCAATGACACTCTATGTTCCCAATCTTCCCGACCGTGTGGCGCTAGCCCAGACATTGGCGGCGCAATGGGAGGAAGCAGGTATCCATGTCACTGTTGAGCCTCAGGAAGAATCGGTGTATTACGCTGATAATGGCTGGCTCGAAGTTGATCTGGGGATTACTCCTTGGGGATCGCGTCCAGCTCCTCAGTTCTATCTCGATGTGGCCTATAAGACTGGCGCAGTTTGGAATGAAGCGCATTTCAGCGATCCTGATCTGGATAAGCAGATCGATATCGCAGGCACTACACTGGATGAAGATAAGCGCAAAGCTGCCTATAAGGAAGTTCAGCGCATCCTGATTGATCACGGGCCAGTGATCATTCCGTATTTCTTCGCTCAGTTTGGAGTCAGTGCGAAGAATGTCGGCGGTGTTGATGTGCAGCCCTTTGCTGGCCGTACCAACTTCAACCGCGCAACCAACAAGTAGATTGTAACGTCAATGAACGGGCGGGGACTTTTGCAGTTCCCGCCTGTTATTCGGAGCGTAGCGCTTATGGCTGCGATTGATCCGCCGCTCCCTGTAGCCAATTCCCCCAGACGGATTCAGAGACTTACGTCGCTCCGGCGGTTCGCCACTGAATTCTTCCGCTCCCCGCAAACTGCCATTGGAACCCTTATTGTTATTTTCTTTCTGCTCTTGGCGATCTTCGGACCTGCTTTTGCACCATATAAAGCGAACGATCAAAATCATCCTGTATCTCATCAACCCTCCGCCGAGTATCCGATGGGGACGGATTATCTTGGCCGGGATGTCTACAGTCGAGTCATTTTAGGTGCACGCAGCATTCTCGTGACCGCCGGAGCAGGCACTCTGATTGCGGTTGTGCTGGGGACTTTTCTTGGTCTTGCGGTGGGCTATCAAGGGGGATTGGTCGATGAAATCATTGGTCGTTTCATTGATGCCTTCTTAGCGCTCCCTGCACTTCTGATTGCGCTTGTCATTCTTGGTGTCTTGCGGAATTTGAATCCCCCGCCAGGAAGCTGGCAAGCCGTGTTATCCGATAGAAGTGTCCTTGTAGTCATTGCAATTGTCTATATTCCACTTGTGGCACGGGTCGTGCGGAGCAGCACACTTGATGTGAAAACACGCGAGTTCATTTGGGCGGCGCAGATTCGGGGTGAAACTTGGCTGTATATTCTCTTCCGTGAAATTCTCCCATCAGTTGCCCCAGCACTGGTGGTTGAAGCATCGCTGAGATTTTCCTACGCGATCTTCCTTGTTGCCTCGCTTGGATTTCTCGGCGTTGGTGCGCGCCCACCTTCCCCTGATTGGGGTTTGATGGTCAATGAGAATCGAGGGGGGATTTATGCGCTCTCTCCCTGGGCACTGAATTATCCAGCGCTGGCGATTGCAGTCTTGGTAGTTGGGGTCAATATCATGTCTGACGGAATCAAGCGGATCGTGCAAAGAGGCTAGCGAAAGATTCTAATGACCAGCCAGGCTGCCCTCCTTCGAATTGAGAACCTCTCGGTGAGCTATCAATTTGGAAACCGTTGGATGGAAGCAGTACATGACTTCCGGCTAGCAATCCAATCAGGGCAAGTTTACGGCTTGGTTGGGGAATCTGGCTCCGGGAAATCAACTGTAGCCAGCGCTGTAATGCGATACGTGCCGCATAATGGGCGCATTGAGCGAGGGAGTGTTGTTAATTTTCAGGGGGTTAACTTAGTCGAGAAATCCCTACGTGAAATGCAGCAGATATGGGCACATGATCTCACACTTGTTCCTCAGAATCCCGGCGCGGCTTTGAACCCTTCAATACGGATTGGCGAACAGCTTGCCGAACTAATGCGCCTGCAGCGTAGGCTTCCAGAAAGTGTCGTTCAAGAACGTGTACTTGAGTCTCTCCATCGGGTGAATTTGCCCGATCCGCGCGCGATCTTAACCCGCTATCCACACCAACTTAGTGGCGGGCAGCAGCAGCGAGTCATGATTGCAATGGCGTTGATTCCATCGCCACAGATGCTGATTCTCGATGAGCCGACAACGAACCTTGATGTCACTACTGAAGCGACGATTCTTGATCTCATCGAAACACTGATCCGTTCCGAGGGAACAGGTGCGCTTTATATCACTCATAACCTTGGAGTTGTGGCGCAGCTTTGTGACCGGGCAGCAGTCATGTATGCGGGGGAAATTCTAGAAGATGCTGAGATCAACGATCTCTTCGCCGGTCCCCTTCATCCTTATACGATTGGGCTACTGAATAGCATACCCCGTGCAGGCCAAACCAAACGCGAACGTCCTTTGGCAACAATTCCTGGCAAACCTCCGCTTCTGCAAGAGCGACCAAATGCCTGCGTATTCTCTGATCGGTGTCCGTTAGTGATTGACATCTGCCGCACAGAGAAGCCGCCGCTTGAATCGTCAGGAGAGAATCGGCTTGTTCGCTGCCATCGCTGGCGCGAGATTGAGGCGGGCAACGTTGATGCGGTCTACCCTACTGAGATCGAAAGCGATGTAGCCGAGTTGGCCCATAGAGAAATCCTGCTGCAAGCGCATAATCTCAGCAAGACTTTCAATTCACAGAGCACTTTATTTAATGTCCTCGGCGGCAAAGTATCCCCGCCTACCCATGCTGTTGAGGATGTCACACTTAGTATCCTTAAAGGTCGAACGTATGGCCTTGTTGGTGAAAGCGGGAGCGGCAAGACGACACTGGCCCGGATGATCATCGGCCTCACTGAACCAACAAGCGGCGAGATTGCTTTAATGGGAATCGATTTGCAAGGTGATGTTCGCCAGCGCAGCCGCGAAGTGCTGGCCCAGCTTCAAATGATCTTCCAGAATCCGCAGATGTCCTTGAATCCATACCTCACGGTTGGGGAAGCAATTCGTCGGCCTTTGATCAAACTGGCCCAGCTTACGTACACTCAAGCAGAAGCCGAGGCGCGCCGCTTGCTCAAGGCGGTCAATCTGAGGGAAGAGTATGTGGATCGCTATCCTTCCGAATTGAGCGGTGGTGAAAAACAGAGAGTCGCCATTGCACGCGCCTTTGCATCGAATCCTGCGCTGATCGTCTGCGACGAGCCTGTCTCAGCCCTTGATGTTTCTGTACAGTCGGCGGTGCTGAATCTGTTAGTTCAGCTTCAAGAAGAACGCAATGCGGCGTACCTATTTATTTCGCATGATCTGGCAGTAGTGGGCTATCTGGCTGATTATGTCGCCGTGATGTACCTCGGCGAACTATTCGAAGTAGGCTACGCACGGGATTTATTTTCTCCCCCTCTCCACCCTTATACCGAAGCGCTGATTTCAGCTATTCCTGTACCCGATCCGGCTATCCGCACCGACCGCATCCATCTTTCTGGGGAAATTCCAAGCCCTGCTCATAAACCGACGGGCTGCGCCTTCCATACACGATGCCCGCATAAACTGGGTCAAATCTGCGAGGTCGAATCCCCGCCCTGGCAGCATCACGGCAACGAGCATCACATTCGATGCCACCGGACGCCTGAAGAGTTAGCGCAAATCCAGGCTTACCTTCTGAATAAGGCAAAGGCATAAGGTATGGGACGCTTCTTGCTTCGACGCCTTTTGTTTTTCGCATTTACCCTTTTCCTCACGTCGGTGATTATCTTTACCTTGACTCGCGTCCTTCCCGGTGATGTAGCCCGCGTGCTGCTAGGCCGTGATGCAAGTGTCGAAGAAGTTATACAGGTGCGGCAGGAATTAGGTCTGGATTTGCCGCTCCCCGTGCAGTATGCCAATTGGGTATCAGAGTTTTTCAAGAAGGGTTGGGGAATTACATTTTCGCGCCCCCGCCAGCCGATCCGCCAGATTGTAATTGAGCGTTTGGTCAAATCCGGGCAACTTGCGCTAATTGCGCTCCTTCTTGCTGTGCCACTTTCACTGCTGCTAGGAGTGCTCGCCGGGCTGACGGCAGGTAAGCTCCCTGATAGTATGATCTCGGCGGCAACATTGTCTGTAGGCAGTCTGCCGGAATTCGTCACCGGGATTTTTCTGATTAACCTGTTGGCGCTAAGGCTTGGGTGGTTCCCGGCCAGTTCTTCGATTCGCCCTGATGCATCTTTGGGTGAGGCTTTGCCAGCCTTGTGGCTGCCTGCTGCCGCAGCAGCATTGGTATTAGTGGGCTACATTACGCGCCTGACACGAGCAGGGGTGATCGAAGAACTTAAGCAGGATTACGTCCGCACGGCAATCCTCAAGGGATTGCCCTACCGCGTAGTGATCTTCAAGCATGTCTTGCGGAATGCTCTCCTTCCAACAATCACTGTGATTGCCAGCAGCACGGGTTGGTTGATTAGCGGTCTAGTAGTAATCGAATTCGTATTCAGTTATCCGGGGTTGGGCCGCCTGCTGATTTTCGGTATCGAGAACCGAGATTTGCCATTGATTCAGGCTATCACGATGGTTACCGTTAGTGTGATTCTGATCGCAAACCTTACTGCTGATATGCTGTACATGATTCTGAATCCCCGTATTTCGTTAGCCTAATGGAATAGTATCCGCGTAATAAGTTGTGAAGTTACTCTGTCTGGATATGTAAGCACTTCGAGTAAGTGTCGGAGGATAAGTTAATGTCGCTGCCCGAATTAGCAGATTGGACAGATACTCGCATCGGATTGCATCAAGCTTCCCAGGTGATCGGTGGGGTGCGCCGCGCAGTCGCTTCCCCAGAACTCAATTGGGCGCATCTTGGCCTCCGCATTTCTCCAAAAGGCGTCACGACGAGCGCCCTCACTGGCGTCGGCACGTTGACCCTGGACTTCCCGGCGACTTCGACACTGTATCAACCGGAAGGCGGCGGGCCAGCCCAATCGATCCCTCTTGCAGGGCAGACACAGATATCGCTGGCTAATGCCGTAGAAAGTATGTTGCATGCGGCTGGTCATCCAGTCGCCCTTGATCGTAGTAAAATCACAGCAAACACGCCCTTGAAAGTTAATGAATCCACCGCCGCCGATTATGCGATAGTACTTAATCGGATCGGGAGTGTTTTGGCTGAATTCCGCGAGTCATTACCAGGCGAAAAATCTCCGCTACTAGTATGGCCGCATGGCTTCGATGCCTCATTCTTGTGGTTTGCTACGCATGATGCATCGGAGCAAGCGCCGCATCTCAGCTTCGGATTTTCGCCCGGCAGCGAAGGTTTTGATCGCCCCTATCTTTACTTCTATGCATATCCTATTCCAGAGGGGATGCTCTCCATTTCGCTTCCTGCTCCGGCACGATGGTATGAGGGGAGCTGGACGGGAATGGTAATCGACTATGACTCAATTTCCGGCGAAGAACGCCCTGAGGAGGTTATTCTTGTTGCACTTGAATCGGTGTATCAAGCTGTCGCACCAAAATTAAAACACCCCTCTAACTCATAATTTAACATACAGTAGTCTTCCAGTGTATTGACCGTTTAAGGAAAACGCTTTAGGAGGAGTGGAAATGACGAAAGTAAAGATCGTAGATAGAGTCCGCAATGAGAATCTTGCTCAGGCCGAATTAGAGCATGGTGTCTTCAAGTTTGAAGGAAATTACTACTTCGAGCCTGATAAAGTGAATATGAAAAATCTTGTAGTGACAGATCGAATCTATGTTTGCCCCTACAAAGGAAATGCAAACTGGGTTGATCTACAGACCGATCAGGGTGTGATCAAGGACGTTGCATGGATTTACCAAGACCCTAAATCGGGGTACGGTCAGATTAAGGATCATCTGGGTTTCTACGAGGGTTCGAGGCAGGGTACTGTTGCAATGAGAGAAGATCAGCCAGTAGTGCAGGCTACACGCTAAGCAAGTACATGCGCCCTACCAAGATTCAGCAGCCGTTACGAGGTCAGGGTCTGTTTGGGATTATCCTCGTCCTCCGTGTGTAGAGCCGACATCTCGCCACATCAAAGTGGTATTCGGCGGTGACACGATTGCCGAGACGCGCCGAGCGATCCGTGTCCTGGAAACCAGTCATCCGCCGGTTTTCTACATTCCCTTGGAAGATGTACGGTTCCATCTGCTGACTCAAACGCAACGGCAGACAATGTGCGAATTCAAAGGTGTAGCATCTTACTGACACTTCAAGTTGGCGATCAGATTATAGAGAATGTCGCATGGAGCTATGAGAGTCCATTGCCCGCTTATGAAGCAATTCGCGGATTTCTCGCATTTTATCCGGGCAAAGTTGATGCCTGTTATGTTGATAATGAGCTAGTAACACCTCAACCCGGCGACTTCTACGGGGGATGGATTACTTCTGATATTGTTGGCCCTTTCAAAGGTGGACGTGACACAATGAGGTGGTAACGCCTATTGATTCGGCGTCTATTTCATAATATAATAGTGACATTAATCACAAAGGAAGGCGCGTGCTCGCCGTTTGCGGCACGTGCTTTTTGTTAATGCAGAGTGGGATAAGACTAGCTCTAGGTTGGGCTTGTTTGCCTCAGTGAGACTTCTGGCTCGTATTCTCGTATAAGAGTCTGACTTCACTGGAACTGCTCATGCGAAGGTTCAGAGGAAATCCTCATGCTCGGTCAGATGTTCAAGACCAGGATTGAAACCCCGTCAGCACCTAACGGAAACCATGCTGAGAGTGCAAATCATCTGATAACTCTCCGCGATGTAGTCAAGTCTTATAAAACTCCAGTGGGGGACTTTACTGCGCTGCGGGGTATTGATCTCCATGTCGGTGCGGGTGAATTTGTCGCGATTATCGGTAAGTCTGGCAGCGGCAAGTCAACCTTGATCAACATGCTAACAGGCATCGACCGCCCAACATCAGGCGAAGTGTGGATTGGCGACACCGCCGTCCATGCCTTGAAAGAGGGCCAGATTGCACAATGGCGCGGTCGTAACATCGGCATCGTTTTCCAGTTCTTTCAACTCCTGCCGACGCTGACCCTTATCGAAAATATCATGCTTCCGATGGACTTCTGCCACATGTTTACGCGGAAGGAACGCACCGAACGCGCCATGTATCTGCTGCAAATGGTCGATCTTGAGGAGCATGCTCATAAGCTGCCAACGGCAGTATCAGGCGGACAGCAGCAGCGTGCTGCAATCGCCCGCGCTCTGGCAAACGATCCGCCGATTGTTGTGGCGGACGAGCCAACGGGAAATCTCGACTCTCGCACTGCCGCTGCCATCATGGAGATGTTCCAAAATTTGGTAAATCAGGGCAAGACCATCATGATGGTTACACACGACGAAGCCCAAGCCCGGCGATCTTCTCGTACTGTGATCATTGCAGATGGTGAGATTGTCAACGAGTATCTGGCAAAGGCATTTCCACTGCTAAGTCAGGAGACTTTGATCGAGACAACACGGAAACTGGAACCAATCACATTTAATCCTGGTGAAATCATCGTGATGCAGAATACAGCGCCGGATAAGTTCTACATCATCAAGTCCGGTGAAGTACATGTCTATCTCCGCCAGTCGGATGGGTCGGAAGTGCTGGTCGATACTTTGCGGGCTGGTCAGTTCTTTGGCGAAATGGCGTTGCTGCGCGGCGGCGTCCGCACGGCAACCGTACGCGCAGATCGCCAAGTAGGCGTCGAGGTCGTTGCGCTTGGTCAGGATGACTTCAACTCACTGATTAGCGAATCGGCAGCCACCCGGAGCGAAGTAGATCGTGTTGCACAGGAACGGCAGGCCATGCAGGATCGGCTCTCCGGGAAGGGTATCTCAGATGATGACACTCTCTAATCTGGAAGGGTATGATGTCACCCCGTTGGCGTAAAGTCATCCGAGATTTATGGGGCAATAAGGCGCGCACACTGCTTGTCGTAATGGCAATAGCAGTCGGCGTGTTCGCCTTTGGCAGCGTCTTTATCACGCAGGAAGTTCTCCTGAGAGATATGAATCAGGGGTATGCAGCGATTCATCCCGCCCACGCCGTGATGGGGTTGGCTCCCTTTGATGAAGATATGGTAAGTGCAGTCAAGGGCATGCGCTCCGTCGATGAAGCTGAAGGGCGCTCGGTTTTCTCTGTCAAATTGCAAGTAGCTCCCAATAATTGGGTTAATCTTGATCTGAATGCTGTGCCAGACTATAACGATATGCGGCTGAATCTGATCACGCCAGAGTCAGGCACATGGCCGCCCGCTCGCCGGGAAGTGCTGATAGAACGTGCTTCTATTCCGCTTACTCACGCAACGGTTGGCGATATGCTTCATATCGAGTTACCCAATGGTGAGCATCGCGATCTGCGCTTCGCTGGCACAGTCCACGACTTCAACGCGATCCCTGCAACGTTGTTCCCGCAGGGGACAGGCTATATTTCGATGGAGACTTTGGAATGGCTGGGGCAGCCGCGTCTCTACACCCAACTCCTATTTACTGTTGCCAAGCCGAATCCTACAAAGGCAGATGTTGAAGAAGTAGCTAAAGAGGTAACAGATCGGCTTGCTCAGAGGGGCATCACAGTAGGCTCGTCTAACATTTCCGAACCCGGCAAGCACTGGGCCTCTGACGTTACGAAGGCATTTACTGCAATTTTGAGTGGGATTGGAGTCTTCTCCCTCATTCTGAGTGGTTTTCTTGTTGTGAATACGATCTCCGCAATCTTGGCACAGCAAAAGCGTCAGATCGGAATGATGAAAGCAGTCGGTGCAGTCGAGCGTCAGGTGATGGGCGTTTATCTAGTCACAGTGGCGATCTTCGGTATTCTGGCTTTGTTTGTCGCTGTGCCCATTGGAATGGGCTTCGCATGGTTAAGCATACAGGCGATTGCCAGCTTCCTGAATATTACAATCGTCAGTTTTCGGTTGCCAATGTGGGTGTTGGGATTGCAGCTTGTCACAGCGCTGATCGTGCCAATATTCGCGGCGTTCTTCCCGATCTTAGCTGGAACACGTACTACCGTTCGTGAGGCAGTGAGTGATTACGGTATTGGCCGCTCTCTGAAAACCGGATTGATTGATCGGATGTTGGGTCATGTGCGGGGCCTTCCCCGTCCGACCCTCCTTTCGCTGCGAAACACATTCCGCCGGAAGGGGCGGCTTTACTTGACGCTCGGTACTTTGACGGTGGCAGGCGCGGTCTTCATTAGTATTATCAACTGCCGCGCAGCACTGATGCTGGAGCTTGATAAGATCATCGCGCTGTTTAACTATGATGTCCAGATGGTGTTAGGTGGGCAGTACAGTGTCCGCCAGCTTCAACGCGAGGCAGCCCGTGTGGAAGGCGTAACCAGCGTCGAGGGTTGGAGTGCTGCCCAGGTCAAACGTATTCGCCCAGATGGAAATGAGGGAGCGACAATCACTCTGTTTGGCCCTCCTGCCGATACCAAGTTTATTCGGCCAACCGTCCTTGAAGGACGCTGGATAACACCCGATGATCAAAATGCCGTAGTGGTCAGCCTCGATCTGCTGCGGGAAGAACCGGACCTCAAGCTGGGCGATACCCTTCGCCTTAAAATTGACGATGACAAACGTGATTGGATCATCGTCGGGATCATTGACCGGGTGGGTCAGCCATTTGCCTATACCAGTTTCAATTACCTCTCGCGGATTCAGAACGCTCCGGGGTATTCTAGTGTGCTGATGGTCGGCACATCTCAGCACGATGGCCTCTACCAAAGCACAGTCAGTCGTGCGCTTGAAGAACACTTCAAGCATGCAGGTATTCAGGTAGGTTCGACTCTCACACTCGCTGAAATTTATGGGTCAAGTGTCGGCCAATTTAATTTCCTGATTGGCTTTATGCTGGTGATGGCGGTGCTGCTTGCGGTGGTAGGAGCTTTGGGGTTGGCTGGCACAATGAGCCTAAATGTGCTGGAACGCACCCGCGAGATCGGCGTCATGCGCGCCATTGGCGCTTCTGATGGAATGGTCGGAAATGTCGTTGTGACCGAAGGTATTCTAATCGGGTTAATTAGCTGGTTTTTAGGTGCAATCTTATCTGCGCCGATCAGTTATGGGCTTGGCTACATTGTTGGTGTATCGTTTATGGAACGGCCACTGGCGTTCATTTTTGATCCGATGGGCTTGGCAATCTGGTTGGTGATTGTCCTTATCCTTTCGCTGGTTGCCAGTTTCATGCCAGCACGGAGCGCATCCCGCATTAGCGTACGTGATGCGCTCGCTTACGAATAACCTGATTGAGCGTTCCCGGCTTCCAATAGGAAACCGGATCGAAGAAGGAGACACAACATGAGATTTCCAAAGTGGCAAACGATCCTCTTAGTGATCGTGCTGGGGTCTCCTGTACTAGCAACGATAGGGTGCTCAGGTCCTAATACAGCAACCGGAACCCCTGCTGCGACGGAGGATGATTCGGCAGAAAACGGCAGCACGGTCAGCGCCACAGGTGAGGTAATACCAGCTGAGTGGGCAACGCTCAGCTTCCCTGTATCAGGCCCTGCTGCGGAAATTCTGGTCAAGGCGGGTACACAAGTTGAAAAAGGGGATGTGCTTGCCCGTTTGGATGCGAACGATCTGGAGATGTCGCTAGCGAGTGCAAAGGCTGCCTTACAGGTAACGCAAGCGAATCTCGATCTGGCAAAGGCAGGCCCGCGCGAACAGGAAGTAGATCGAGCCAAGCAGCAGCTTGCTGCTGCGAATGCGCGGGTCTCTGTTGCGGTGGCCCAACGCGAGCAAGCCAAGAAGGGACCATCACAGACTGAAGTGATCAAAGCACAGTCAGAACGTGATCAAGCCGCTAACTCACAGCAAAACGCGCAGGAGGGTTATGACGATCTGATTAAGTTTGCTCAAAATTGGACGGGTTGGGATGATCTAGAACCAGGAGATCGCACCCCTTTAGACGGAGAGCAAAATGCCCGCTATTCTCTTGAACTCGCTAACATTCGATTAGCAGCAGCACAAGCGGCTCTCGATAAATTGTTGGCAGGCCCCGATCCGGACGATCTCAAGGTTGCCGATGCGCGTGTATGGGCGGCGGCAGCTCAGAGAGACTCGGCACAGGCATATCTAAATCTTGTGATGGCAGGCGCAGCCCCAGCTGATATCAATATAAGTAAGGCACAAGTTGAGTCAGCACAGGCAGCAGTCGATGCAGTGCAGATAGCCCTTGATCAAACTCAGCTTGTCGCGCCATTCGATGGCACGATCAGCAAGATCGATATCCACATAGGTGAGATGGTTAGTCCCGGCCAATCTGCGA
>Ga0209382_10003359_pt1 | contig 22227 bp, 15 predicted proteins | sample SoiMetdeltSBSDD5_FD_187599 | JGI IMG/M metagenome (GOLD analysis project Ga0209382, IMG submission 187599) | Bulk soil microbial communities from a Populus tree surrounding site in Tennessee, USA - Soil MetaG P. deltoides SBSDD5 (SPAdes) (version 2) | ecosystem: Environmental > Terrestrial >...
AAGGACGACCGCGCGCTTCGGCCTTACGCCGGCGACTACCAAATGCTCGGCGGCGCGGGTCAGGCCGACATAGGCCAAGCGCCAATGCTCCTGCCGATCGGCGCCGTTCGCGGCGTCGGCCAGTATCTGAAAGATCGGCGCACATTCGTCCTTGCGCGGACGGATGATGGGCACGTCGCCGACGCCCGAGATCGGCAGGTCAATGACCGGCAAGGTGCCGCCGACCTTGTCAGGATCGTGAGTGGCATCGGCCAGCACGACGAGCGGCGCCTCGAGGCCCTTCGCACCATGGACGGTCATGACCCGGACTGCATCGGATGGGGCGGCGGGATCGCGCTTCACCTCCACCACGCCCTGACCGAACCAGCCAAGAAAGCGATCTAACGAGGCGATTTCCTCCTGTCCGAAGGCGAGGGCGATGGAGACCAACTCCTCGATCGGGTCGCGTGCCGCCTCTCCCAGCCGTTTGAGCAGCTTGCGCCGCCCATCGAGCGGACCGGACAATATCGTTTCCAGGAAGCGCGCCGGCGTGACAAAGTCGGCCATTGCCAGCCAGCTCGCCAATATAGCGTGCGCCTCCGCCCAACGCGGTTGTTCTTCGCGGCGGGTCGTAAGCTCCGTCCACAGCCGGCCCTTTCGTCCAAAGGCCAGCTCGTAAAGCTGTTCCTGGGTCCACCCGACCAATGGCGAAACCAGCAAGGCGGCCAGGTTTAGGTCGTCGAGCGGCTGCACAGCGAAGCTGATCGCTGACAAAAGATCCTTCACCGCCAGCGGCTTGTGCAGATGAAGGCGATCGATGCCCGCAACCGGAACGCCTTGAGCATAGAGCCTCGCTACGATTAGCGAAGCGAGCTCTGTCCGGCTGCGAACGAGGATGAGGATATCGCCGGCACGCAGCGGCTGCTTGGTCGTAGCCATAATGGGCGCTTCGGTCAGCCATTGCTTGACCTGCCTGGCGATGGCATCGGCATAGAGGCGCGTCGCATCGTCGACCCAGCCCTCTTCTCCTTCGTCTCCTTCCCCTTCGGCGTTCGCTTCAAATGGCGGCCAAAGCTCGACCCGCCCCGGGCGATCGGCATGGAAGGGGTGATGCGGGTTGGGTCGCTCGCCCAGGCCCAACTCCCGAAAGCCAATCTCGCTGATCAGCGCATCAACCACTTCGAGCACCGGCGGCGATGACCGAAAGCTGGCATCGATCGACAGGTCGCGAAATTCGCGCGCCCGGACATCGGCTTCGTCGGCGCTATCCATGAGCAGTGCGGCCCGAGCTGACACTTTTGCGCGGAATTGCTCATATTCCCTCGGGTTGGTGCCCTGGAATCCGAAGATAGCCTGCTTGTAGTCGCCGACCATGAACAGCGTCCGCCAGCGATGTTCGGACTCCGGATTGCCGGAGAAAAATTCCTCGGCAAGCGCGTCGACGATCGCCCATTGGTCGGCGTTGGTGTCCTGCGCCTCGTCGACCAGGATATGGTCGGTATGCTGGTCAAGCTTGTAACGGACCCATTCGCCCATGCCCGGTTGCTCAAACAACCGCCGGGTCCAGGCGATCAGATCATCGAAGTCCGCAACGCCTTGCGCGCGCTTGGCGCGAACATAGGCGCTGGCGAAGGCTTGCCCGGCACGTAGTCCTGCGGCCTGAATCTTGGCCAGTGCCGCGGCACCGACCAGTCGCCTCAGCGGCCCTAGCCATTCCGCGAATGCTACCGCAAGTTGGTCGTAGTCGGGCTCAGCCTCGAGTTGCGTCGGCCGAGATTTGCAGGGTTCGCCCTTCGCAGTGATCAACCCGGAACCGATGGCGCCGAGCATCGTGGCGCGCGTGCCCTCCGATGCTCCCACGAAAGCCGTCAGATTGTCGACGATCATCCTGCCAGTGTCGGTTTTCCAGTCGCCATTGGCGGCAATCAGTCGCTCGATCAAATCGATGTCGACTTCATCGTCGCTGAGCCGCCGGGCAATTTCTTCCTCGGGATCGCCGCCAGGGATCCCGATGATCTCGAACATTCGCGCTTCGATGGTCTGGGGCTCGCCCAGCGCGTCCATGGCCGCATGGGCGCGGGCACAGGCCATCAAATATCCCTGCGCCCCAGCTTCCCCTAATCGAAGGCTAAGCGCCGAAACATCGTCGATCAGGCGTTGCTCACGGCCAGTTTCCGCCGCCTCCAGCAGCGATGCCAGCGTTCGGCGCGCCAATTCACTCTCGACGCGCCCTTCGATCGGACGCAGGCCGGGGGCGATGCCTGCCTCAGCCGGGAAGGAAGCCAGAAGGGCCTGCGCGAAACTGTGGATCGTTTGGATACGCAAGCCGCCCCCCGGTGCGTCGAGCACCTCCGCGAAAAGGCGCCGCGCGCGACTAACCGTTGGCGGGCTATTGTCCTCACCGAGCGCAAACAGGTCCTTGCGCAACGCTTCGTCGGGCAGCGTGACCCAATGTGCCAGCCGTTCGCCCAGCCGGTTGGCCATTTCCGCCGCTCCGGCCTTGGTGAAGGTCAGGCAGAGAATGGTCGAAGGAGCGACGCCGCGCAGCAGCAGGCGCAGCACGCGCGAGGTCAGCACATGGGTCTTGCCCGTCCCGGCCGACGCTGACAGCGCGGCATGCACGTGCGGATCCGATGCCGCGGCTTGCGCCCCCTGAAGCGGCAGCATGGGTTTCAAACGCCGGCGCAAGGAACCGCCCTTTCCATTCCGCCTGCTTGCGCATAGTGAATTGGCCCACAACCAAATGTGAGGACCGAATGAGCGATACCGATAAGCGCGACGAGGAACGGCGGGCCAAGCTGGTGAAGGCGGGCGTCGCGGTCGGGATCGGATCGGCGGCGATTGTTGCGGCCTTGCTCTATGCGTCGACCGTCAAAAAGAAGGCCAAGCGCACGCCGCCGCATGGTGACGCGACCGATTGAGCAGGGTTCCTCACTCACGGCCGTACCACTCTTCCAGCCGCATCAGCTGATCATAATCCTCATATGGCGCATAAGCGGGGTTGAGCTTAGCCAAGAACGGCTCATCGCCGAGCAGCCATTTTCCGGCCGCTGAGGCGAAATAGGCAAAGGCTCGCTCGATGAACGTTTCGGATCCAACGTCGGCATCCGGCGACTGGCGATAGCCGATTTTCCCGCCCTTCTTGGCCAGCGACCAATATTCGTGTGCGCCAGCCGCTCCCTGGATGCCTTTGAAGCCTCCGTCTCGAGCGATAAGTGAGAGAAGGCCCAGCTGCATCGCGAAGCCTTCCGCCACCGCCTTTTTGGCCGGGGCCTGGCCGGTCTTGTAGTCGACGATGGCCAGCTGCCCGTCCGCCAGCCGGTCGATCCGATCGACCTTTCCGAACAGGGTGATGCCGGCAACCTCAGCCTCGCCGAATTCTTCCGCCAGTTCCGGCAGTCGGCCGTCTTCCCTGTCTTTTGCCGTTTCCGCGGCGATCCAGCCCAATGCCTCCATCAGCCGCGGCGACCAAAGCGCGCGCAGCATGGGGTGGATGGCATCGTTGGCAAGCATCGCTTCGCCCAGAGCGTGCAGTTGTGCAGGATCGCACCTCGCCTGCCTGAACCATGCCTCCAGCACCTCATGGACTGCCGTGCCTTTCCATGCAGCGTGATGCTCGGCATCGACCGGTTCCTTAGGCCTCAGGTTCAACATCGACTTGGCATAGAAGGCAAACGGGTCGGCCTGCAGCCTGTCGAGGTCGGTGACTGCGATCTTCTTTGGCCGGGCTTCAATCGGAGGCCGGGGCGCAGGCCGCCGTGCCGGCTCGGTAACGGCGGACGCGTCAAGCGCGATGGCAAGCCGCTCAAGTCGCTGGTCGCGGGTGACGCCGCCTGTCAGCGCCTGAAGCCGCAGCCAAAATCGGGAGGCAACGGTCGGTGATCGGCTGTCCCGCCTAGCCCGGGTCAGCAGCACCCGCGGCGCTCCCAATGCGCTCATGAAATCATGAGCGGCCAGCCCAGTCCGGAATTCCAGGCGAGGTAGCCCGAGGGCCCGCCTTATCTGCGGAGCCAGCCATGGATCGGGGCTTGGCAGCGACGGCCAGACGCCCTCGTTCATCGCGCCGAGGATCATCAAATCGGCCTTTTGCAATCGCGCCTCGAGCAGGCCCAGGATGAAGACGCGCGGGTGGCCGCCATAAGGCCGGCGGACGGGAATGCCGTCCATCAATCCGCGAAGTATAGGGGCGAAATCTTCCGGCGTGACCGTAACCGCCGGTGCGTCTGGCGATTGCTCCAGCTTTGCCAACAGCTCCGCCGCAAGGCGGCCGCCAGCTCCGCGCCAGGCTGCGTCGCCTGCTAGACGGCTGGCTGCCTCACGCAAATAGGTAGCGAGGGTGGAAAGGGATGTCTCAGCCCTTCCACCGCCTAAGGCGGCGACGTGCGGTCGGATTAGGCGCCAGGCGTGATCCTCAGCACCTTCAAAGCGCTCGTCGAGACCTTCGATTCCCGCGCGCGGGCGAGGTCCTCGAAGCCCCAAGTCCAATTGCCGTACGGCATCAAGCCACTGAAGCCGGTCTTCACCTTCTCCTCCGACCAGCGGATGCTTGAGCAGCACCAGCAATGCCACCGGAGCCAGGTTTTCTACGGCAGCGGCGGCAATCGCCAACAACAGCGTCCCGGCGGGCGCATGCGATAGCGGCTGACCGGCGCTGTCGTCGGCATCAATGCCCCAGCGCTGCAGGTGCGCCGAAATGCGTGAGGCGAGGTTGCGATCCGGAGTGACCAGCGCCGCCGTCTTCCCCGGCGTTTCGACGGCCTCGCGCAAAGCTATGGCGATGGCCTGGGCCTCGCTAGCAGGGTCGGGCAGCTCGGCGACCCTAATTCCAGTCAGCCGCCGTTCGGATACCGACAGCTTGGTCCATTTGTCGCTATACTGCGGCGCCACCATTGCCTGGATGACCGCTCGGCCCCGGATCGATGTTGAGGCCGCCCGTCCGCCGCCGTGCCACGAGAGTATTTCGTCACGGGAGACGCCAATGCGGTGGAGGAGGCGCTTCAAATGATATTGAGGGTGGCTTTCCTCGCTTCTTCCATCGCCGTCAGGGCCGAGCGCGTCCCATTCTTCGGCCGGCATGGCGCGGATGTCGGCAAGCGCCGGAAGTACAACCGCGCCCTGCTCCAGCCGAGCTACTCGCGCCAGCACGGCGGCTACCGCCGGTGCGGAGGTGGTGATACCGGCGGCCAGAATGAAACCGTCTGGCGGCCGCGCTGACCATCGCTTCGCCAGGGAGTGCAGCAGGCGGCCACGACGCTCTGCGAGATCGATGACGCCGCGCCCGGCGAGGAGCGTGGGCCATTGGTCAAGGACGGCGCGAAACCGGTCGATGGACTGGAGCCAGTGGGCAGCCATTTCTGGCGTTTCATTGACTGCCTCAACTAACCGCGATGGCGGCACCTCCTCGATCGCCAGTTGGTCCATTGTGCGGGCCAATTCGGCGGCAAGGCGCATGGATTCCGCGGCGCTGGTCCCGTCGGCTCGAAGGAGCCGGGCCAACATCAATTGCCGTTCGAGCGGGTCGATCGATGGCGGGACTTCCTCGGCAAGGTCGAGCGGGTCCAGGGCGCCTCCGATCCGTTCTCCGAGGTCAGGATCGCCGATCGCGATCAAACGCGGCAATACGAGCCCACCATCGCTGGCGCGAACGAATGCTTCAGTGACTGTGCGGATAGCGCGGTTGTTGGGGAGCAGAATCCGCCCCCTGGCTAGGGCCAGCGGATCGCGCCCGACGGCGTTGATCAGGCCGGAGGCAAGGGCATCCGAGAAGCTGCGATGTGCGGGGATCGAATAGACGAGCGGGCTGCCCCCGATGCGGCGCTGGAACAGGCCGGTATCAGCCATGCTCTAAGGCGCGTTCGGTTGCCTTGATCGCGGCTGGATTGCCGACATCGAACCACAACCCCTGATGGACCGCGCCGAAGCATCGCTCATCGGCGATCGCGCGATCCCACAGGACATTGGTCGAGAAAGGTCCTCGCGGAGCGTCCCGGAGCAGGCGCTTCGAAATAATCTGGATACCGGTAAAGACGAACGGGGCGACCTTGCCCTTTTCCCGGCGAATCAGGCTCCCGTCAGCTTTCATATGAAAGTCGCCCTGGCCGCCATGGTTGCCGGCGCGGGCCTGTGGCACAAGCAGCAGCAACGCGTCCATATCGTCTTCGCGCCACAGCGATGCCAGCAGGTGGAGCGTATCGGCCGGGCCATCGAGCCAATAATTGTCGCTGTTGACCACCAGAAACGGGTCGGCGCCGATCATCGGCTCGGCAGTGATCAGCCCGCCGCCAGTTTCCATCAATTGCTTGCGCTCGTCGCTGATCTTGATGTCGAAGTCCTTGGCCCGCGCCTTCAGGTGGGCTTCAAGCGCGTCCGCCAGATAATGGACATTGACGACGATCTTCCCAACGCCTGCCGACCTCAAGCGGTCCAGCACATGATCGATCAAGGGCTTGCCGGCCACTTCTACAAGCGGTTTCGGTCGTGTTGCCGTGAGCGGTCGCATGCGCTTGCCGAGACCCGCGGCAAGGACGAATGCCGTGTCAGGAACCTTGGCCTCGATTTCGGGCCGGAGCGCGAGCGCGCGCGCCTTGCGGTTCATGCCGCCAGGTCCTTCCAGGCAGCCGCGCGGGCTTCGTGCGGGATATTGTCGTCAAACCAGGAGCGGATTGGATCCAGCCCCGGCATCGCCAAATCACGTTCTAACAGGCCCCACATGCGTGGTTGGAACTGGGTGTAATGCGGCTTGTTGTCGCGCTTCCACAGCCGGCAGAAAACACCCAGGATCCGCGTATTCCGCTGGGCGGCGAGCGCCCAATAGGCAGGCTCGAACCTACCGTTGACGTCCGATTTGGCCAGGTAGCGATCGATCATATCGCGCTCTAGCTCCGGCGGGACATCGCGACGTGCATCTTCCAGGACGGAAACCAGGTCGTAAGCCGGATGGCCGGCCAGCGCATCCTGGAAATCGAGCAGGCCGAACCGTTCGATCCCCCCGCGGCCGTCGATCAGCATCACATTTTCGGCATGATAGTCGCGAAGAACGGTGACCGGTCCCAGCCCGTCATTGGCGACCGGCTCCAGCACTTCGCGCCAGGCCGCGTCCCAGCCATAGACATCGACCGGACCGAGCCCAACCGCGGGCACATACCAGTCGAGGAATAGCCCAACCTCTGACAGCCACTCATTCGGTCCGTGCGGCGGAAGATCGGGCATCGGCGGCTGCTGGTGCAGATGCACAAGGACATCGACCGCCGTTTCATAGAGGTCGCGTTCAATCTCCGGTTCAGAGTCCAGGGTCTCGCGCATCCGCGCATCGCCGAGGTCGTCGAGCAGCAACAGACCCTGCTCGAGATCGGCTGCCAGCACCCGCGGCGCGGCAAGGCCGATCTCCTGCAGCCAGCCCGCGATCCTGACGAACGGCCGTGGATCCTCGTGCGGCGGCGGCGCGTCCATCAGCACGGCGCGCCGTTCGCCGGCATGGATGCGGAAATAGCGGCGGAAGCTGGCGTCGCCGGCAAGCGGCAATATCGTCGCGTCGGCCCAACCGTGGCGCGCGAGGAAATCAGGAGCTGCGATCGGCGGAATCATTGTGGCGGCCATCGCCCTTCCCATGACGCGGGGACCTCGACTGTCAAGGCGCGCGAGCCATTGTCAGCCACGTCAAGCGACAGGGCGAGTGCTTCGGGCCACGTATCGGCTCCGGCATGACCCGGCCATTCCACGATCAGCACACCAACCTCGCGAATATCATCAAGTCCCAATTCTTCCAGATCTGACGCATTTTCAATACGATAGAGGTCGACATGCCAGACAGGCGGGTCGAGCGCCTCATAGGGCTGGACGATCGCAAAGCTGGGACTTGGGACCTCGCCCTTGTGGCCAAGGGCTCCCAGAAGGCCGCGGACCAGCGTGGTCTTGCCTGCCGACAGGGCCCCGGACAGCGTCACCACGTCGCCGGGTCTGAGCAGCCGCGCGAGCTTTCGTCCGAATGCCAGCGTCGCCTTTTCATCCTTGAGGGTCATTGCGGTGCCCGGGGAATGGTCAGCGTGACGCTGGTTCCTTTACCCAACGCGGATTCCAGCTCGACCTTGCCTCCATGCGCTTCGACAAACTGGCGAGTGAGCGGCAGGCCCAGGCCAAGCGCGGCCTCGCCCCGTGCCGCGCCGGACTTATGGAAGCGCGCGAACACCTGTTCCTGCTGTTCGGGCGCAATGCCGGGGCCGTCATCGACGATAATGATTGTCGCGGATGCCTCGTCGCCACTCGCCTTCAGCCAGATGTGACCGCCCTCCTCGGTATAGGCGACAGCGTTCCGAAGGATATGCTCAACGGATTCGCGAAGCCGCCGGGCATCGCCGATAACGCTGCCGGCGCTCGCTTCCAGCGCCAGTTCCAGTTTCTGATCCTTCTCGCCGGCGCGGCCCTTCAGTGCCTCCGCTGCAGCACGGCACATGCCGGCGACATCGACCCTCTCACGCTCGAGCACTATCCCCTGAGTATCGCCCTGGGTAAGGTCGAGCACGTCGTTGATGAGTTTCGACAGGCGCTCAACCGATTCCAGGATGGCGCCGACATAGTCGGTCGCCGCTGTTGGCAGGTCACCCGCGTAGCCACCTTGCAACATCTCGGCGAACCCCCCAATCGAGGTTAGCGGGGTACGCAGTTCGTAGCTCATATTTGCGACGAAGTCGGTCTTGACCCGATCTGCCTCCTCCAATGCTGTTGCGCGCTCACGGAGCGCCGCTTCGATCCGGCTGGAATCCGTGACGTCGACCATCGTGAACAGCGCATTACCGTCCGGTAGGGGCACAGCCGCGAATTCGAAATGGCGGCCGTCGGTCAACGAGACGCGGCCCGTACCCGACTGCCGTCCGCTGGTTGTCGAGCGAACAAGCTCACGAACCTGCGCCGCGGCGGTAGGATTGACGAGCCGCTTGGCCATTGCCGGGACCAGCTCGTCAACCCGTGGATGCTCCGCCAGCCAGGCTTCATCCAAGTCCCACAATTCGCTGAAGCGGCGGTTCCACAAATATAGCCGCCCGTCGGAGGCAAAGACGCTGATCACTTCAAACAGATTGTCGAACGTGGCCGCTCGGACGCGGAGCAGCGTATCCCTCGCGGACGCCAGCCTCACTTGCTCGGTGCGGTCTTCGAAGATGAGGCGCAGGCCGCCATCGGGCAGCGGCTGACCAAGGATGCGCAAATGGTCGCCATTCGAGAGGATCCAGTCCTCCTCGATTGCTTCCTCCGGCGAGGTGAACCAGGCGCGTCGCTCCGCCTTCCAGGCTGGAAAGTCGCGCACTTCGGGCAATCTGCCATTTTCGCGCATGCGTTCGAGGACGCGGTCGAATTCCGGCTGCTCGGCCAGCCATTCAGGGTCCAGCTGCGCCATGATCGCGAACGGGCGATTGAAGAATGCCAGTTGGCGATCGCCGTCGAATTGCACCGCCCCAGCGGTCATCCGATCGGCCAACTCGCGCTGCGATTCCTGGTGATGCGCCAGCTCGATCCGCGCATCCTCCAGGTCCTGGATATCAATTGCAAAGCCGGCCACCGCGCCGGTCGTCAATGGCACGTCGACGATGCGCAGCATGCGCCGTTCCTGTCCGATCGTCGCCGGCTGAGACCGCGAATAGGGCTTACCCAGTTCGAGCGCCTTTTCGGCGCCGGAGCGGGCGCTCTCGGCTCCCGCTGCGTCGATCAGCTCAGCACCTTTTTCGATTACCTCGGCAGCGTCCCTGCCCTCAACGGCTGCAACAAAGGCCGCATTGACCAGCCCGAGGCCAAGATCGGGGCCGCGATACCACATAGGAAACGGCGCGCTCTCAATGAGGTGGGTCAGCGCGTCGAGCGCACCTTCGGTTTGCTGGAGACGCCGTGCCAGACGCTGACGGTCAGCATCGGCATCGCTGATATCGAACAGCCAGACGAGTACCGTTCCAGGGCGTGCCGGCGGCGGCGCAAGCGCCGCGCGAAGCTCCACGACCCGGTCGCGGCCGGCAAGGCGCATCTGCTTGCGGAACGGCGCACCGCCGAGGCGTACGTCCTCCAGCTGGTCGGCAAATGCTTTCAGATCCTCACGGTCGAACCCCGCGTCGTCAGCGGTCAACTGCTCGAGCCGCTCGGCCGAGAAGGATATCCCCAATTCGCGTAACAGTTGTGCGTCGGCCTCGATCTTCCCATTGGCTTGGACCAGCAGGGCCCGGGCCGGAGCTGCATCGAGGAGCGAGCGCATCGTCCTCGCTGCCCCCAGGACCGCTTGCGCACGACGAAGTCGCCTGGCGGCCAGGATGGCAAGGGCAGCTGCCAACGTGACCCAAAGGAGCGCGGCGATGATGATCGCAGCAGCGATATCTGCCCCGACGATCACGCTACCCTGCCCCCGACCTTCATTGTCCTGTCATAGAAGGCACAACCGCAAAGAAAAAGGGCGGGATACCATCGGTACCCCGCCCCAGAATGCCGCCGTGGCCGGCCTAGAATTTGGCCTTCGCATTCACGAAGAAGCGGCGGCCATAATAGTCGTAGTAAGTGGCGAACGCAGGTACCTGGGCCAGCGGCGTGATCGGCGTACCCACGGTCGACACCAGTGGAGGCTTCTTGTCGAACAGGTTCGACACACCAATCAGGAAGCTGAAGTTCTTGGTCGCCTGAATCTCCGCTGAGATGCTGTGGTAGGCAACCCGCGGTAGCTTGTAGACCGGGCAGTATGGGCCGCCGCGGAGCGCGAACGCTGCATTGGTAGCAAGGCAGTTGTTCGCCGTGAGCGCGGTTCCGCCAACTTCTTCCAGGTCCTCCAGATCCTGGGTCGCCGAGATCACCTGCAGGCCGTAGGTGATGGTGAACGGCGCCTTCTGCCAGGTGACGTCGACATCCCCGATCCATTTCGGATCGCCAGATTCTCCGTTGAAGTCCTGCTCGGTTCCCTCGAACAGGGTGAACTTGTCCTTCAGCTGATAGGTCAGCTGGCCGAGGATCGACAGCGTTCCCATGTTGCCCAGGTCCTGGCGGAACCGGGTGGTGAAATCGAGGCTCTTGTTGTGCTGAGTATCGATGTTCAGGAACGGGTCGCTCACGGTCACGATGTCGAAGCTCGGGTTCGAGCCGCCCGTATCGCGCGTGAACAGGCTGCACAGCGGATCGTCCGGGAACGTATCGGAGGTGTAGCAAGCGGCAAGGATGGCCGCCGCGCCAAGCTGCGTGACCTGGTCCTTCACCTTGATGTCGATATAGTCGACGGCCAGGCTGAACTTGCCGCCTTCCCATAGCCAGCTCTGCGGCGTGAAGATGGCGCTGACCGTCCAGGCCTTCGACGTTTCCGGATCGAGCAGGCCGATGCCGCCCTGCGAGAAGGTCTCGAACGAGCCGCCGCCGACATGGTCGTCCGGGATGCCCTGCGAGGCGCAGTTATCGCGGATTTCCTGGTTTTCGGACAGGCCCCAGCGGACGCAGGGGTCGGCTCCCTGGCCAAGGAAGCCGGATTCGTTCGCCAGGAACTGCTCAAACAGTGCCGGCGAGCGGAACGACGTGCCGTAGGTCGTGCGGAGCCGCAGCCAATCGGTCACCTGCCAGTTGCCGGCAAGCTTGTACGTCCAGTTGCCCTTGTCGGAGTCATGTGCGCCGTCAAAGATGCAGTTGCCGGGGGCACTGCACACCGGTCCGGTGCGCTTCGAATAAGTGTTGGTCAGACGGGCCGCGCCGCTGAACGACAAAGCACGGGCGAACGGCGCATTTTCGAGGATCGGGATTTCGATTTCGCCGAACGCTTCACGCGTATTCTGGTAGCCCTTGGTCTGGCCGGAACTGGTGCTCCCCCACAGGTTGCCCTCAAGCCCAATCTCTCCCGGCAGGTCGTTTATGGAGTCCTTGCGGGCATGCAGGCCCAGCGCCACCTTCACCGGACCCGCGGGCAGCTGGAAGACGTCGCCGCCAACCGAAAGTTCCGCATAGGTCTGCTTGTAGAGCGTGTTGCCCTTGTCTTCCCCGAACAGGAAGGCCTTCTCCGCCTCCGTGAAGTTACCGGCCAGGACGCGCGGATCGAGATAGTCGATGTCCATGCAAGGCACGCCGCGGATTGCGGTCACCGTGCCTTCGCACAGGTCCGTGCGGAACTCGGCGACGCCAAACTCGATCGCGTCGCGGAAGATAACGGTCCGCTGGTAGTCGCCATCCGACCGGCTGTGCTGGACGTGGAAGTCGAGCCAGCCGTTGGGCAGGACATTGTCCATATTGGCCCGGACGCCGGCGACGCCGCGGTAATATTTTACGTCGGTGCTCGAATCGAACGGAGCCCAGATCACCGGCTCTATCAGCTGTGCGCCGGTGAATTCGGTGTTGAGCGGGTCGCCGACTGCGGTCGGATCACAGGTCGATCCGTCGCAGAAGAAGTACGGCAAGTAGTAGGGGGCACCGAACACCGTCGGCGCGAAGCCTGTGAACTGGTTGAAGAACAGCTGGCGCGAGGCGTCGGTCTTGGTCTTGCGCCGGTTGTACAGCGCCTCGACATAAAGGTCGACGCGATCGGTCAGCTCATAGCCGGCCTCGGCGAACAGGGTGAATCGCCTGGTGTCCGGAATGACCGAGTCATCTTGCACCCGGGGATCGTAGTTGTTCTGAACCGCCAGTGACGTTGCCTCATGGGCGCCGACCGGGAACCAGCCGGCGGGCGCGTCGAACTGGGTCGGGTTGGTATTATTAAAGAAGAGCCCCCAGTTGTTTGGGCCAAGGATCGAGCCGAGCGACGGATCGAACTGGATGCCAGTGATAGCCCTGCGGGTCAGGTTTGCCGGGCAGCCGCCAGTCGTAGCGGCGGGCGGAGCATGGGGAAGGCAAGGTCCTCGCAGGGTGTTGGTCCCTGCCTGCAGACCGAAGCTGCTGAGGATAGCCATGTTGCTCAGGAAATCACCGCAATAGGGCTTGCCGGTGCGCGGGTCGATCGGGTCGGCACGGTCGCCGGTTGCCTCGCTGAACACGAATTCTTCCGGACAACCAAGGAACGAGCGGTCGCCGCGCTCGAGTTCCTTGCGGTGGTACCAGTTGGCCCCCACCATCAGGTGGCCGCGGTCACCGAGCCCGATGCCGTAGGTCGCCGACAGGCTGTACTGCTCGCCGCCACCATGTTGCGGGACCGACACGAAACCACTGACTTCCAGGCCGCGAAGGTCCTTCTTGGTGATCAGGTTGACGATGCCGGCGATGGCATCCGAGCCGTAGATCGACGAAGCACCGGTCTTCAGGATCTGGAACTGCTCAACGGCGTCGAGCGGAATGACGTTAAGGTCGAACGCCGAAACACCGCCGCGTACACCGGCCGGGCCAGCGCGGCGGCCGTTAAGCAGGACCAGCGTACGGTTTGCGCCAAGGCCGCGCAGGTTGATCGTTTCGACGCCCTCACCGCCGTTGACGACGAAGTTGGACGAAATGGCCGACGTGATCTGGGTCGAGCCTGCCGCGAGCGGCGAAGTCTGCAACGCCTCGGCCGTGTTGAACAGGCCTTCCTTCTCGGAAAGTGCCGGGTCGATGATCGTGATCGGGTCGGGGTTATTGCGCTCGTCGCGGCCGCGCAGGCGCGTACCGGTGACGACAATCGTTTCGCTAGTGTCAGCCTGGGTCGCCTCGGCCGATGCCAGGGTCGCCGCGGTCGCCGCGTCGCCTGAAGTAGCCGTAGCGTCCTGTTGCGTAACCGCTTCCGCACAGCGCTGGCGGGCCGCCTCGTCCGCTGCGTTGGCGCAGGCATCTTGCGGGGGAGCCGACGTATCCTGAGCCAGCGCCGCCCCAGGCGCAAAGGCTGCTGCAAGCGCGAATAGCGAAACGGTCGCCGTTAGGCGACGCGAGTTGATCGAGCGCATGATGTACATCCCCAGTTACTATTCCCGCCGGGGAGCTTATCAATTGGAGCGGGCGCGTCGATGCGGTCCGGCGTTAACTCCGGACTTTCCCGGGCGGCTGTAACCTTTCGGCAACAGACGCCGGGCCGACACAACAGCCTGATTTATTGAGGTCAATTAGTAGCGGTAATGATCCGGCTTGAAGGGGCCCTCCGCCTCGACGCCGATATATGCGGCTTGCTTGTCTGTCAGCTTGGTCAACTTGACGCCGAGCTTGTCGAGGTGGAGCGCCGCGACCTTTTCGTCGAGGTGTTTCGGCAGGACATAGACGTCGTTCTGATATTGCTCGGACTTGGTCCACAGCTCGATCTGCGCCAGCACCTGGTTGGTGAAGCTCGAGCTCATCACGAAGCTCGGGTGGCCGGTAGCGTTGCCCAGGTTCACCAGGCGACCCTTCGACAGGACGATGATGCGCTTGCCGTCTGGGAAGGTGACTTCGTCGACCTGCGGCTTGATCTCGATCCACTTATAGTTGGCCAGCGCGCCAATCTGGATCTCGCTGTCGAAGTGGCCGATGTTCGAGACGATCGCCATGTCCTTCATTTCGCGCATGTGATCGAGCGTAATGACGTCCATGTTGCCGGTCGCGGTAACGAAAATGTCAGCGCGCTTGGCCGCCTCCTCCATGGTGACAACCTCATAACCCTCCATAGCGGCCTGCAGGGCGCAGATCGGGTCGACCTCGGTCACCAGCACGCGCGCGCCACCGTTGCGCAGCGAAGCGGCTGAGCCCTTGCCGACATCGCCGAAGCCGGCGACGCATGCGACCTTGCCGGCCAGCATCACGTCGGTCGCGCGGCGGATCGCGTCGACCAGGCTTTCCTTGCAACCATAGAGATTGTCGAACTTCGATTTGGTCACGCTGTCGTTGACGTTGATCGCCGGGAACGGGAGCTTGCCCTGCTTGGCAAGGTCATAGAGGCGGTGGACGCCCGTGGTCGTCTCTTCGGAAACGCCCTTGATCGCTTCGACGGTCTTGGTGAGGTAACCCGGACGCTCGGCGAGGAAGCGCTTCAAGGTGGCGACGAAGATTTCCTCTTCCTCATTCTGCGGGGTGAACAGTGTTTCACCGGCCTCCACGCGCGCGCCCCAGAGCGCGAACATGGTCGCGTCACCGCCGTCGTCGAGGATCATGTTGGCGGTCTGGTCCTGCCCCCAGTCGAAGATGCGGGCGGCATAATCCCAATATTCCTCGAGCGTCTCGCCCTTGACGGCGAATACCGGCACACCCGACGCGGCGATAGCGGCGGCGGCATGGTCCTGGGTCGAGAAGATGTTGCATGAGGCCCAGCGAACGTCGGCGCCGAGCGCGGTCAGCGTCTGAATCAGCACCGCGGTCTGGATCGTCATATGCAGCGACCCGGTGATCCTGGCCCCCTTCAGCGGCTTCGACGCGCCATATTCCTTCCGCAGCGCCATCAGGCCCGGCATCTCGGTCTCGGCGATCTCGATTTCCTTGCGGCCGAAATCGGCGAGGCTGATGTTCTTGACGATATAGTCGCGGGTCAGGGTGTCGGCGGTGGCCACTTCAAGGATCTCCGGGTTCGCTGGTGCGCCTGCTCAGGCGTGGCCGCCGTTAGCGAGGGACCGTGCGAAAGGCAAATAAGAAGGCGGGATCGGCGTTGAGAGCCGAGCCAATTCCGCTAAGAAGCTGGCATGACTGACCAGCCCGCGCCTGTTTATGTCCGCTCCGGGAGCTTCGAAGAAGCCTTGGCCAATGGTCTGCGCTTGTTGGGAGAGGATCCAGGCGCGGCGCTGAAGCAGGCAGAGGCGCTGGCGCGCCTGAAGCAGGATGCGCGCGTATTCCGACTGGCCGCCGCCGCGTGCCGCAAGCTCGGCCTCAAGGCCGATGCCGAGGGCGCCGAACTGGGTGCCATCCAGGCGAGCCTCGCCCAACCGGAAATGAAAAGGGCCGCACTAGCGGAAGCCGAGGGCAACAGCGCCGACGCGTTGGCTATTGCCAGACAGTTCCTGCAAGCCAATCCCGGCGATCTATTGGCCATGACTGTCATTGCCGAAGCCTCGATCAACTTGTGGGACCTGGAGCAAGCCGAGCAAGGGCTTCGTGCAGTCATTCGGCGTGCGCCGACATTTCTCAGGGCTTCGATGCTGCTGGCAACCTGCCTGATCAAGCAGGTGCACCTGGGAGAAGCCATCGCCGTGCTGGACGAAGTCTCGGCGAGGAAGCCAACCAACGTGCCAGTATTGACATTTCTGGCCCAATCACGGGCGACGGTCGGCAATATCGACGAGGCCGCCTCCATCTACGAGAAGCTGCTGTCATTGGACCCGCGCCGGGTCGAATGGTGGGTTGTCCTCGGTCAACATCACCGGGCGCTCGGGCGTCGCGAACGTGCGATTTGCGCCTTCCGCCAAGCGCTGTCGATCGAACCGTTCAACGCATCGGCGTGGTGGACACTCACCAATTACTTCACGCGCGAAGTTGATGACAAGGATGCAGCAACGATCGACAAGGCGCTGACAGAACAGGTCGGAAGCCCGCAAGAGGGATCGCTGCACCTGGCGTTGGGCCTTACTGCCGATCGCGACGGCAAATATGCCGAAGCCTTTGACCATTTTGCCGAGGGCAAGAGGATTCGCCTGGCCCACCAGCCTTACGATCCCGATCGGGTCAGCGCCGGGGTCGACAGTGTCATAGAACTCTTCACCCCAGATTTCTTCGAGCGGCGCAAAACCGCCGGCTGGCAAGACGCCTCACCGATCTTCATCGTCGGGCTGCCAAGATCGGGTACGACACTGGTAGAACGAATACTTGGCCGCCATCATTTGGTCGAAGGTGCGGGCGAACTGCAGATCATCCCGAGGCTTGCCGAGGTTGCGCGCCGAAAAGCGGACGATCCCGAAGACTATGCGGCCATGCTTGAAACCCTGGCCGATCCTCAACTGGCATGGGTTGGCCGGCGATATGTTGAGGCCTCGCACGACTTTCGCCGGACCGAAAAGCCGCTGTTTATCGACAAGGCCAATCTCAACTGGATGCAGATCGGCCTGATCCTGCTGGCCCTTCCCAATGCCAAGGTAATCGATGTCCGCCGGGGAGCACTCGATTGCTGCTGGGCGAATTTCAAAATGCTGTTCGCGGAAGGTTACCCGGCGGCAAACGATTTGCGCCACATCGGCCGATTCTATCGCGATTACGTCCGGCTGTTTGATGGCATGCATGTCGCGGCACCGGGCCGGATCCTTGCTGTCCGCTACGAAGATGTTGTCGACGACCTCGAAGGCCAGACGCGCCGGATGCTGGATTTCCTGGGCCTCGATTTCGAGCCGCAGTGCCTCGATTTCCACCTCGCCGTCGGTGCCGTGGCAACGGCCAGCAGCGAGCAAGTCCGGCAGCCGCTTAACCGCAAGGGGATCGGCTCCGCGGATCCTTATCGCCAGTGGCTCGGACCGCTGATTGAAGAGCTGGGTCCGCTGGCCGACAAACCAGGGGATGCCACGCCTGCTGCATGATTTTTTTTGACCCGCCATGTCACATCCGGCGGGTCAATGTCGTCATGGGTTCATATGATCAATGAAAGGAACCCAAGATGGAATCCCGTATCAACCCCTATGCCGTCGCTCCGGCACAGATGAAGCAGTATTTCGACTACTCCAACGCCGTCCATGCAAGCGGCCTTGAACACAGCCTGATCGAGCTGGTCAAAATCCGCGCCTCGCAGATCAACGGCTGCGCCAACTGCCTCAACATGCACACGTCCGATGCCCGCAAGGCGGGCGAGACGGAGCAGCGACTGCACCTGCTGGCGGCATGGCACGAAGCGCCGGTGTTCAGTGATCGCGAACGGGCCGCATTGGACTGGACCGACCATCTCACGCTGATCGCGGACCGGCGCGCGCCAGACCACGTCTATACCGCGCTGGACAAGGAATTCAGCAAGGAGGAACAGGTCAGCCTGACGATGTTGATCAACGTGATCAACGGCTGGAACCGCCTTGCCGTTTCGTTCAGTCTCTACGATCCCAAGCTGGGCTGGTGACGATGGGGCCCGCGGCAACGTTTGAGTCGGCAAGGCCGATGATGATGCGGACCGCTTACCGCATGCTGGGCTCGCTGGCTGACGCCGAAGACGTCATCCAGAATGCCTGGCTGCGGTGGGCCGACGTCGACGACACGGACATTCGCCAGCCCGCGGCATTCCTCCGAAGGACGGTTGTCAGGCTTTGCCTTGACGTGCTGAAGTCCGCGCGGGCGAAGCGAGAGGAGTATGTCGGCCCGTGGCTGCCGGACCCGATCGTCCAGGACGAGCCGGTCGAAGATGTCACCCTGCCCTTGTTGCTCGCGCTTGAACGGCTGTCTCCGCTCGAGCGGGCGGCTTTCCTGCTCCATGACGTGTTCGGCGAAAGTTTCGACGACATTGCCAAGACCCTTGGCCGCGACAGCGCCGCGTGCCGGCAGCTGGCGAGCCGCGCTCGGCAGAATCTGCGGGCCGACAAGCCACGCTACAATGTCTCGCGCGAACAGGGCCTCACTATTGCTTCAGCCTTTTTCGCCGCGTCGCGAAGCGGCGACGTCGATGCGCTTGGCAATCTTCTGGCCAGCGATGTCAGTTTCCAGTCCGACGGCGGCGGCAAACGACCTGCCCTGCCCCGCGTCATTGTCGGATCGGGCGAGGTGGCCGACTTGCTCGGCGCGATCGCCAGCATCTATCTCACCACCGCGCCGACCAAGCTCGTCCGTTACACCTTCATCAACGGCCTGCCCGGCTTCGTGACGGAAGAGGCCGACGGGCTACAGACCACCGCGCTGCTGATCGAGGGCGAGCGGATCAAGGCGGTTTATGTGATGCGCAATCCGGACAAGCTCAGGCACTTGGAATCGATGATCCACTGATCAGGCGGCGCCGCCTCCGCTGTCGAGCAGCCGCGGGTCGATTCCCTCCGCCTTGAAGGTCGCTTCCCATCGCTCGGCCGTGGGCGTTTCGAACAATATTTCCTGACGGCCTTCCGCGGCAAACCAGCCGGGCCGCGTCATTTCCTCGTCGAGCTGGCCTTCTCCCCACCCGGCATAACCAAGCGCGACGAGGTAGCGGCTTGGCCCCTTGCCGTCAGCAATCGCCTTTAAGACGTCGATCGTCCCGGTAAGCGCGCCGAGGCCGACGACCTGGATGGTGTCCTGGCCGCCCCAGTCGTCGCTGTGCAGGACGAAGCCCCTACCTGGCTCCACCGGGCCGCCATGCAGCACCGGTCCATCGGGCGCTTTACCGGGATCGATGCCGAGCTGTTCGAGCAGTCCCCGCACGCCGATGCCGGCGCGCTGGTGGCCGATACCGATGCCGACCGCGCCATTTTCGTCATGGACGCACATGACGATGACCGCCTTTTCGAAGCGCGGGTCGCCGATGCCGGGCATCGCCAGCAGCAGCTTGCCGGAAAGGAAGCGCGGGCTGTCCATGAGGCCAGAATGCGCCGCGACGCAAATGGCTGCAAGCACGAGCTTGAGACTGTCATGCGCTCTGCCTATGTCGCGGGTCGGACATTCAAAGCAGGAGATTTCCCATGGCCATCCAGGTTGGCGATCGCATCCCCGACGTGCAGTTGACGCTGGCAACACCCGAGGGCCCGATCCCGGTCAAGAGCGGCGATTATTTCGCAGGCAAACGGGTCGCATTATTTGCCGTCCCGGGCGCTTACACTCCGACCTGCTCGGCCCGCCACCTGCCCTCATATGTCGAAAAGGCCGCGGAGCTGAAGGGCAAGGGGATCGACGAGATCGTCGGGACCAGCGTCAACGATGCCTTCGTGATGGGCGCATGGAACCGGGACCAGGGTTCGCCGGACATCTCCATGCTGGCCGATGGCAACGGCGAGTTCGCCGAGGCGCTCGGCCTCACCATGGACGCGTCCAAGTTCGGCATGGGCAAACGCAGCCAGCGCTATTCGGCGATCGTCAACGACGGCGTTGTCGAACAGCTCAACGTCGAGGCGCCGGGCGAATATTCGGCCTCCAGCGCTGAGACGATGCTCGGCCAACTCTAAATTGCCTCCACTCGGCCTTCGGCAGCAACGCGCCGCCATCGTCGCGCGTTGATTGCCGGGGCGGCGAGTAAGGAGGATTGAGATGGCAAAAAGGAGCAGAGATTCGAAAGGCCGCTTCAGCGGTAACGGCTTTTTCGACGCGGTTCGCGATCGTCCGGCGGCGAGCGCAGCGGTAGTGGCGGGCGCTGCCGGCCTGGCCGCGGCCGGTGCCTTCCTGTGGACGCGGCGCGGCCAGATCGGTGAGGCGCTAAGCAGCGGCATGGACCGGTTGAGCGAGCTCAAGGCCGAGCGAATGGGCTCACACCGGACCCAGGAAGAGATCGCCGAGGAAGCGCTGACCCTCAAGGAAATCGGGAAGAAGTCGAAGGGCCCGCGCGGACCGGTTGCGCAGCAGGACATCAAGGCTGGGTTGGCCACGGCTGAATAGGCCAATGGGGAGCGGCCCTCCGCTCCCCTCGCCTCAAATCACCAACCGCACTGCTTGCCGGCGTTCTGCTGCTCCAGCCAGCGCTGCAGCGGCGCGAAATATTCGAGCATCGGCTTGGCGGTCATGTCGCGGCTGCCGGTGAAAGCCTGCAGCGCGTCCGGCCAGGGCTTTGACGCGCCCATGGTCAGCATCTGGTTCAGCCGCTGACCGACTTCCTTGTTGCCGTAGAAGCTGCAGCGGTGCAGCGGCCCCTTCCAGCCCGACATGTCGCAGGCCGCCTTGTAGAATTGGAACTGGAGGATCCGCGCCAGGAAATAGCGCGCGTATGGCGTGTTCCCCGGAATGTGAAACTTGGCGCCCGGATCGAAATCCGCCTCGCTCCGCGTCATCGGCGGAGTGATGCCCTGATACTGACGCTTCAGGTCGACCCAGGCCTGGTTGTAGTTGGCCGGCGTGATCGAACCGTCGAACACACCCCAACGCCACTTGTCGACCAGCAGGCCGAACGGCAAGAAGGCGACCTTGTCCATCGCCTGGCGCAGCAGCAGTCCGGTGTCCTTGTCGGCTGACGGCACCTTGGAGCGGTCGAGAAGGCCGATTTGGACCAGATATTCGGGCGTGATCGACAAGGCGATGAAGTCGCCGATCGCCTCATGGAAGCCGTCGTTGGCGCCGTTCAAATAGAGATAGGGCTGCTGGTTGTAGGCGCGCTGGTAATAGTTGTGCCCCAGCTCATGGTGGATGGTAACGAAATCGTCGCCGTTGACCTTGGTGCACATCTTGATGCGCAGGTCGTCCTTATTGTCGAGGTCCCATGCCGAGGCATGGCACACGACTTCGCGATCGCGCGGGCGGGTGATCTGGCTGCGCGTCCAGAATGAGGCGGGCAAAGGTGCGAAGCCGAGCGAGGAGTAGAAGCCCTCGCCGATCTTCACCATCGCGACCGGATCCTTCTTCTTGGCTTCGAGCAACGCGCCAACGTCATAGCCGACATCGCCCGAGCCCTTGGGCGCGACGACGTCATAGATATTACCCCATTCCTGCGCCCACATATTGCCAAGCAGGTCGGCGCGGATCGGGCCGCTCGCCGGCTGGATCGCGTTGCCATATTTCTGGTTGAGCTTGGTCCGGGTGTAGCAGTGGAGCTGGTCGTAGAGCGGCTTGGTCTCGGCCCAGAGCCGGTCATACATCGCCGAGAATTCCTGCGGCGTCATGTCATATTGCGACCGCCACATCGCGCCGGTGTCGTCATAACCAAGGTCCTTCGCGCCGGCATTGGCGAGCTGGACCAGGCGCTGATAATCCTGGCGCATCGGGCGGCCGACATTCTCGTGCCAGCTTTGCCAGATCTCGGCGAGTTCGCTCGGACTGCGGAGCGTGCCCATCAGCGCCTCGGCATCGTCGCCGGTGATTTCCTTGCCTTTGTGCCGCGCGCGGCCCTTGCCGTAGGTCGATTGCAGGCGGGTGGCGATGTCGTTCAGCTCGGCCGCGGCGCCCGGCGTTTGCGGGGCCGGCAGGACCAGCCCGCCGCGCAAGATGTTGAGCTTGCGCGCGGTGTCGAAATCGAGGCCTGGCACCTGGGCGTATTTGGCCGCTTCGGTCGCATATTTGACGCCCTTTTCGGTGCCAATCGTGCCGAAGTAAGCGGCGAGCGCGTCGGTATCGTCGTTAATGTAGGTCGCGTTGACCCAGGCCGCGCGGCCGCCGATCACGCTCAGGTCGAACAGGTCCTTTTCGACCGCCGCGATAAAGGCGCGCGCGTCCTCAACGGTTGGCGCGGCAGCGGCCGGCGCCGCGGTCGGCGCGGTTGCAGCCATCTGGGCGGGTGGAGTGGCAGCGCAGCCGGCGAGCGCCAGCGCGGCAAGCGAAACGGAAGCGGCGAATTTCATCATGAGGCGTCCTCGTCCCTGGTGCTTTTTTGTTGTCGCGTGAGCCAAG
>Ga0209382_10003360_pt1 | contig 22224 bp, 20 predicted proteins | sample SoiMetdeltSBSDD5_FD_187599 | JGI IMG/M metagenome (GOLD analysis project Ga0209382, IMG submission 187599) | Bulk soil microbial communities from a Populus tree surrounding site in Tennessee, USA - Soil MetaG P. deltoides SBSDD5 (SPAdes) (version 2) | ecosystem: Environmental > Terrestrial >...
GGCGGTCAAGGAGGTCGTGTTCCCGCCGGCCATGGCCGAGGAGGAGCGGCGTCCGGCCCAGGCCAGGGTGCTGCGGGAGGCCAGGGCGGCGGCCCGGCTCAACCACCCGGGGGTGGTCACCCTGTACGACGTGGTCAGCGACCAGGGTGGCACCTTCATCGTGATGGAGCTGGTGGAGGCGCCCACCCTGGCCGAGCTGGTCGGGGTCGGGGGGCCGTTGCCGCCCGGGCGGGTGGCCGAGCTCGGTATGCAGCTGGCCGGGGCCTTGGAGGCGGCCCATGGGACCGGGATCGTGCATCGGGACCTCAAGCCGGCCAATGTCATGGTGCCCGAGGTGGGGGTGGCCAGGTTGGCCGACTTCGGGGTGGCTTCGCTCCAGGGTGATCCTCAGTTGACCTTGACCGGGCTGGTGGTTGGGTCGCCGGCCTACATGGCCCCGGAGCAGGCCAAGGGGGAGGGGAGTGGGCCGGCGGCCGACTGGTGGGGGTTGGGGGCGACGCTGTTCTATGCGCTGGAGGGTGTGGGGCCGTTCGATCGCGGGAGCTCGATCGCGACCTTGGCCGCGGTGGTCAACGACCCGCCCCGGGAGCCGCGCCGTGCCGGCGCCCTGGCCCCGCTGGTCAGCGCCCTCCTCGCCAAGGACCCCAACGCCCGCCCCTCCGGCCCCAAGGTCCGCGCCTGGCTGGACTGGCTGCTGATCGTGGCCCCTTCAGCAGCCCCACCTGCTGCAACGCCGGGCACTGACCCCTCCCGGCGGCCCCCGGAGATGCCGGCGTTCGAGCCCGACCAAGACCAGGCGTTGGCGCCTCCCCGGTCGGCGCCGGTCCAGCGGCCAACCCGCCAGCTCCTCCCCCCAGCCCCACCGGTACCCCGCCGGGCCGGTCGGCGAGTGCTCGGCGCGGTTGCCCTGCTGCTCATCGGCGTGGTGTCCCTGCTGCTCCTTGGCATCCTGGTCGCCCGGCTGATCGGCCTCGTCCCTGCCGGTGGCTCTGAGGACCGGGCAGCCCTACCGACAACCAGGACCAGCGCCGGGGCCAACCCAGGCCACGGGCGAGCGGCGCCCGCCTCGACCCACGGTGGCGTCGCCAGTACCGGGACGACCCGGCCGGTCCCCTTGACCACCGGGAACCCTGCCACCCAGGCATCGAGGACTCCCGCCACCGCCGCCGTCCAAGGCCGGCTGCCGGGCGGGTGGCGGGCCTTCACCAACCGGGCCGGCAACACCCGTGTCGGCGTCCCCCCGGGGTTCCAGGTCCACACTCGCCAGCGCTACCACGCCACGGTCGTCGAGGAGCAGGGCGGGGCCCGGCGGGTGTTCACCGTGCGCTCCCAGACTCCCGCCGCCCCGCTGCCCCAGGCGTCCCGGGACTACCGGGCCTGGGCGCGGCGCAACCTCGCCGGCTTCGGTGCGGTCGGCTACGCCGAGGACCAGGCCTACGCCGGCCACAAGGGGGCGGTGGTGTTGGAGTACGAGGCGGTCGTGGGCGGCCGCCGGGTCCACGTCAGCCACATCAACGTCAAGGGCGGGAGCTGGGGCTACAACGTCGAGTACATCGTCCCGGCCGACCGCTGGGACGCCTCCCAGGGCCTGGCCCACCAGTTCGAGCAGGCCTTCCAGCCACTCGGCTGACCCACGCTCCCGGTTTGGCCGCTCCTGCTCAGCCCGGGCGACTTCGACGAGGTCTCGACTCGGCGGGTGTGCTCCTCGACGGCTGCCGCAGCGGTGTCGACGCTCTCCACCGCAATGTCGACGTGGCGGGTGGCGACACCGGCGAGGGAGCGCGCCAGTTGGTGGTGGGCGGCGAGGGTCTGCTCGGCGATGTCGAAGGGGCGGTCAACGATGCCAGCGACGTCGACCTCGAGGATGGGGAACCTGAGGGTCCCGGGTCAGGTGCTCGGTGAGGGTGGTCCAGGGCTCGGTCAGGGCTCCACCAGCTGAGCACGCATGCGGGCCAGAGCCCGACGCTGGAGGCGGGAGACGTGCATTTGCGAGAAGCCGATCCGGGCCGCGATGGTGTCCTGGTCCAGCCCGTGGAAGAACCGCAGCACAATGACGTCGCGTTCCCGCTCTGGCAGTTCTGACACCAGGCTGGGCAGGGCCAATAGATCCTCTGGCTCCTCCCTGGCTCCAGGCGCGGCCACCAGATCGCCAAGACGAAGGTCGTCGTCGCCTACGGGCTGGTCCAGTGACACCTCCTGGCGGCTGGTCGTCGCCGCCAATGCCTCCAGGACTTCCTCCTCGTCCAGCTCCAGGTGCTGGGCGAGCTCGCCCGTGCTGGGTGGGTGGCCCAGACGTTGGTGCAGCTCGTCGGCCGCCCGACATAGCCGCAAGGCTTGCTCCTTGAGCGAGCGAGGCACATGCAGCCGCCAGCTGGTGTCACGCAGAGAGCGTTTGAGCTCGCCGACCACACACGCCACCGCGTAGGGGACGAACGGGGTGCCGTAGCCGGGGTCATAGCGGTCGACGGCGGCGATCAGCCCGGCGCGGGCGGTCTGGATGAGGTCCTCGAGGGTGACCCCGCGGCTTCGACGGTAACGGCTCGCCAGTCGGTCGGCCAGGCCCAGGTAGGCCAGGATGATGCGCTCGCGCAGCTGGGGATCGCGGCTGATGGCGTAGTCCTGCAGCCACCCCTCGACCTCGGTCGCCGCGTCCTCGTCACCGGGGCGCACATCCAAGACGGCATCGCTGGCAAACAGGGGGAGGGTAGCGGACACCTGGCACCTCGTTGGACTGGTTGTCCACGGGGGCTAGGTGGACGGGCAGCATCGACACCAACCGCCTCCCCTGTGTCGGTCCTGCGCAAACCTCGTCGGCCTCGGCCAGGACTCGGATCTTCGCCGTCCAAACTGTCTCGCCGCCCGTCGACCGTAACGGCCGAGTGGCCTGCGGCGTTCTCGTCACAGGACGGTATCGCCGGCCGAGAGCAGCCCTGGCCGCAGCATCTTCTTGTTCGTCATCGGCGTGATCCCGACATTCGCCGTGGAGGTCAATTCATTCGGGTTCGACCTGATCCGCCCAGCGCACTGAGGACACCCGCGGGAGCGGGGCATATCGGGGGTTGGGGCAGGGCGACTCGCGAATGTCGACAGCGAGCCGCCCTACCGGCCTCGCGCCAGGACGACCCGGCCCGTGGTAACCCTTTGACCGTCGCTGACGCGTGTTCGCCCGGTGCCGCCTCGAGGTGATGAGCGCTCTCTACTGGTACTGACTCGTTGCAGGACGGCCCATGACGCAAGCCCCAGGCCCATCGAACCCGGAGACCTCGCCGGAGACAGGATTATGCTGGGCGGCCACCGTCCCCCAGATCGAGGTCCTGTGGCCTCAGGAGCGGTGGTCTTGAGCGCTGTTCAACCCACCAGCGAGTCCCAGCATGACGATGTCGTCGAGCTCACACCGCTGCTCCGACGAGTCATCGCCGCCCGGGTCCGTGACAGCCACATCGTGGAGGATCTGGTGCAGGAGACCCTGGCCCGGGTCATAGCGGCCCGCAGGCGCCTCGAGCCACAGACCCTCGCCCCCTACGCCATCGTGACCGCCAGGAACCTCACCAGGTCACTGGCGACCAGCGAGCAGCGCAGCAGGCGCCACGCGCATCGGCTCATCGACCTGCGCGAGCCGGTCCTCCCCGAGGAGGAGGCGCAGCGCCGCGAGGAGAACCGGGCGATCACCACCGCCCTCGGCAAGCTGCCCCAGCACGACCGGGAGGCGCTGGTCGCCCACGAGGTGGAGGGCACGGACACGACCACGCTGGCCGCCAACCGGGATTCGACCCCCGGAGCCGTCGCGGCCCAGCTCAGCCGAGCGCGAGCGAGACTCCGGGTCGAGTACCTCCTGGAGCTGGAACAGGACGAGCCGCCGACCCCGCGCTGCCGGCCGGTGCTGTTGGCCCTGTCCGCCGGGGACCGACGCCGCCAGCGGGACCTGGATGCCGGTGGTCATCTGCTCGCCTGCGCCTGGTGCGCCCGGCTCAGCGAGCCGCTGCTCGACCGTAGGAGGACCGCGTCGGTGGCCGGTGAGGTCCGCGTCCCGATCCGCTCCGACGCTGACGTGGTGACCGCCCGCAAGCAGGGCCGCGAGCTCGCCGCCCGGGCCGGGTTCTCGGCGACCGGGCTCACCATCATCGCGACCGCCATCTCCGAGATCGCCCGCAACATCGTGATGTTCGCCGAACGCGGCGAGATCACCGTCAGCCTTGTCGGTGAGAACGGTCGGGAAGGAGTGACGGTGGTCGCTCGTGACTCCGGGCCAGGCATCCCGGACCTCGAGCAGGCCCTTCAGGACGGCTACAGCGGCTACGGGGGCATGGGGCTGGGCCTGCCGGGCTCGCGCCGGCTCATGGACGAGTTCGAGATCACCACCGAGGTCGACAAGGGAACCACGGTCACCATGACCAAGTGGCGACAAGACGCGTGATGGTCAGCTGAGGAAGGAGTCGGGAATGGAGACACGCTCACCGGACGAGGTCCCGGTGGTCCAGGAGGGCCGGGAGGAGGACCTGGAGCTGCTGCCCGAGCTGGTGACCCACCTGCGGGACCGCCGCACCGAGCTGCGGGAGCAGTGGGCCAACCGCATCACCAACGCGCACCTGCTGTCGGCCATGACCGACGAGGAGATCTTCTCCATGGCCACCTCGGTCTACGACAACTACGTGGAGGTACTGGAGACCGGCAGCGTCGAGGCGCTCCAGGCCTACGCGCGCGACCTGTCGGAGCGGATCATCCCCCGAGGCGTAGAGACCTACGAGGTCGTCGGCATCGTCCTGCTGCTCCGCGACGTCCTGGCCCGTTCGCTGTTCGAGAAGTACCAGAAGGACTTCGAGCTGTTGAACCGGGTCCTGGACGCCTACGAGCCGGCCGCCAACCGGATCGCCAACACCGTGGCCGTAAGCTTCGTCCAAGAGCGTGAGCGCATCATCCGCCAGCAGCAGGACGCCATCCGGGAACTGTCCACCCCCGTGCTCCAGGTCCGCGAGCGCATCCTGATCCTGCCTATCATCGGCGTCCTCGACGAGCAGCGAGCCAACCAGTTCACCGAACAGCTCCTTGCCGGCATCCGCAACAACCGCGCCAAGGTGGTGGTGATCGACATCACCGGCGTCCCCGACGTCGACTCCGAGGTCGCCAACCACCTGGTGCAGGCCGTGGACGCCTCGCGACTGATGGGGGCCAGCGTGATCCTCACCGGCCTGTCCCCGGAGATCGCCCAGACGCTGGTGACCATCGGGGTCGACCTTGGCAAGATGAACACCGTCGGCGACCTGCAAGGCGGCGTCGAGGAGGCAGAACGCCTGCTCGGATTCCAGGTGACCAAGTCCGACACGGTCGGCAACCATCAGCACTAGGCGGCTGGGTGGTCGAGCAGATGCTGGTTTCGATCCTGCGGCAGGGGAGCTACCTGATCGCCTCGATCCACGAGGCCCTGAACGATCGCGAGATCGTCCAGTTCCAGCGGGATCTCGTGGAGCAGATCGGCACCCACCGCGCCCGCGGGGTCATCATCGACGTCGCCGCCCTCGACGTCATGGACTCCTTCGGCTCCCGGACGCTGCTCAACCTCGCCCATGCCGCCCGGCTTCGTGGCGCGGAGACCGTCATCGTCGGCATCCAGCCGACGGTCGCCTTCGCGATGGTGCGCCTCGGCATGGGCCTCGATAACGTCCACACCGCGCTCGACCTCGAGGAGGGCCTCGAGTGCCTGCAGCGGCTGCTCCAGGAACCGCGGGACCACCAGTCCCCGCGATGACCGGCCGGCATGGTGCGGCGTGACCGGAGACGCCTACGAGCGGTTCCGGCGTGACTACGCGCCCGCCTTCCTCCAGTATCTCTCCCAGCGCGACGAGCCTGGTCGCCGGGCGGCCTACGAGCTCGGCCGCCGGGCGATCGCCGAGCAGCTGAGCGTCCTCGATCTTGCCCACATCCATCACGCCATGCTCCTGGAGGCGCTCAGGACCCACCGGACCTCCGGTGAGCTCGAGCACATCGCCCAGGCGGCATCGGAGTTCCTGGTGGAGGCACTGGCCGTCTTCGAGATGACGCAACGTGGCTTTGCGTCGATGCTGTCTACCGCTCGGTCCGACCAGGAGCAGCGTCCCCAGACCGACGAGGACCGGGGACGGTGGACGGCGGTGGAGCAGGCCACGGGCGTGCTGATGGAACGCCACGGCCTGACCCCGGACACCGCCGCCGAGCGGATCCGGCGGATGGCCGCGCGCGAGGGCATCGCCGTCGACGAGGTGGCCGCCAGGCTGGTTCGCCGGCCTCCTTCGGGCCGCCGACCACGATCCGGCCGATAGCGGACGCGGCTCGTCTTCGGACGTCATTCCAGCCGGTCCAGGTGGTCACAGAAGGTGACGGACGGATTCGGGGGGCCGCCCGTCGGCGGCCGGCCGCCCGGCGGGGTGGTCCACGTCGGGCGCCGCCACCGTCCTCACCGCCGTGGGACCGGTCGGCCCTAGGTTGCCTGATCCGCTCCGTCGTCCGCGGTGGTAGGGACATCGGCGGTCGCGGCAAGCTGGCGGTCCGCCGCCGGCACGGTTGGGCTGTTCGAGATCAGCCGCCGGGCCTGGGTTGGGGAGAACAGATAGGTGGTCTCGCCTCCGCAGATGCCGTCTGACTCGCCGGGGAGCTTGACCCAGAGCAGCGCGGCCAGTCCGGGCATGGTCGCTCTGGTGGTTGGGGCCGGACCGAGCGCTTGGCGTGGCGGGTTGCACCACTCGTCGTCCCGGTCGGGGTCGTCCGGGGGCGGGCCGAGGCCGTTGCGGGAGGTGTCGACCACGAACTCGCGGCCGCCGAGGAGGTCGGAGAGCTCCCGGCCCCATCGGTAGCTCTGCCTGGTCGTCTGGCGGTTGGCGACGTTGACCGAGAAGCCCTGGGCGTACTGGATGCCGGCTCGGAGCAGCCGCTGGGCCATCTCGCCGGTGCTTTGCCAGGCGGCGTGACCGGCGTCGATGTAGACGTACTGGCCGGCATCGGCGAGCCGCTTGACGCTGTGCTTCAGCAGGGTCGCGCGGTCGGTGTCGAAGCAGTCGGCGGCGACGGCGTCGGGTTCGACCACGATGGCGGCCCGTGTTGCGCCCAGGTGGTCGATGAGCCGGTCGATCCAGCGACGATAGTGGCCGCTCGTGGGGGCGCCCTGGCCGGAGGGGTCGCAGCCACGGTTGGGGAGGTAGTAGGCGACCAGTACCAGCAGGGCTCGCTGTTGGCGGGCGCGGGCGGCGAGGGCGGGCAGCCGTGCCAGGTCTTGCGGGCCGTTCAGCCAGCGCGCCTGTGGTCGGGTGGTGATTGGATCCAGCCAGCCGGCGCCGTGTTGGCGTTGCCAGCGGGCGCCCGCGGTCTGGTCGTCCACGAACAGGCGGGCATCGCGGAACGGGTGCTCCAGCGGCACATAGGTGACCGTCGGCGGGTGGGGGTGCAGGGTGGTGTCGGGTGTGTTGGTGCAGGCGCCGGCCAGCAGCGCCACCATGGCGAAGGTCATGACCGCACCGAGCAGCCTGCCCACTGGTTCACGACCCGGCGTCCGCATGGCTAGCCTGGCCGCCAGTACCGGCTGACGCGGTAGATGCGGACGCCGTCGTCTCCCGAGCCGAACCACGCCACCGCCACCGCGTGCTTGCGTGCCTCGGCGACCGTGGGGTACTTGGCGACGCCCGTCGGGGTGGCGTAGTACCAGTTCGGCAGGACCAGGTAGTCGATGCGGCGCAGGCGCTCGCGGACCGCCGGGTCGGTGTCGAGCTTGTAGACGATGATCGGCTGGGGATCGAAGCCGTAGTGGTGGACCAGGTCGGTCCAGATGCTGTCGTGGACGACCAGGACCTTGTCGCGGGGGACGTTGTCGGCCAGCCACTGGGTCGCGGACCAGAGCGGTGGCTCCTGCCGCGCCTGCAGCGTCATCTGCCGCAGCGTCGGGATCCACAGGCCGACCAGCGCCGCGGCCAGGCAGACCGTGGCCAGGCCGGTCGCCACGGCCCGCCGGCGCGGGAGCGGTCGGCCGGACCTCCGCCCGCCGGCCAGGCGTCGGAAGGTGGCCAGGTGGCGGTTGCCGGCGACGATCTCGACAGCCCCGGCGACGAGCAACGCGCTCCAGGGCATGAGGTTGACCACGTGCATGAAGGGCACATAGCCGCCACGGACCAGGACCAGCCACTGGATGACCAGCACCAGGACCGACGGGCGGAGCCGGCGGGCCAGGAGGGCGATCGGGATCGCGGTCAGCCCGGCCAGTAGGAGCCACCGGTCGATGCCGAGCCACTGGCCGACCATGTGCGCGGTGGGGCTGCTGGGGTCGAGGAGCGAGCCGCTGGACTCGCGCTCCACCAGCTGCCACTTCGCGGTGCCGAGCAGGCTGTTGCGGCCCGCATGCTCGAGCAGCTCCCCCTTGTAGAGGCCATACAGCGGGTACATGGCCATCAGCAGCAGCCCGCCGAACCCGGCCACCGCGACCAGCTGGGGACGGTTGCGACGATCCAGGTTCTGGGCCATCGTCCAGACGAGCGCCGGAAGCACGACCAGCGCGGTCTCCTTGGTCAAGGCGGCCATGGCGAACGCCAGCGCGGCACCGGTCGCCGCCGAGATGCTCCGGCGGGGCGAGGCGGCCAGAAAGAACGCCAACAGCAGCCAGGGTGTGACCAGGTTGTCGAGAAAGGTCCAGCGGCTGTACATCAGCTCCAGGGGACACAGCCCGAACAGCAGCACGGCCGCGGCGGCACCCCACCGGCTGAACTGGAGGCGGCGGCACAGCGCGAACAGCAGCGCGCAGCTGGCCAGCTTGGCGATCAGCATGCATTCGTTGCCGAAGCCGATCGCCGAAGCGTGCCGGTTGAACCCGTTGGTGAGCATCGACCACAGCGAGAGCTGGATCCAGCCCGCCGGCGCGTGGTCGTAGATGTAAGAGTAGGGCGACAGGGCGTGCTGGTATTGAAATGACCAGGCCTGGGACAGGTAGGTCCCTGGGTCATCGACCCATCGGGGGAAGGTCCACATCCCAATGGCGTGGACCGCTCCGACCAGGACCAGCAGCGAAACCAGCAGGCAGGCGCTCGCCGCGTGCCGCCGGGCCCGCTCCCCGGCCACGATGCGGACCTGGCGGCGCAGCGAGAGTCCTTCGCGGATGTCGGTGAGGTCGGGAACCTCGACCGAGGTCATGAGGGCTCCTGAGCAAACGCCGGCTGCGGGGACCTGGCTTCCGTTGCGCCGAGGTGGACGCCTTCATGGCGGGTCTTGACCCAGTTGTTCCGGCCGAGCGTGAACCGGGCTGTCGCCCAGACGGCGGCCACCGACAGCACCACCTGGAACGGATAGGCGCCCAGCACCAGGCCGGCATGGTCGCGCAGCCGCACCCGCTCGCCGAAGGTCTGCCCGAACTGGGCGAGCAGCACGACGTCCAGCAGCACGGTGAGCCCACCGAGGGCGAGGGGCACCGTCGCCAGCAGCGTGAGCAGGACCGGCGCCTTGTGGAGGAGGGCCAGGGCCAGCGCGACGGGCGCCAGCAGCCCCGCGGCGGCCTGGAAGAACTGGAAGCCGAGCACATAGACGGCCAGCACCCGCTGGCTGAGGGTGGGGAGCCGCAGCCAGTCGCCCTCGGCGAAGACGTGGATGAAGCCCTGCATCCACCGCACCCGCTGCCTGACGAGGCCGGCCAGGGTGGCCGGGGTCTCCTCTCGGGTGACCAGCTGCTCGATGTAGACGACGTCGACCTTGAAGCCCAGGACCGAGGCGAGGATGCCGATCTTGCAGTCCTCGGTCAGGCAGTCCTCGTCCCAGTAGCTGCCGTGCCGCCGGTGGAGGGCCTCGAGGAACTCGCGGCGAAAGAAGACCGTGTTCCCGCCCAGCGGCATGACCCTGACCGCCGCCTGGAGCTTGAGGCGGGACTGGAACCACTTGAAGTACTCCAGCACGTTGGCCACTCGCCACCAGGCGCTGGCGTGGGCCTTCCACCACCGGCGCACCCTGGCCAGCCGCCCAGCCGGGAGGGGCAGGGTGCGCGGGTCGGAGGCGAAGTTCATCAGCTGCACGCCGCACTGCACGATCCCAGCCCCGGTGGTACGGAACCGGTAGTCGACCAGCTTGAGCAGGTCAGGGTGGAACAGGTCCTCGGCGTCGGCGATCCCGACCCAGGCGAAGGGGATCTGGAGCTCCTGGAGCATCTCCACGGCGGCGTTGAGGCCGATCGGCTTGTTGTGGACGTCGATATCCTCCGGATACGGGCACACCAGGACCTTGCCGGGGTGCTCGCGCGCCTTGGCATGCGCGATCGCCGCCGTGCCCGGGTCGTCGGGGTGGTCGATGATCGGCACCACCCAGTAGTCGGGGTGGTCCAGCTTGGCCAGCCGCTCCAGCGTCTGGCCCGCGACCGCCTCCTCGTGCCGCATCGGGACCACGATCACCCCAGGGAGCTGGGGCGCATCCGGCTCCCCGTAGCGATGCGGGTCGTTGTGCTCCGGCCGCCACCACTTGTAAAGCTGGAAGGCCAAGGTGGTCGTCGCGACCAGGACCATGAAGACCGAGACGACAACGATGAACGCATCGGTGAAGAGCACGGCTGACAGCCCGGCCAGCGTCGCCCCCAGGATCAGCCACGTCACGCGGCGGGAGACGACGGAGCGGCCCGCCGCGTGACGTGGACGCAGGCGGGATCGGGCGGAGAACGACCAATACTTGTCCGAGCAGAAGTTCACGACGCCGCCGATGACCAGCAGGCTCCAGTAGGCGACTGACGAGCCGGTCGACGGGGCCAGGATCGGAAACAAGCCGATGCAGACCACGAGGCTCGCGCCCCGGGCGAGATGGAATCGGCCCCAGCGGGGCCAGAGGCCGACCCCGGAGTCGGCGACGCGCCGTCGCCAGGTGACGCGACCGTTGGCTACGAAGTTGAGCTGCAGGGTCGTGACCGCCTGGAGCGCGTTCGCGACGCCGGCGGCACACCCAAGCGCGATGAGCAGCTTCAGCAACCCGTGGCCGACGAGCGCGACCGAACCCCCGATCAGCGCGAACAGCCACTTCTCCCGGCCCCGGAGTCTCGCGAAGATGTTGGCTGACAGATTGACCTCCGTCCTCAGACCGCCAGCGCAGCGGTCACCGCATCGCATCAACGGTGACGGCCCGCGAACGGTGCTCCGGCACGAGCGCGGCGTGCCGGCGAACACGGAGGGTGATGCCGTCCTGGGCTCAGGACTACCCGGCGCGAGGCGTCGCTAACGTCATGTCCGACTCCCCAGGTGGTCACAGGAGATAGCGGGCGACCTAGGGTGATCGCCTGCTGACGGCCGCCGCCCGACGAGGGCGACCAGATCGGGCGGCGCGCCGTGCCCTCGGGCCTCGAGAGGTAACCTGCGACCTTGTCGTGGGCGGCTGTGCTGCAGGGCAGCATCGATGGTGACGGACAGTAGCCGAGGGCCGAGCGGCGCCAGCAGCCCGCGCAGGGCCGGGGATCGGGCGGCTCAGCTGGTCCGCTCGACCGGGGTGATCTCCACCGCGGCGACCGCCGGCAGCGACAGCAGCCGGCGGCGCAACCGACCGACACCCCCGACCAGGTCGGCGCCAGCGACCGGCACGACGTGGGCAAGCACCAGCAGCTGCCGGGGGCCGACGTACACCGCGGTCAGGTCGGTCACCTCGGCCACCCATGGCTCGGCGGCAACCCCCTGCCGCAGCCGCTCGCGGATCTCGGCCGGAGCCGCCTCGTCGATCAACAACGCCAGGTTGCGGCGCATCAGCACCAAGGCCACCACGATCAGCAGCAGCCCGATCAACAGGCTGGCCGCCCCGTCCCAGACCGCCGACCCGGTCACCACATGCAGCACCACCGCCACCAGCGCCAGAGCCAGGCCGACCAGCGCGGCCGAGTCCTCCAGGAACACCGTGGTCGGGGTCGGGTCCGAGGAGACGGCCACGTATTCGCCCAGGTCGAGGTGGCGGGCGTTGGCCTCGGCGCGCAGCTGCCGGTGCGCGGTGCGCCACGACAGCCCCTCCAACCCAGCCGAGACCACCAGCACGGCCACGCCCACGCCCACGTCGGTGAGCGGCTCGGGATGGCGCAGGCTCTGGACGCCGTCGGCGATCGCCAGCAGCCCGCCGATGACGAAGATGCCGACGGCGGCCAGCAGCGACCAGAAGTAGCGGGCCTGCCCATAGCCCAAGGGGTGGCGGTCGTCGGCCGACTTGGCGCCGTGGCGCACCCCGACATAGAGCAGCACCTCGTTGGCGGTGTCGGCGATCGAATGGGTGGTCTCGGCCAGCAGCGCCGCCGAGCCGGTCAGGACCGCGGCGACGCCCTTGGCCACGGCGACGAGCAGGTTGACGGCGACCGCCACGACCACCGTCCGGAGGCTGGCGTCCTCGGTTCGGGTCACGGCACCTCTCGACACGGCGGGCACCGGGCTAGGCCGACTCGATGTCGCGGGCCATGCCGTGCAGGTCGGTGGCCAGCTCGGCAAGTTGGGCGAACAGGTACTCGCACATCAGCCCGTGCTCCAGCTCACAAGCCTGGGCGAGCAGCCAGACAAGCTCCTCGCGGTGCTCGGCACGCAGCGGAGGCTCGACCGCCAATCACGACCCCTCGCGTCGGGTGGCCTGACGCCGATCCTACCCTTGGACCGCAGCCACCGGTCACGAGCGGCGAACGTGGGTCGGGGCGAGCGGTCAGGTCCGCACCACGACCACGACCTTGCCGCGGGCGTGGCCTCGTTCGAGCTCCCGGACCGCCTCGGGGGCGTCGACGAGCGGACAGGTCCTGCCGACCACCGGCGTGACCATGCCGGCCTCGATCATCTCGGCCAGGGCCTGGAGGTCCTCGCGGCGCTCCTTGGCGGTGAGCGGGCGCAGCTTCTGCCGTGTGACCAGGGACAGCAGGGGCGCTCGCAGGATCTGGCGGAAGAAGCCGCCGGTCCACCGTCCGCCGCCATCGCCTCCGACGATCACAAGCGTGCCGCGTGGGCCGAGGGCGCGGCGGAGCACCGACAGCGGGCGACGACCGGCGTTGTCGACGATCAGGTCCCAGCGCCGGGTCCCATCCGCGAAGTCCTCGCGCGTGTAGTCGATCACCTCGTCCGCGCCGATCGACCGGACCAGGTCCAGCTTCGACGTGCTGCAGACGCCGGTGACCTGCGCCCCGAACGCCTTCGCGACCTGCACGGTGAGCGTGCCGACCCCTCCGCCCGCCCCGATGACCAGCACGCTCTGCCCCGGCCGGACCTCGCCCCGGTCGCGGATCGCCTGGAGGGCCGTGAGCCCCGAGATCGGAACGGCGGCGGCCTCTTCGAAGGAGAGCCTGGCCGGCTTCCGGACCAGCTTGTCCGGCCGGGCGACCGCGAGCTCTGCAAAGGAGCCGTCGACGACGCCCAGCACCTCCTCGCCGGGCCGGAAGCCGCTGACGTTCGCACCGACGGCCTCGACCCGCCCCGCCACGTCCCTGCCTCGCACCGGGACCTTGGGCCTGCGGAACCCGAGGATCGGGCGGACGAAGTACGGGAGCCCGGTCATCAGGTGCCACACGTCCGGGCCGCATCCGGCCGCGTGCACCCGGACGAGCACGTCGCCCTCCCCGACCGCCGGGTCCTCGACGTCTCGGAGCTCGAGCACGTCGGCGGAGCCATAGCGGTCCTGCATGATCGCCTTCATGGTTGCTCCTCCTCTATCCGGTGAGCGCCTGAGCGCGCGGAGCCGGCGCGGGAACCGGCACGCCCTTCACCAGCAACCACGCGACGAGCCACAACTCGCCGACGGCCGCCGGCGCGACGACGAACAGTTCGATGGTGTCCGCGATGCCCGGTGCCAGGAACTGCACGAACAGGTCCACGACGTAGCCGACGCCCCCGACGATCAGCAGGACGCCCAGGACTCTCGGGAACCATCCGGACCGGAGCACCAGGTAGCCGAGCGGCAGCAGCCACAGGCCGAAGAACATCTGCGCGATCAGGAAGCCACTGCGATGCATGTCGGCGAACAGGCCGGCGAACGCATCCGCCCCGACCGGGCCCACCGCGCCCGCCAGCTCCTGGCCGGTCGCGACCTGCAGCGCGACCCACTGGTTCAGCAGGTTGAGGCAGATGATCGCCACGCTGACGGCGACGAGCACGACCATCGCGCGCGCAACCAGCTCGTCGACGTGCCGCAGCAGGAGGTACAGGGCCATCGCCGTGAAGAGAAAGCACGTGGCCTGGACGAGGTCAGCGACGAAGCCGGCGCGGAACAGCGTCGCCGAAGCCCGGATGTTGTCCGCCGTGGCCGCCGCGTTTCCCGGCTCCACGAGGCTCGATCGCACGACGAGCTCGGCAAAGCCGCCGCCGACCGCCACCACCAGGTACAGGGACCCCGCGATCCTCGCGAGCGTCCTCTCCGAGGTCATGACGCTGGCCTCCTTCCGAGTCTTGACGCCTGTGCCGCCGGGGCCAGGGTGTACACCGTACACTCTGAGCAACCCTAGGTGTACGGCGTACACTTGTCAAGACGCAACGCCGGCACCCTCAGAGGAGGCACCCATCGCCACGAAGACCGATGTCGAGGCACGCCGGCGCGAACCGCTGAGCAGGGAGCGGGTGCTCCGGGCCGGCCTGGCACTGGCCGACGCGAGTGGCGTCGACGTCCTCAGCATGCGCAACCTCGCCCACGAGCTCGGCGTCGTGCCCATGGCCCTGTACAAGCACGTGGCCAACAAGGACGAGCTGCTGGACGGCATGATCGACGTCGTCGTCGGGGAGATCGACCCGCCCATCGAAGGGGCCGGGTGGAAGACCGCGATCCGCGAGCGGATCCTTTCGGCTCGGCGGGCGCTCCTCCGCCATCCGTGGGCGTCACGGGTGATGGAGTCCCGGACCCAGCCGACCCCCACGGTGCTCGCCTACATGGACTCGATGGTCGGGATGTTCCTGGCCGGTGGCTTCTCGATCGACCTGACCCATCACGCGATGCACGCGATGGGCAGCCGCCTGATGGGCTTCACCCAGGAGCTCTTCAACGACACCGCGGACGTCGACCCGACGGCGGAAGCGGAGATGTTCGCGGCGATGGCCGAGACCCTTCCGAACATCTACCAGCTCTACCTCACCGTGAGCCACGACGACGCGTCCATGGTCGGTCCCGGATGTGACGACCAGTTCGAGTTCGAGTTCGCCCTCGATCTGCTGCTGGACGGTCTCGAGAAGCTCCGGGACACACCGGCGCGCCGGTAGCCGTCGTTCAGGTTCCCGGCCACATCTGTTCACCGGGATGTCCCCGATTCGTCGCTGGACGCGGACCGGCGGCACACCAAATACTCGGCCGTAGATGAACAGCGAGCTGGCAGGGATGACCAGCCTGGCGACCAAGGGGGTCGCTCGGATGCAGAGAGGCGCCAGGAGTGCCGTCGCGATACGGGATGCCGTGTTGATGCGCCCGTGAGGCGCGTCCTCAGTCTCATCCTGGCCGCGCTCCTCGCCATCGGGGTGGGAGCCGCGATCGTGGCCTCGGTCAGGGACCGGGTCGCGGCCGGGGACCCGACGCCCCTGACCACCGTCCACGGGGTCATCGGGTCCGAGAAGCAGCCGTTCTTCCGGGATCCCGCCGTGGCCGCCGTCTTCGCCCGCCACGGGCTCAGCGTCCAGGTCGACACCGCGGGGTCGCGGGAGATCGCCACCCGGGTCGACCTCGACACCTACGACTTCGCCTTCCCGGCCGGCATCCCGGCCGCCGAGCGGATCCGCCGGGAGCGCAAGATCACCGCGTTCTACCAGCCCTTCTACACTCCGATGGCCGTGGGCACGTTCAAGCCGATCGCCCGGCTGCTGGCCAAGGCCGGCGTCGCCAGCCCCCTGGCCGGTGGCTACTGGCGCCTCGACATGCGCCGCTACCTGGAGCTGGTCCACAAGCAGACCCGCTGGAACGAGCTGCCCGGCAACACCGTCTACCCCGCCCGGAAGTCGGTGCTGATCGCCTCGACCGACGTGCGCACCTCCAACTCGGCCGCCATGTACCTGGCCATCGCCTCCTATGTCAGCAACGGCGAGCGGGTGGTCGAGAACGCCGCCCAGGGCGACAAGGTGGTCAACGGCGTGGCGCCCCTGTTCCTCGGCCAGGGGTTCTCGGAGTACTCCTCGGAGGGGCCGTTCGAGGACTACCTGACCATCGGGGTCGGCAAGACCCCGATGGTCATGATCTACGAGGCCCAGTACCTGGCCAGGGCGGCCGCCCAGGACGGCTCCATCGACCCCGACCGGGTGCTGATGTACCCGGAGCCGACCGTGTTGACCAAGCACACCCTGGTCCCCCTCAAGCCGGCCGGCGACCAGGTCGGGCGGCTGCTCGTCGGCGACCCGGAGCTGCAGCGGCTGGCCGTCAGGTACGGCTTCCGGACCGCCGACAACGTCACCCTGCGCAACTACCTGGCCGAGCGGAAGGTGGCCGCCCCGCCCGACCTGGTGACCATCGTCGAGCCGCCCACCTACGAGGCCCTCGAGCACCTCATCACCCGCATCCAGGAGCGCTACTGAGCCAAGGAGGCCATGTCCAGGTGACCAATCGACCCAACGCCGCCGATCCCCCCGCGCCCGACGCCGCCCCGGCGGGACCGGCCACCGTGGCCGAGCCGGGCACCGAGCTCGTGCTGGTGCCGCCGGCGCCGGTGGCCGCCGTCAACCCGGACCAGGCCGCCACCGTCGTCCCGGTCGACCCGGAGGTGGCCAGGCAGCTCGAGGCGACCGCCGACGCCTTCGCCGACTCGGTGACCGCCCTGGATGCCCACAGCCCCGACTTCACCGGCAAGGTCGGCTCGATCACCCGCATGGGCGACCGCGAGATGCGCGACGCCGCCGCCGTCTCCAACCGCATGCTGGAGCGCCCGGTCAAGGCGATGGGCTCGGGCCTGTTCGACGCCCGCTCGCCGGTGTCGAGGTCGCTGATCGACCTGCGCAACACCGTCGAGGAACTCGACCCGGCCCGCCAAGGCGACCTCTTCAGCCCACGCAAGCTGCTCGGCATGATCCCAATGGGGAGCAAGCTACGCGACTACTTCGACAGCTACCGCTCCTCCCAGACCCACCTGGACGCGATCATCAACTCCCTCTACCGGGGCCAGGATGAGCTGCGCAAGGACAACGCGGCCATCGAGCAGGAGAAGGTCAACCTCTGGGCGACCATGGGCCGGCTCCAGCAGTACGCCCTGATGGCGGCCCGCCTCGACCAGGCCCTGGAGGACAGGATCGCCGGCCTGGAGGCGACCGACCACGACAAGGCCAGGGTGCTCCGCCAGGACGTGCAGTTCTACGTCCGCCAGAAGCACCAGGACCTGCTCACCCAGCTGGCCGTGGCCGTCCAGGGCTACCTGGCTCTCGACCTGGTCCGCAAGAACAACCACGAGCTGATCAAGGGCGTCGACCGGGCCACCACCACCACCGTGGCCGCCCTGCGCACCGCCGTCATGGTGGCCCAGGCCCTGGCCAACCAGCGCCTGGTCCTGGACCAGATCACCGCCCTCAACACCACCACCGGCAACCTGATCGAGTCGACCTCCTCGATGCTTCGCCAGCAGACCGGCCGCCTCCACGACCAGGCGGCCAGCGCCACGATCAACCTGAACCAGCTCAAGACCGCCTTCGCCAACATCTACGCCACCATGGAGGCGGTCGACACCTACAAGGGCGCCGCCCTCCAGAGCATGCGCACCACCGTCGACGCCCTCGAGGCGGAGGTCGGCAAGTCCAGGGCCTACCTGGACCGGGCCAAGGCGTCACCCGCGATCGACGACGGCGCCCTCGGCCTCGGCACCGGCGAGCTGGCCCTGCCGGCGGCCACGGGGGGGCGCTGACGCCGTGCGCCGGCTGGCCCTCCCGGTCCTGCTGGTCCTGATCGTGCTCGCCGGCGGCTGCACCGGCGGCGGCGAGGAGCCGGCCGGCGACCCGCCGAACACCCTGCGGGTGCTGGCCGGCTCGGAGCTCAAGGACGTCGAGCCCCTGGCCGGTCAGATCCGCGACGCCACCGGGGTCAACCTCCGCTTCGAGTACAGCGGCACCCTCGAAGGCGCCGAGCGGATCACCAGCGGCGGGGCCCGGCCCGACCTGGCCTGGTTCTCCTCGGCTCGCTACCTGACCCTGCTGGCCGCCGCCGGCGGGGGCGACGGCCGGCCGGCCGCCTCCGAGCGGATCATGCTGTCGCCGGTGGTGCTGGGGGTGAAGCGCTCGGTCGCGACCCGCCTCGGCTGGGCCGGCAACGCCAAGGTCACCTGGAAGGACATCGCCGCCAAGGCCAAGGCCGGCCGGCTGCGTTACGGCATGACCAACCCGGCCGCATCCAACTCCGGCTTCTCGGCCCTGGTCGGAGTGGCCGCCGCCCTCGCCGGCACCGGCGACGCCCTGCGGGTCGAGGACATCGACGAGCGCGGCCTGACCGACTTCTTCACCGGCCAGACCCTCACCGCCGGCAGCTCCGGCTGGCTGGCCGACGCCTTCATGACCGGCCAGGACAAGCTGGACGGCCTCATCAACTACGAGTCGGTCCTGCTCGGCCTCAACGCCTCAGGCAAGCTGCGCGAGCCGCTGGAGCTGATCTACCCTGAGGACGGCATCATCACCGCCGACTACCCGCTGCTGCTGCTCGACCCGGCCAAGCGGGCCGCCTACGACAAGCTGGTGGCCTACCTGCGCGGCCCCGACGTGCAGCGCCAGCTGATGGCCGCGACCGGACGCCGCCCGGCGGTGCCCGAGGTCGCCCTTGACCGCCGCTTCCCACGGCGGGTGCTGGTCGAGCTGCCCTTCCCGGGCAGCCTCAAGGTCGTGGACCACCTGCTGCTGGCCTACCTCAACCGGATCCGGCGGCCCGCCCACACCATCTACGTGCTGGACGTCTCCGGATCGATGCAGGGCGACCGGATCGAATCCCTCAAGCAGACCCTGGCCAACCTGACCGGCGCCGACACCTCGCTCACCGGCCGCTTCACCAGCTTCCGGGCCCGCGAGCGGGTCACCATCATCACCTTCGCCGGGCAGGTGGTCGACGAACGCGACTTCACCGTCGATGGCGCCGGGCCAGGCGCGCCCGGCCGGGCCGCCATCCGTAACTACGTCGCCGGCCTCCAGCTGCACGACGGCACGGCCGTCTACTCGGCCATGCGCCGCGCCTACCAGCGGGCCGGGGCCGACGCCGAGGCCGACAAGGACTCCTTCAGCTCGATCGTGCTGATGACCGACGGCGAGAACAACCAGGGCATCTCGGTGGAGGATTTCCTCGCCTCGCTGGCAGCGGTGCCGGAGCCCGCCCGGTCGGTCAAGACCTTCGCCGTCCGGTTCGGCGAGGCCAACCCGGCGGAGCTGCGCCGGATCGTCCAGAGCACCAACGGGGCCATGTTCGACGCCAACGACAGCTCCCTGGCCGCGGCCTTCAAGGAGATCCGTGGCTACCAGTAGGGGCCAGCGGCTCCTGCGCTACCTGTACTCCAACAAGAACCTGGTCGGCTGCGCCGCCGGGCTGGCCGGCCTCGGCCTCTACTTCACCGGCGTGGTGGGCGAGCTCTGGCCGGTGGTGGTCGGCGGCCTCTACGGGGTCGGTGCCCTCGCCACCCCGCCGACCAGGACCGTCGACCTGCACAGCGGCCTGGATGCGGCCAACCTCAACCGGGCCATGGCCGAGCAGGCGCGGCGCCTGCGCGGCCGCGTCCCCGACGACGTGCTCGCCGCCGTCGCCCGTGTCCACACCCAGGTCCGTGAGATCCTGGCCCGCCGGGACGCCCTCCCGCCCGCCTCCGTGGACGCCTTCGTGGTCGAGCGCACCGCCCTCGACTACCTCCCGACCGCCCTGGAGAGCTACCTGAACCTGCCACGGGCCTACGCCAACCGCGTCCCCATCTCCCGTGGCCGCACCGCCAGGCAGGTCCTGCTCGCCCAGCTGGCCCTGCTCGAGGCCAAGCTGAGCGAGGTTCTGGAGGCGGTCACCAAGGGCGACACCGACCGCCTCCTCGCCCACGGCCGCTTCCTCGAGGACCGCTTCGCCCGCTCGGAGATGGACCTGGGCTGAGGAAGCCGGTGATTGCGAGTGTGGCCGATCGGATGCGTCGTTGTGGGTTGTGGATGGGCGCCGGGGCCCGGTGGCGCCGGGCCCGGGCGCCCTGGTTGGTTAGGAGCCCGCGGTGGTGGCGAGCTCGTCGGCGTAGACCCGGGCGTCGATGGCGTCCAGCACGGCCAGCCGGGCGTCCAGCTGGTCGGCCCGCCGGTCCATCCTGGCGTCGAAGTCGTCCAGCTTGGCGGGGGTGGCCAGTAAGGGATCTCGCTGCCGGCCGGCACCCGGTCCTGCCTGACGGTACGGCGGCGGCGCTGGTCTGCCATTGGGTGCGGGCCACCAAGAAACCACCCGGCGTCGTCCCCACCGCACAGCCGCTCCCCCCGGGACATACCCGCCGGGCTTCGACGACGATGACGCCGCGCGTGATGGTCAGGTCGTCGAAGGCCGCTCGCAGCGCGGCGAAGTATCCCTTTAGACCTTGGTAGTCCCATTCGCGTCCGTCGGGGCCATGGAACCTGAAGTCGGGCGCAAAGTAGGCGTCGACCTCTGCCTCGTCCTCTCGGTCAGCTCCTTCTCGCCGATGCGGACCAAGCCGCTGACACGTTGGTCGCGAGTCGTTGCGTCGACCATCCGGCATCCGCTTTCCGTGGCGTGAACCGCAGCTTGGTGATGTGATGGGTGTCCCGGCCTGGAAGTCGCTGCCGTCCTGGTACCTGGTGGCAACCCAGGACGAGGCGATCCCGCCGGACGCCGAGCGCCTGTTCGCCAGCCGCATGGGCGCCACCACGATCGAGGTCTCCTCCAGCCACCTCGCGATGGTCTGCCACCCCGACGAGGTGACCCAGCTCATCAGGACCGCAGCCGAGACCTACGCCACGACGGCGGCGGCATCGGCGGACCGGTGACAGCCAGCCACCGGCAGCGGTGGAGCGAGTCGTTCACCGGCCTTCCGCCGGCAACCACCCATGAACCAACGACGACTGCCACGCCAACCACGTACACCGACGCGTCGAGGCAACGAGTCACGGCCGAGAACGGGATCGACTACGCATACGCGAACTCGGTGGAGGTCATGTCCCGCTCGTCCTGCTGCAGCACTTCCGCGGGAACCTCGACAACCGGGATCCTGCCCTTATCGACGCGCTCGCCGCGCAGCGACGCGTCATCGCGTTCGACAACGTCGGCGTCGGCGCTACGACCGGCAGGACCCCGAACACGGTCGAAGCAATGGCCCACGGCGCCATCGCCTTCCTCGAGGCAACGGACTTGCAGCCGGTGGATCTGCTCGGCTTCTCGATCGGCAGCTTCGTCGCGCAGGAGATCGCGCTCATCCGCCCCGACCTGCTGCGGCTCGTGATGCTCGCGTCCTCCGCGCCGCAGGGCGCGCCGGGAATGCACGGCTGGGCATCGGAGGTCATCGGCGCCGTCGGTGCGCCGGAACCGAACCCGCAGGGATACCTCGACGTCTTCTTCGCCCGACGGACACGAGTCGAGAAGCAGGCCAACAGGCTGCGGCGCGTATCTTCGGGAGGACAACCGACCGGGACGAGCCGACCACCTGGCAGACCCGCCAGGGGCAGTACGACGCCGTATGCGCTTGGGGCATCCCCAACCACTCGCTGCTCGAACGAGTCAGCGATCGACCTCCCGGTCTTCGTCGCGAACGGCGATAGCGACCCGATGATCCTCCCGCGGTACTCCTACCTCCTGGCCGGGCTCCTTCCCAACGCGCGTCTCACGATCTACCCCGACTCGGCCCACGGTTTCTCTTCCAGCAACCACAGCCAGTTTGCTGCTGACCTGCACGCCTTCCTCGACCAGGCCGACTGATGCCGGAGCCCTGGCGAGGGAACACTGAGGGAACACCAGCTCGGTCACGCAGGCATCCGCCACCCCGGCCGCGTACGGCGGTGCTGGCCTTGTCCGCCGAGATGGCCAGTTGCCGGGCCGACACGATCGCCGCGGGCCATCTCCCCCCGGGACCTGTAGGGACAGCCCGATCTGCCGAAGGAGCATCGTCATGCCGATGATCGACCTCTACTCCACGGCTGGGACCTTCGCCGACACCCACCAGCTCGCCACCGAGCTTGCGTCCGCGGTCATGACCATCGAGCAGGTGCCGGACATCCCCCTACGTGCGGATCCAGGTCCTCACCAACGCCGGCGCGCTCGATCGCGGCAAGCAGCTGGCCGTGGTCGAGCAGCTGACCCGCATCGCCGCCGACGCCGCCGGTGACCCGACCCTGGCCAGCCGGACCTGGGTGC
>Ga0209382_10003361_pt1 | contig 22222 bp, 13 predicted proteins | sample SoiMetdeltSBSDD5_FD_187599 | JGI IMG/M metagenome (GOLD analysis project Ga0209382, IMG submission 187599) | Bulk soil microbial communities from a Populus tree surrounding site in Tennessee, USA - Soil MetaG P. deltoides SBSDD5 (SPAdes) (version 2) | ecosystem: Environmental > Terrestrial >...
CTCGGCGTCATGTCCTCCACGAACAGCTTGCCGGACGACGAGGCGACGTTGGTCGAGCCGAAGAGGACCCCGTTGGCGTCGAAGTGCGAGTTGATTGTCGTGGCGAGGTTGCGGTCCCACGACGCGGCGCGCGGCAGCGAACTGGCTGCGGGGTTGTAGGTCGCATAGCTGCCGAAGATCGTGTCCTCACCGTTGTAGGCCCAGGTCGCCGCCAGCCGCGGCTGGATCATCTTGGTGAAGGGGATGTCGTACATCTCGTACTTGACCCCGGGCCTGGCCACGAACCCGGTCAGCGCCTTCGACGGGTCCTCCTGCAGCCCCTGGCCGTAAAGTGTGTCGTTGCTCGCGAGCACGCCGAGGTTGAAGGTCCAGCGGTCCCAGCGGATGGTGTCGTTCAGCTCGAAACTCCGGGACTTGTACTCGGAATGGATCGCCGGCACCAGGCCGAGGCCCTGCTGCTGGAAGGCGGCGGTGTAGAAGATCGGCGTGTTGTTGAAGCTCAAACGTCCGCCGGGAACGGTGATGGACCCCCAGCCGTTCGAGCTCCGGACCAGATCTTCGGCGTCAACGTAGTACTGATAGCCTGCGTGCAGATCGTGGCGGAGCTTTCCGCCAAACGACACGTTGTAGCCGAACTGCGCGGCATCCCGGAAGAAATTGTCCTCGTCGAACGTCGTCCCGTAACCCACCGTGCCGCCGCCAACCTTGACCCCGTTCTCTACGTAGCCATAGCGGTCGATCAGCGGCAGAACGAAGTCGTTGAACGCGGTCTGGCCGGCGACGGTGACCGGCACGGTCAACAGCCCTACCTGATCGAGACGGCCAACCTCCAGGCGCGTGCCCACCGCCGTCGTTGCCGACACGTTCGCGACGTTGTCCGGCCGTCCCTGCGTCTCGTTGACGTAGTCGGAGTACTTGAGGGTGAAATGGCTCCTGGAATTGACCACCCAGGATCCCTCAGCCGAGACGATCTTCTGCCAGGCCTCGTTGCCGGTGCCGGTGGTCGCAGAGGCCGTCGACGCAAACAGGTCGCTGGTGTCGAGCCGGTGCGAGTCGCGATAGCTGACATTGATCAGGATCGAACTGGTTGGCGTGAACGTCAGCTTCCCGAATCCCTCGTTGCGGACACGTTCGTACTCGGGGAGCTCTCCATACTTGTTGGCCCGGTTGTCGCGGGCGTTCTGCGGACGGTAATAGGAGCCATAGAAATTCAGTTTGTTGGGGATGACCGGACCGCCCGCGTTGACCGTGAACCAGGACCGGTCCTGTTCGTACCGGGACGCGCTGGTGCGCTGGAGCGCGGCCACCATGTTGCTCGTGCTCACCTGCCAGGTCAGCTCGCCAGTGAAGCGGTTCGTGCCCGACTTGCTGACCGAGTCGATGCTGAATCCGCCCGAGCGATCGAAATCGACCGCGCGCGCGCCACCGCGGACGGTCGTGACCTGCGCGATGTCGTGGGACGACGGCTCTGCCGAGAGTGTGCCGAAGAGCGGGAGGGTGACATTGGCGCCGTCGAAGTTGTAGACGTTGTCCTGGCCGCTGCCACCGGCGCTCGGACCGCGGACCGTGTCCTGCGAATACTGGACGCCGGGAATGAGCTTCAGCAGATCGCGATATTCCTGGCCGACCGGCAGCGACATGATCTGCTGGTTCGAGACGCCGCTCTTGAGCGACGCCGATTCGCGCTCGATCAGCGAAACCGTCGCAGTCACGTTCACCGTCTCCGCCACCCCCTGGATCCCGAGCGACGCGTCCACGACCGTGTCCTGATTCAACTGCACCAGGGCCTGCCGCGTCACCGTCTGCATGCCGGAGAGGGTGAACGTGATCGTGTAATTGCCAGGCGGGAGCGCGGGGAGCCGGTATTCACCGGTGGTCTCGGTGACGGTGACCCGCGGCGACGGGAGCACGTCGGATCGAGCGTCGACCGTCACTCCCGGCAGCACGCCGCCGGCAGTATCGGTCACTTTTCCGCTCATCGCCCCGACCTGCTGCGCGGATGCCGGGACCACCCAGCCGGCGAGCAGGAGCGACAAGAGAGTACGCACACGTACACTAAACATCCAGGGGCCCTCCGAGAAACGCACCAGTGCGGCTAAACGTGCAAGCCGCGATTATATGCCGCGCAGGTATGATGCGGACGTTATGAAACGTCTCGTCGTGACGCTGATCGCCCTGATGATGAGCGGTGGGGCCTCGGCACAGAAGGAGGCTTCGCGTGTCGACGCCATCCGCACCGTCCCGGAAAAGACGGACTTCAAAGAGACCAGCCACTACGCCGACGTGGTCGGTTTCCTGGAAGCGATCGATCAGGCGTCGGATCGCGTCCACCTGACGGCCTTCGGCACGACCAGCGAGAAACGCAGCCTGCCGCTCGCGGTGATCGGTGCGGATGGCGCGAGTCCCGACGCGGTGAAACGGACCGGGAAGCTGCGCGTCTATATCCAGGGCAACATCCACGGCGGCGAAGTCGAGGGCAAAGAAAGCGCGCAGATGCTGCTGCGGGATCTCGCCGCGGGCCGTCACGACGACTGGCTGCAGTCGATGGTCCTCCTGATTGCGCCGATTTACAACGCCGACGGCAACGACCGGTTCGCCTTGAACAACCGGGGACCGCAGTACGGTCCCATCGGAGGTCAGGGTCAACGGCCCAACGCCCAGGGTCTCGATCTGAATCGTGACCACATGAAGCTCGATTCCCCGGAGGCCCGGGCGGTCGCCCGGCTGCTCACCGACTACGATCCGCAGGTCTCGATCGATCTCCACACGACCAACGGCACCCGGCACGCGTACCACCTGACCTACTCACCTCCGCTCCATCCCGGCGCCGACCAGCACATCGTCGATCTCCTTCGCAAGGAGTGGTTCCCCGCGGTCAGCAAGAACGTGCGGACCAAGTACGGATGGGTATACAGCTACTACGGGAACCTCGAAGGAGGCGGCCGGCGGGGAGCGACGCCCGCCGAGGGGACGCGGCGATGGGAAACCTTCGATCATCGTCCGCGCTTCAACAACAACTACATCGGCCTGCGCAACCGGTTCGCGCTGCTGAGCGAGGCTTACGCCTATCTGACGTTTCAGGACCGCATCCTGGCGACCAGCCGGTTCCTGGACGAGACGCTGACGTTTGCGAAGGCGCACGCGGAGCGGATCAAGAAGGCCGTCGAGGCCGCCGACAAACGCCGGCTCGTCGGCACACCGCTGCCGCTTCGCGCCGAAATGAAGAATACGGGGACGATCGAAGTCCTGCTGGGAGAAGTCTCAGAGGAGAAACACCCCGTGGACGGCCACATCATGAACCTTCGAAAGGACGTGAAGAAGCCTGAGATGATGGCCGACTACCTCACGTTCGCGGGCCTCGAGCCCGAGCGGGTTCCGTCCGCGTACTTCATCCCGCCGCGGCTCGCCGACGCCGTCGACCGATTGCGCGCGCACGGCATAGAGCTCACCCCCACCGCGTCAGCCGCAACGCGGTCCGTCGAAGAGTTCCGGATCGACAGCAGCACGACCGCCGCCGCGGCGTTCCAGAATCACAACGAACGGACACTCACCGGGGCGTGGGTGTCGGCCGAGCGCCAGATACCCGCGGGCACGTTGCGGCTCGACATGACCCAGCGGCTCGCGCGCCTTGCGTTCTATTTGATCGAGCCACGGTCCGATGATGGTTTGGTCGATTGGAATCTGCTGGATGAGGCGTTGAAGGACGCGAAGGTGTATCCCATACTTCGCACGCGGAACTGACGATCCGGGGTCCGGGATCCGGGGTCCGGGGTCCGAAGTACCGGGTATGGGGAGCCAATGGGTAGATCCCAGCAGCCGTTGCCTCTAATCCGCACAGACGGATCGGATCCCGGACCCCGGACCCCGGATCCCGGACCCCGGATCTCAATTCACTCTTGCCCAAACGCCGCTAGAAACGCCCTCGCCGTCCCATGCCGGTTCTCCGGCGCGGTGCTGAGCGCCGTCTGGATCGCCGTGGCGGCGCGTTCCGGGAGCGTGGGTTGAAGCTCACGCGGGTCGCGCGGGGTACCAGTCAGCATCTTCCCGAGGAGTTCCGGAAGCGTCGCGCCGTCGAACGGGGTCATGCCGGTCGCCATTTCGTAGACGAGTACGCCCAGTGAAAAGACGTCGGAACGGACGTCGGCCTTCCGGCCGGTGAACAATTCAGGCGCGACGTACCGCAGCTCCGAGTCGGCCAGGCCCATTCCACGAAGGGTCTGCTCCTGCAGCGTTCCGAGGAGATCCTGTGCCTCCCAGATGCCTGCGCTCGAAATGACGATGCGCTCACCATCGTCATCCGTTGCGACCCGGATGATGTCGGGCGACAGTCCGCACAGCAGGCCCTTGCGCCGGTGGACCGCGTGTGCCGCTTCGAGCAGCTGGCCGGTGAAGCGCGCGAGGCGCGGCCAGGGCAGCGGACCGCCCGCGGTCAGCACCTGGCGCATGCTGGGCCCCTCGATGAAATCGGTGACCACGTAGACCAGGTTGCCCTCTTCGCCGTAGTCGCGCACGTGCATGATCGAGGGATGCGAGACCTGCATCGCGCGCGCCTCGTGCAGGAAGCGCTCACGCGCCGCCTCGTCGCGATCGGTGACCCCGCGCAGGATCCTGATCGCAACCGGATGACCGAGCGCGCGATGGACGCCTCGATGAACGGTGCTGCCCAGACGGCCCGGGCCGAGCGCCTCACCGAGCTCGTAGGTGCCGAGCAGCGCACTCGAAGCAGCCGGCAGACGCACCGAGCTCTCCGTGACGCCCTGTGAGTCCGGTCCGGCCATCGCCCGGCCGAGCGAGGCCATGTCGGGCCATCGATCCTGGGGATCCTTCGCCAGCGCGCGCGACACGGCCACGTCGAACCATGGCGGCAGCCCGGTGCACACCGTGCTCGGCAGCGGGGCGGGACGGTTCAGATGCGCAGCCACGACCGCCATCGCATCTCCGTCTTCGAACGGCAGCCGGCCGGTCGCGAGCTCGAAGATCACCACCCCCATCGAATACACGTCCGATCGCGCATCCACCGCTCCGCCGGTCAATTGCTCCGGCGACGCGTAGGCGACCGTCCCGATGAACTGCTGCGACCCCGTCAGCCGGCGCTCGTCCCCCTGCTGCCTGACGGTCGCCACGCCGAAGTCCACGACCTTGTGGACCCGCCCATCTCCGAAGTCGTGCGCGACGATGTTCGCGGGCTTCAGATCGCGATGGATGATCCCGCGGGCATGCGCAAGGGCGAGCGCTGAGCAGACCGGCGGGATGATGCGCTGGAGCGCGTCGACCGGAAAGCGCCCGCGCGCGGCGAGCTCGTCTTTCAAGCTCGGGCCGCTCAGGAGCTCCATGACCAGGAACGGCCGCTGCGGATCGTCAGCGTTGTAGTCGAGGATCGAGACGATGTTGGGATGCCGGAGCTGAGCGCACGCACGGCTCTCGCGTACGAACCGCTCGAGCGGTGCGGGTCCTTCCTGATCCGCCAGGATCACCTTGATGGCGACATCGTCTCCAAGCAGCACCCGGCGCGCGAGATAGACCGCCCCCATCCCGCCTTCCGCGAGGGGCGCGAGGATCTCATAGCGACCGTCAAGGAGCTGGCCTACGGAGAGCACACGTAATCATTGCCAAGATTGCCAAAATTGCCAAGATTTTGGGGGCAAATTTGAAGCTTCAGCCACGCCTCATGGTCCGGGGCATTCGAATTGCGACCAGGTTTTCAATTTTGGCAATCTTGGCAATCTTGGCAATTTTGGCAATCTTGGCAATGAGAGGTGTCACCGAAAGATTCGCCCTATCCTCCTCCCGAGCCCCGTGAAGAAGTCCTGCATCGCCCTGCGCACGCGTTGCTTGATCGTGCCCTGATGGAGTGGACACAGCTTGCTGGGGACCTGGTCGCCCTCCTTGAAGTACTCGGTGTAGGTCGGGCAGCCCTCGACCGGTTTCAGGTAGGAGATTCGGCAGAGCGGCTCGTCGTGCAGCCCAAACGGGATCACGAACTCCTCGCCGGGCCGGGAGCGTAGAGCCTGTCGCATGAAGTCGCTCCAGATCGGCAGGGCGTACTTCGACCCGTAGCCTTCGCGGCCGATCGTCTCCGGCTGATCGAAGCCGACCCAGACCCCGGCCACGATGGACGACGAGAACCCGACAAACCAGGCGTCCTTGAAATCGTTGGTGGTGCCGGTTTTTCCGCCGATCGGGGCCCGGATGCCCCATTGGCGTACCGCGGTGCCGGTGCCGCGATCGACGACGTCGGCGAGCATCGAGACCATCTGATAGGCCGTTTCCGGAGCGATCACGCGCTCGGCTTTCGGGGTGTCCTCGAACACCGTGACACCGTCGGCATCCGTGACGCTGAGGATGCCTCGCGGCCGGACCGCGAGGCCGCCATTTGGAAAAGCCGCAAAAGCGGCCGTCAGTTCGAGCGGGGTGACGAGGCCGGTCCCGAGCGAGAGCGACGGCACGTCGGGGAGGTCGTGGAGCCCCACGTCGGAGGCCAGCTTCAGGACCGGGCGCGAGCCGACCCGCTGCTGGAGAACGCTGGCTGCCCGGTTGTTGGACTCGAGCAACGCCGCGCGCAGCGTCAGGATGTCGGGGGTCGTCCCGTCGGCGTTGCGAGGCGACCATTCGTCGGGCCCCTGCGGCGCGACATTGGCCAGACCTTCGAGCAGCGACACCGGCGAGTAGCCGTGCTCGAGGGCCGCCGCGAAGAGCAAGGGCTTGAAGGCAGAGCCCGGCTGCCGGCGGCTGCGTGTGGCGCGGTTGAATTGCGACAGCCGGAAGTCCCGCCCGCCGACGACCGCGAGGATATTGCCCGTCACCGGATCGAGGGCCACCAGTGCCGCCTGCAGATCGGGCTTGCCCAACCGCCGCAGGCCGTCCGCCACGACGCGCTCGCCGATGGCCTGGAGCTCCTGGCTGAACGTGGTGCGCACATCCCAGTCGGGCGGATGGTCGCCGCCGAACTCGTCGCGGAAACGCTGACGCAGGAACTCCTTCGGGTAGCCGGCCCGCGCATCGATCGAGCCGGGGTAGGGACGGATCCGGATCCGCGCATGGGCCGCGGCTTCCTCCTGGCCGGCGGTGATGAACCCCTGTCCCCGCATGCGCGAGAGGACCACGTGGCTGCGTTCGATGGCGCCATCGAGATTCGTCCACGGCGACAAACCTGCCGGCGATTGCGCGAGCCCGGCAATCAGCGCGCTCTCGGCGAGCGTCAGTTGCTTCGCCGGCTTCCCGAACAAGTGGCGCGCCATCGTCTCGACACCGTAGACACCGGCACTCAGATAGATCCGGTTGAGATAGAGCTCGAGGATCTGCGTCTTCGACAGGTGTGCATCGATCATCACGGCCAGCACGGCCTCGCGCACCTTGCGTCCGTACGAGCGCTTGTTCGACAGGAACAGCGTGCGGGCGAGCTGCTGCGTCAACGTGCTGCCGCCTTCGACCGTGCCCGACGCGCGGATATTGCGCACGATCGCCCGGCCGAGCGCGATCGGATCGACGCCGGGATGCCGGTAGAACCGGTGATCTTCGATCGCGATGAAGGCGTTCTGGAGATTGACCGGGATGTCGGCGAGCGGGACGTCCTGGTGGTGCTCGTCCATCCGGAACCACTTCCGGCCGTCGGCGGAGAGAAACCAGGTGTCGCCGACGCCACGGGTGAGCCGGTGCACCGCGTATCCCTGCCTGAACAGCCAGGTCATCGCCACCGCCGTACCGATGACGAGGGCGACGAAGATCGCCCCGAACACGCGGTCGCGGACCTGCCGCGACCACAGCTTTACCGGCATTCGCTCAAATCCTCCGCCGCCGATGGAGCACGAGCGACAGCACCGTGTAATAGATCGGGAAGAAGAGCGACACGATCAGGAGGGCCGGCCGCACCTCGGGCATCATCCAGATGATCGCGACGACCATCACCGCCCACACGAGGCCGAAGACGGTCGTGAGGCCGCGGAGCACAGGGGTGCGTGACGGATAGACGTAGCCGATTCGGACGAACACCAGCAGGCTCAGCACCAGGAGGATGGCCGCGTTGACCGGTTGCGGCAGCCCGGCCGCGAAGAGATACACCGCCACGATATTCCAGTAAGACGGGAACCCGGTGAAAAAGTAGTCATCCGACTTCGCATCCGCGGCCGCAAAGCCGTAGGCGCTGCTGAGCAGCACGACCGCGGAGATACCCGCACCCCACCCCGCCGGCAGACTGCCGGCGGAGTACAGAAGGAAAACGGGGGCGATCACGTACGTGAGGTAGTCGACGATATCGTCCAGGCGGGCGCCGTCGAAGGCGGGAAGGTGTTCCTTCACGCGCGCCGCGCGGGCGAGCACGCCGTCGCTCGCATCGATCGCGGTGGCGGCGACCAGCCAGAAAAAGGCCTGCCGGTAGTCGGCGCGCATCGTCGCGAGGAGCGCCCCGAAGCCGCACACCAGTCCGAGCGCCGTATAGACGTGAACCGACCAGGCGGCGGCTTTCTGCAGAGGTGTCGACATCGGCCCGAAAATGACCTCAGCAATTACATTCGCGTTTACAGTGACTCGACGATCAGTGTAGAATTTTGTCACTCCAATCCCCAGCGGAGCGGCCAAAACAATCATCTGAACCTGCCGCCCTTCTGCCTGCAGTGGCGAGAGTTCGTCGAAACACGACGAAATCTTCCTGCGGAGCGTCCGGACCCGGCATTTTCTGAAACGGATTTCGATCTGTGGCTTTACCACGTTTCCGCCGTCCGCGCTTCCTGCCCGCCCTCGCGGCGGCGGTCCTGTTGGCGGCGGTGTCCGCAGGGGTCTACGTCTTTGAGCGGCCAGCCATGCCGCGGCAGATACCGTTCTCCGAGTTCCTCCAGCGTGTGGAGTCGGGCAGCGTGACCGCGGTCACCTTCGGCGACCGCGACATCCTCGTGACCTTCCGCGGCGGAGCCACGGCAACGACGGTGGCGCCGCCTGAGTTCTCGCGCAACTCCTCGTTCATCACCGATCTCGTCCGGCGTGAAGTCCGCGTCGAGGTGGTGCCGGCGTCCGATCCGACGTCGCTCAGCTGGAGCGCACTGGCCGTCGCCGCGGCCTTCTTTGCGCTCCTCGTCTTCACCGTGTACCGGACCACCGCCGGAAAGATTCCGTCGATTGGATCCCGGACCCGCCTCGCGGATCGCAGCGCCAATGTGGTCACGTTCCAGGATGTGGCGGGCGTGGACGAGGCCAAGGACGAGGTCAAGGAGATCGTCGACTTCCTGCGGGAACCGCAGCGGTTCTCTGCGGTGGGCGGCCGGATTCCAAAGGGGATCCTGCTCGTCGGGCCGCCGGGCACCGGAAAAACACTGCTCGCGCGGTCGATCGCCGGCGAAGCGGGGGTGCCGTTCCTGTTCGCGAGCGGCTCGGACTTCGTCGAGATGTATGCCGGCGTGGGCGCCTCGCGCGTCCGCAAGCTGTTTCGCGACGCGAAGCGTCACGGCTCCTGCATCATCTTCATCGACGAGCTCGATGCCGTCGGGCGCAGCCGGGGCGGCAACTCGCTGAGCCACGAGGAGCGCGAACAGACGCTCAATCAGCTGCTGGTCGAAATGGACGGCTTCGAGGGCCACCAGGGGATCGTGATCATCGCCGCGACCAACCGGCAGGACATCCTGGATCCGGCGCTGCTCCGCCCCGGCCGGTTCGATCGCCAGGTCACCGTGGGCAATCCCGATCTGCGCGGCCGGGAGGCGATCCTCCGGGTCCATGCGCGCAAGATCAACATGGATCCGGCGGTGGATCTCCGCTCGATCGCCCGCGGCACGCCCGGCTTCTCCGGGGCCGATCTCGCCAACCTGGTCAACGAGGCCGCGCTGTTCGCCGGCCGCGCCGGCCGCACGGTCGTGACCAACGCCGACATGCACGAGGCGCGCGACAAGGTGCTGATGGGCGTCGAGCGACGCTCGATTGCCTTGAGCGAGCTCGATCGCGTGAACTGTGCCTATCACGAGGCGGGCCACGCCGTCGTCGCAGCGCTACTGCCCCAGGCGGATCCGCTGCACAAGGTCACGATCATCCCTCGCGGCCGGGCCATGGGCGTCACCATGCAGCTGCCCGAAGCGGATCGCCACACCTATACCAAGGGCTACCTCGAAACGCAGGTCGCGGTCCTGATGGGAGGCCGCGTGGCCGAAGAGCTGTTCATGAATCACATGACCAGCGGCGCCTCGAACGACATCGAGCGCGCCACCGATATCGCCCAGCACATGGTGTGCGAGTGGGGCATGTCGGAGCTCGGGCCGCTCGCGTTCCGGAAACCCGGCAACGCCTACGAATCCGACCGCGCGCACGTCGTCAGCGAAGCCACCGCCCAGCGGGTGGATGAGGAAATCCGCAAGGTCGTCCTGAACGGCTACGACCATGCGAAGTCGATCATCGAGACGAACCGGCACGCCGTCGAGATGATGGCGAAGGAGCTGCTCGAGGTCGAGTCGCTGGAGGCAGACGAATTGAAGGCGCTCCTGGCCAGGGCAGGGGCGCGACTGAACGATGAATTGAAGGCGCTCCTGGCCAGGGCAGGGGCGCGACTGAACTAGGACGTTACATCCAGTTCTCTCAGTCGGCACTCAGCGCTTCCGACGGTCGAATGCGGAGTGCCCGGCGCGCCGGCAGCCAGCCGGCGGTCCCACCAGCAAGTGCCAGCGTCAGGAAGATCGTCGATGGCATCACCACCCCGGCGTCGGGAACACTGATCAGCAACACCGATCGCAGCTGCAGGACCAGCAGGCCGATCGCGGTGCCGAAGATGCCGCCGATCGCGAGGTGGACGAAGGCCCCGCCGGTAATCGTCCTGAGAATGTGCATTCGTGTCGCGCCGAGTGCGACACGAATACCAATCTCGCGGGTCCGCCGCGTCACCATGAACGACAGCAGCGCGTAGATGCCGACGATCGACAGCAGAAGCGCTATGCCGCCCATCACGGTCAGCGCGACCGAGACGCCGGAGAGAAACGCGCGCTCCTCCTCAGCCGCGTGCTCGAGCGTCTGGAAATCCCTCAACTGGATGTCCGGATCGAGGTTCGCTGCCGCGGCGCGCAGCTGCGGCACCAGCTTCAGCGGTTCAGTCGTCGTGCGCACGGCGAGGTAATAGAGGAATTCCTCACGCACCGGCGTGTAAAACCCGCCCGCGAGGGACACATTCGCGACGCTCAGCCCGAGATCAGGAACCACGCCGACGATCTCGCGCCAGGGTTCCTGCGTGCCATCCTCGCGGGGCTCCTCGATCCGGATGCGTCGCCCAATCGGGTTGCGGCCGCCGAGAAACTTGCGGACGAACGGCTCGTTGACGACGGCGACTGGCGGAGCCCCGTCGACGAAATCAGCGGCGGTAAACAGTCGACCAGATAGCGTGCGCGCGCCGATTGCCTCGAGAAAGCCGGGACCAACAGGATGCGACGGCGCCGGCATCACCGTCTGCGCCGGCTCATCACCGATCGCTTCGACGGCCGTTCGCCGCGGCAAGGGATAGATCCTTGGCAGGTTCCGGCCGGCGCCGGCGGCGACGACACCAGGCAGGGCCGCCGCGGCTTCGACAACCTTGTCTCGCCATTCCGCGGACTGAATCTGCCCGAGCTGCACGGTCAGCACCTGGTTCCTGGGAAGCGCCGGGATCTCGTTCATGTACGAATCGAACGCGCGCGCCATCGTCACCGCGCCGTTGAGCAATCCGACCGACAGCGCAATCTCGACGACCAGGAGCGCCGCGCCGACCCTGCCGAAGCCGCCGGCGGCGAATCCGCGGCCGGCTTGAAGCGTGTGGCGAAGATCGTGTCGCGTCACTCGCAAGGCGGGCCACAGGCCTGCCACGGCGCTCACGAGCAGCGCCAGGAACGCGGTAAACGCGGACGTGCGCCAGGTTGGTTCGAGCGTCATCCAGAACGGCCGGTCGCTCATATAGGCATCGCCGACATATCGCATGATGCCGAGGGCGCTGGCGGCGCCGATGGCCGTCGCAATCGACCCCAGGAGCAGGGTCTCGAGGAACAACTGTCCGACGACGCGGGCCCGAGTCGCGCCAAGAGCGGATCTCACGGCGAGTTCAGGTGCTCTCGACCATGTTCGTGCGAAGACCAGCGTCGAGACGTTGCTTGCGACGACGAGCAGCACCATCACCAGCACGAAGACCACGGCGCTCGCGGCGAGACTGGCCCCTTCCGGGCCTCCGGTAAACGGTTGCACGACAACCCGCGCGATCTGTCCAGGCTCGTCCGTCGCGGGGAACTGGCGCGACAATTCTGTCAATTCAGTGGTCGCGGTTTCGAACGACACGTTTGCCCGAATCACACCGAAGACGGGAAACGCCGTCGGCGGCTGTCCGGGTGCGCCGCCGGCCGCGGATTCGTTCACGGGCAACCAGAGCTCCCCAGAACCCGGAAAGCGGAACGAGTCCGGCATGATCCCGACGACGGTGCGTGATTGACCGCCGATCGTGAGCTGGCGGCCGATCAGGTTCGGATCGCCACCGTAGCGCCGCTGCCACAGGCTCTCTCGAACCAGGACGACGGGTTCGGCGCCAGGTTCGCCGTCCGCCGGAATGAAGTTCCGCCCGGAGAGCGGCGAGGCTTCGACCCAAGGCATCCATCCCGGCGTGATGAACGCGCCCTGAACCGGCTCCACGTCATCCGGACCGTGCGAGAGCGTGAACGGACGCGCCTGCATCGCGCCGACGTATTCGAAGCTGGCGGCCCGATCGCGGAACGCGCGGTAGCGTTCGGCATCCAGATCGCGGCGATTGGCGGCACGATCGACCGCGTAGATGCGCGCAAAGCGATCGCCGGCTTGATACGGGAGCCGTCCATTGACGAGCTCGTCACGGAACGTGAACCCGATGATGGCCACCGCGATGCCGGTGGCGAGCGCCAGGATCACAGTGAGCGACAGGATGGGCTGCTTGAGGATCAGCCGCAGACCGAGGCGGAATTCACCTGGCGAAAACAGGCCGTTCATCTGAGACACTTACGGATGCGCCGCTGACCCCGTTCCTGGTGATTCAGTGTGGCTTCCGGCTTCAGCCGGAAGGCTGCGTGCGGCGGACTCCTAGAGTGGCCCTGCAGGACATGCCCCGTGATAGACGTGCACCACGACGGGTGAGCCTTCGAGGCGGGCGGCCAGACGTCCGACGATTCCTGCCTTTGTCGTGTGCGTTTCCACGATGTCGGGCCGGACATCGCGGATGAGCCGCCGGATCCGCGTCATGGCCGCGACGTCCGCAGGGCCCATCCGGCTCGTGCCAACCATTTCCGGCACCGGGATCAATCGGACACCCTGCGCCTCGACGAAGGGTCGCATCGACCCCTCCCCGGCGCCTTCCCGCCCGACTGCGAGCCACTGCTCGTACCGATCGGGGTCGAGCGCCCGGGCCAGCGTTGTCAGGTGCCTGGCCGGACCACCGGTGTTCAGCCGCGTGACGATCCGAAGTATCCGCACTCGGCGCACGGTTCCCCCACTGGAGCGATTCGAGGACCGGGGGATGATCCGTCAGCTTTCCCTTCCGCACAAGGCGCCAGGCCCGGGGACGCGCGGGACTACAATGAGCCGCCAGATGACGGTGTTCTCGCGCGCCTTCCGCTTCCTTCGACGCATCGGCCGCGACGCCTCCGAGGACGTCCCGGTCTCGCCGACCGACATGCTCGGCGAATGCCCGCGCTGCGGGCGCTGCAGTCATGCCAATGTCCACCAGTGCCCCGTGGACGGCTCACCAATCAAGCGATCGTCGAGCATCCCGCTCGTTCTCGACGGCAGGTATCGTTTCGAACGCCTGCTCGGGCGGGGCGGGATGGGATCGGTTTACCGCGCGCGGGATCTTGCGGGCAATCGTGAAGTTGCGATCAAGGTGATTCGCGCGGAGCTGATTCGCGATGCCGCGGCGCATGACCGGCTGCGGCGGGAAGCGCAGACCCTCGCGCGCCTGCACCATCCCTCGATCGTCACGATCTTCGAATACGGCACGCTCGCGGACCGTTCGCCGTATCTCGTGATGGAGCTGGTCAAGGGGAACGATTTGCGGCACGAGCTGGTCAACGAAGGACGGCTCGAGCCGGCGCGGGTGTGCCGGATCCTCTCGGCGATCTGCGGTGCGATGGCCGCCGCGCACGGCGACGGCGTGCTGCACTGCGATCTGAAGCCGGAGAACGTGCTGTTGCCGGACGACGGGGTCGAAGCCAAGGTGCTGGATTTCGGGGTCGCGCGCGCGATCGGCGCGGAAACCGGCGCGCGGTCGAGGCGGGGCCGCGATGGCCGATCGGGGCCTGCCACCGTTGAAGAGCCACTCGTCGGGACGCCGGCCTACATGGCGCCCGAACAGCTGCGCGGCGACCCTCCCGATCCACGCACCGACGTGTTCAGTCTCGGGGTGATTGCCTACGAAATGCTGGTCGGCGATCTGCCGTTCGGGGGCGGGTCGGTCGGCGAAGTCGTGCTCGCCCAGACCCGCGGCCTTCCGTCCGCTGGCATCGCCACGCTGCCCGCGCCCCTCTCACGAGCGGTCCAGGAAGCGCTCGCCCTGGACGCCGACAGGCGTCCGCCTTCACCACAAGCGCTCGCGTATTTGATTGGCGCTGCGACAGGGGCGCTGTAGCGATCGACCCGGCCCGGCGCGGGCGGCTAGCCTGCGGCGAGTCGCTTTTCGATTTCGGCGATGGCTGCCTGGATCTGCTGCTTTCGGACCGGATGCACGGTGGCGGCAGCCTGGCGCTCGAGCTCGGCCTTGGCGAGCCGCAACGATTCCAGTTCCCTTACCTTGTCCGGATTAGCGGCCGGCTGTGCTGCGCCGCGCCGCTTGCGTTCCGACTCCCGTTCTTCGATCCGTTCCTGAATACGCGCATCCGCGTCAACAAGTCCTTCACCCGAATCACCCATACCTTCAAGCCTACAATAATCGTTGTGCCGCGCGCAGACGTTTTGACGCTATTTCATCCGGCGGTCGCGGAATGGTTTCGCGCGTCGTTCGAGGCACCCACGCCGCCGCAGGCGCAGGGCTGGCCGGCGATCGGGCGCGGCGAGTCCACGCTGATCCTGGCCCCGACCGGCAGCGGCAAGACCCTCACCGCGTTCCTGTGGTGCATCAACCGGCTCATGTTCGAGCCGGCGCCCGCGGCTTCACACGCGAGCGACGGCGTGAGGGGGTTCCGGCCAGCCTCCGCCAAGGCTACGGCGGCCCGCCGGAGCTTTAGCGAAGGCGGGGGGACGAAGTCCCCCGGACAAGGCTGCCGCGTCCTCTATCTCTCGCCGCTGAAAGCGCTGGCCGTCGACATCGAACGCAACCTCCGCGCGCCGCTCGCCGGGATCGCCAACCGCGCCGCGGCCCGCGGCGATGCCCACCGGGTACCGGCGATCGCGGTCCGCACCGGCGACACGCCATCGACCGAGCGCGCGCGGTTTCAACGCGATCCGGCCGACATCCTGATCACGACGCCCGAGTCGCTCTACCTGCTGTTGACGTCGAACGCGCGCGAGGCCCTGCGATCGATCGATACCGTCATCATCGACGAGATTCACGCGCTGGTGCCGACCAAGCGCGGCGCGCACCTGGCCCTGTCGCTGGAGCGGCTCGAGGAGTTGACCGACGGCCTGCAGCGCATCGGGCTCTCGGCGACTCAGCGGCCGCTCGATGAGGTCGCACGGTTTCTGGGGGGCATCAAGAAGACGTCCATTGCCAAAATTGCCAAGATTGCCAAAATTGCCAAGATTGAAAAGGCCGGGGGCAAGAAGAAACATTCGGGTGGAATAGCGGCGCCTGACGCAGTCATTCACGACGAGTTCGCTACGCCCGGGGAATCACTCGAGTACCGTCCAGTAACTATCGTCGACACCTCCGAAAAGAAACGTCTCGACCTTCGCATCGAGGTACCGGTCGAGGACATGGCTCGAATGGGCCAGGCCGAGGAGATTCCGAGCGGCGCCGCTTCATCCTCGGGTAACCGCGCCTCGATCTGGACCGCCATCCATCCGCGCCTGCTCGAGTTGGTGCAGGCACATCGATCGACGCTGATCTTCGTCAACAGCCGGCGGATCGCCGAGCGGCTCGCCGCGGCCTTGAACGAGCTCGCCGGGGAAGTCCTGGTCCGCTCGCACCATGGATCGCTGGCGCGCCCGCAGCGCATCGAGGTCGAGGACCGGTTGAAAGCCGGCCAGATTCGCGGCCTGGTGGCCACCTCGTCGCTCGAGCTCGGGATCGACATGGGGGCCATCGATCTCGTCGTTCAAATCGAGGCGCCACCCTCGGTCGCAAGCGGGCTTCAGCGCATCGGGCGTGCCGGCCACACCATCGGCGCCGCCAGCCGCGGGGTCATCGTGCCCAAGTACCGCGGCGACCTGGTGGCCTGCGCCGCCGTGACCCGGGCGATGCGGGAATCGCGGATCGAGTCGAGCCGCTATCCGCGCAATCCGCTGGATGTGCTGTCGCAGCAGATGGTCGCCATGGTCTCGATGGACGACTGGGATGTCGACGCGCTGTTCGCGGCGGTTCGACGGGCGGCGCCGTTCGCGGAGCTCGCTCGCGGAATCTACGAAGGCGTGCTCGACATGCTGTCAGGGCGGTATCCGTCCGATGAGTTCGCGGACCTTCGGCCGCGAATCACCTGGGATCGGCTGGCGAATTCACTGACCGCACGGGAGGGGTCGAAACGGGTCGCGGTGATAAACGGGGGCACGATCCCTGACCGCGGCCTGTACGGCGTGTTCCTCCTCGGCGAACGCGGTCCCGGTGCGCGCGTTGGCGAGCTGGACGAAGAGATGGTCTTCGAGAGCCGCGTCGGCGAGACCTTCCTGCTCGGGGCCTCGACCTGGCGGATCGAGGAGCTCACCCACGATCGGGTGCTGGTGACGCCGGCACCCGGTGAACCTGGCAAGATGCCGTTCTGGAAAGCGGATGCCGCCGGGCGCCCGCTCGAGCTGGGCACCTACATCGGCCAGATGGTCCGCACGCTCCGGCAGCTGCCGCCGGCAAGCGCGATCCAGCGCCTGGTCGAACATCACGACCTCGACGCGCGGGCCGCCGAAAACCTGGTGCGCTATCTCGCCGACCAGGCCGCGGCGGCCGGGATCGTTCCCGACGACCGCACGATCCTCATCGAACGCTGCCGCGACGAGCTCGGCGACTGGCGCATCTGCGTACTGACGCCGTTCGGCGGGCGCATCCACGCGCCATGGTCGATGGCCGTGGTCGAACGGGCGCGCGCCGAGACCGGGCTCGACGTCGAGACGATGTGGACCGACGACGGGTTCGTGGCGCGTTTTCCGGAGACCGAGACACCGCCCGACACGCGGTTGATGCTGCCGGCGGCCGACGAAGTCGAGGAGCTGGTGCTGAGGCAACTCGGCGCGTCGGCCATGTTCGCCGCGAAGTTTCGCGAAGCGGCAGGCCGCGCGCTGCTGCTCCCCAAGCGCCGGCCGGGCGGACGCAGCCCGCTCTGGCAGCAGCGCAAGCGCGCCGCGGATCTGCTGGCGGTTGCCGCCCGCTTCGGTTCGTTTCCGATGTTGCTGGAAGCCTACCGCGAGTGCCTGCGCGACGTCTTCGACATGCCGGCCCTCGTGGCCACACTCCGGCGGATCGAAGGGCGTGAAATCAAGGCGGTCACGGTCGATTCGGCGATGCCGTCGCCGTTCGCAGCGGCGCTGCTGTTCGGATACGTCGCGAACTATATCTACGACGGCGACGCCCCGCTCGCCGAGCGGCGCGCTCAAGCCCTGGCGATCGATCAGAACCAGCTGCGCGAGCTGCTCGGCGAGGCCGAGCTGCGCGAGCTGCTGGACGAGGACGCGCTCGCGCAGGTCGAGGCGCAGCTGCAGCATCTCGATGCCACGCATCAGGCGCGCAGCACCGATGGGCTCCATGATCTCCTGCTTCGGCTCGGCGATCTCACGGCGGTCGAACTGGACGCGCGAAGCCGCATCGAGACGGCGCCGTCGGTCGCCGCGCTCGTGAAGGCGCGGCGGGCGATTGCCGTGAACATCGCCGGGGACCCGCGCTATCTCCCCGTCGAGTACGCGGGGCGCTACCGCGACGCCCTCGGTGTGCCGTTACCGGTCGGCCTGCCGGATTCCCTCCTGCAACCGGTCGCCAGCGCCGGCGTCGACCTTGCGCGGCGCTACGCGCGCACGCATGGGCCGTTCACGACCGACGACTTCGCCAAGCGGTACGGATTGGGCCGGGCGACCGCAGAGCTGCTGCTGAAGGAAGTCGCGGCGTCGGGCCGCCTGCTCGAGGGGGAATTCCGCCCGGGCGGCAGCGGCCGTGAATGGTGCGATGCCGACGTGCTGCAATCGGTGCGGCGGCGGTCGCTCGCCAGGCTTCGCAAGGAAGTCGAACCCGTGGATCCGCCGGTACTGGGGCGCCTGATCACATCGTGGCAGGGTGTGGTGCGCAGGCGCACCGGGCTCGATGCGCTCCTCGACGCCATCGAGAACCTGCAGGGGGCTCCGCTTCCGGCATCAATCTTCGAGGCTGAAATCCTTGCGGCGCGGATCGACGGCTACAACCCCTCGGACCTCGACGCGTTGACCGCCGGCGGCGAGATCGTCTGGTGCGGCGTCGGAGCGCTCGGCGATCGCGACGGGCGCATCGCCCTGTATCTCACCGATCACTTCGGACGGTTGCGACGCGATCAGCCCGCCTCGGATCTGTCGCCTCGTGAGCAGGCGATCATGGAGCACCTGTCGCAGAACGGCGCGTCGTTCTTCAGCGACCTGCACCGCGCGGCCGGCGGCGGCTACCCGGCGGAGACGGTGGACGCGTTGTGGGATCTGGTCTGGAAGGGCCAGATGACCAACGACACCTTTCACGCGCTGCGGGCGTTCACACGGCCGCCGGCGCGCCAGCGCCGGCGCGGCGCCACGCTGCCGCCGCGAACGTTTCGCAGCCGGCGGGTGGCTCCGCCATCGGCCGAAGGGCGGTGGTCGCTGGTGGCGAGCCGCAGCGTGGCTCACGTGTCACCGACCGAATGGTCGACCGCCATGGCGCAGCAGCTGCTCTCTCGGTACGGAGTCGTCACGAGGGACGTCGCCGCAGCCGAAGGGATCAGCGGCGGATTCAGCGCCGTTTACGACGTGCTCAAAGCCCTCGAGGACGCCGGGCGCATTCGCCGGGGCTACTTCGTCGGCGGCGTCGGTGCCACGCAGTTCGCGCTCCCATCAGCGCTCGACCTGCTGCGGTCGCTGCGCGAGCTGCCGGAGAGCGCCGAAGTGGTCGCCCTGGCTGCGACCGATCCAGCGAATCCTTACGGCACGCTCCTGCCGTGGCCGTCCGATCCCGAACGAGCCGAGGCCGGCCGTCGGACAACTCGCACCGTCGGATCGCTCGTGATCATGGTGAACGGCGCGCTCGGCGCATACCTGAGCCGCGGCGCGCGCCAGTTGCAGGTGTTCCTGCCGGATGACGAGCCGGCGCGATCGACGGTGGCGCGCGCGGTGGCGGAACGGCTCGCCGAGATTGCTCGAGCGGGCGGCCTGCTGATCGCCGAGGTCAACGGCGTGCCGTCGCCGGAGCATCCGATTGCGCCGTACCTGATCGGCGCCGGCTTCGTTCCGTCCGCCATGGGCTTCATGATGCGGCGTGCGCCTGCGGCAGTCCCGAGCTTCACGCTGGACCTGGGCAGCGAGGACGAGCCCGAGCAGGCTGAAGACGAGGACACGCTGGCACCCGGCAGCACCAAGCGGCATGCCTGAAGGCGACACGATCTTCCGTGCCGCGCGCACGCTGCATCGCGCGCTGGCCGGAAAGCCGGTGGTCCGCTTCGAATCGATGTTCCCGGCGCTCACCCGGGTGCACGTCGACACCCCGCTCACAACCCAGACCGTCGAAAGCGTCTCGTCGTCCGGCAAGCACCTGCTCATGCGATTCTCGGGCGGACTGGTGCTGCGGACCCACATGCGCATGAACGGCAGCTGGCACATCTATCGTCCTCATGAGACGTGGCAGCGGCCACGGCGCGACATGCGGATCGTCGTCGCGACCGCCGACTTCGTCGCGGTCGGCTTCAACATCCCGGTCGCCGAGTTCATCCGGGCCCGCGAGCTCACCCGGCATGAAGAGCTCCGGCGCCTCGGACCGGATCTGCTGACGGATGCGTTCGATGAAGACGAAGCCTTGCGGCGGATCCAGGCTCGTCCCGCTGAACCAATCGCCGAGGTCCTGATCAACCAGCGGGTCGTCGCCGGCATCGGGAACGTCTACAAATCCGAGGTGCTGTTCGCCTGCCGGATCAACCCGTTCGTGAAAGCTGGCGATCTCGAGATCGATGCCCTGCGGTGCCTGATCACGACGGCACGGCGCCTGCTTCTCGTGAACGTCCACACGTCGCTGGCGCCGATGACGACCTATTCGGGCTACCGCCGCACGACCGGCCGCGACAACCCGAGCGAACGCCTGTGGGTCTACGGTCGCGCTGGTCACCCATGCCGCCGATGCGGCACCGAGGTGAAGATCGACAAGCGCGGAACCGATGCCCGGCTCACTTACTGGTGCCCGAAGTGCCAGGGCGAGGGGTAAACACACTCGGGGCTCGGGGCTCGCGCGACTGGGGCATTTCACGGCATGACCGACACCACCATACTGAACGCCGTCATCTGGTCCGCACTGTTGCTGGGGGCGTGTGCAGCGGCCGCGGCGCTGTACGGACATTACCTGGTGCTGCCCGGATGGTTGACAGGGCCTGAGATCTGCCAACTGGAGGATGGCGGCTGCCAGGTGCTGTTCCGAACGCCACGCGCGCGGCTGCTGGGCGTGCCCAACGCGGCGCTCGGCCTTCTCCTGTATGTGATCCTCGCCGCCGGCCTGATCGCGGGCGCACCAGTGCTCCTGCTCTGGCTGCTCACCTGGCCGGCGGTCGCGATGAGTGCGTTTCTCGGGTATGGGTTGATCGTCAATCACCGCCAGTGCCGGATCTGCTGGACGGGGCATATCGCGAATGCGCTGCTGTTTCTCGCGCTCGGATATCGGCTGATTCGATAGCGGCCTGATCTGCTTCACGGCCCCTTCGGGGCTGGCCTTCGGCCTTTACGACGGGGCGACGATACGACGACACGACGCCGGGGGTTGAAGTCGTGGCAACAGGCTGATACACGGAACCGCTCAAACACTGAGCGCACAAAGCACACAAAGATTCACAAAGAAGAGCATCGGATCCTCTTCGACGGACTGAGTGCCGCTAGCGGGGGAAATCCGTCGATAGTGGCTTGTTGCCTTTGTGGCCCTTGTGTTCTTCGTGATTCTTCGTGTTTGGCGCCGAAGGCGCCCGTCGTGTCGTCGTATCGTCGTCTCGTCGTTCCAAGCGCGAAGCGCAATCGTGTCGGCGTGGGAGCGAACGAAGTGCTATGAGCCATACCAGGCACGCGTCAGCAGCCACGCAATCGCGACTGCGCCGCCGAGCGCGAGCACGGCGAGGATGGCGCCCGCGGCCATGCTCCAGGCCGCGGATCGCCGGCAGGCCCACCACATGAAGCGTGACACCACCCACGTCACCAGCGCCGCGCCGAGGACTATCAGGAGGCCGGTCACCATCCTCACGGATTGTAGGGCCGCGCAGCTGTCCAAAACCGCCAGCCGCGGGCTGCGGGCTGCGGGCCGCGGGCTGCGGGCTGCGGGCTGCGGGCTGCGGGCTGCGGACTTGTAATATACGTCCTGAAGCTATATTGTCTCGCCATATATGGCGGCACACACCGAGCTGAAGCGCGGCAGCGCGGACCTGATGATCCTCGCCGTCCTCGAGGAACGGCAGCGGCATGGCTACGAGATCGCCCGGTTGATCGACGACCGCTCCAGCGGGGTCCTGCGGTTCCATGTCGGGTCGCTCTATCCCATGCTGTATCGCATGGAACGCCGCGGCTGGATCGACGGCCGCTGGCTCGAAAAGGCCGGCCAGCGCCGGCGCCGCTACTACAAGCTGTCCCCCGCCGGCCGGAAGGTGCTGCTCGAACAGCGTGCCAGCTGGCACGAGCTCCTCACCGCGCTCCAGCGCGTGGCGCGGATCGATCCGATCGGCTAGGGCGCCATGGATTTCAAGCGCCACGTCCGCGACCACCTCCTGCCGCTCACCGTCGCGCGGGAGCCCGAAATCGTCGACGAGCTCGCGCAGCACCTGCAGGACCTCTATGACGAGGCGATCGCGACGGGCCTGCCGCACGACGACGCCGTGGCCCGCGCCCTCAGTGCGCTGCCCGATGAGCGCACGCAACTCGCGCACGACCTGGAGACCGCCAGCCGATCGATGCCCGGCCTGATCGTCGACCG
>Ga0209382_10003367_pt1 | contig 22210 bp, 20 predicted proteins | sample SoiMetdeltSBSDD5_FD_187599 | JGI IMG/M metagenome (GOLD analysis project Ga0209382, IMG submission 187599) | Bulk soil microbial communities from a Populus tree surrounding site in Tennessee, USA - Soil MetaG P. deltoides SBSDD5 (SPAdes) (version 2) | ecosystem: Environmental > Terrestrial >...
GTGGGGGTGTGGGTATGCCGCGAGCTCGCCCCGCGTGCAGTACACCGCCTCGTCCTTCGCCCAGATCATCACCTCGCGCTTCGCCTGGGCACTCTGGCCCAGGGTTCACAGGCCGACCATCGAGGGGATCTTCCCAGCGCCGACGAGGTTCGCCTCGCACGTGGCCGACTCGGTCCTCGATCGTCTGCTGGTGCCGATCGCTCGTGGCGCCTTCCGCTTCACGGCCTCGTTCCGCGCGCTGCCGCAAGGGCAGCTCCAGCGCTACATCCTCTACATCCTCGCCGTCCTCCTCCCGCTGCTGATCTGGGCGATGGCGGCAGGAGCTTGAGCGTCATGGGCTCACCGGTGGTTCCCCCTGACACCACAGCATTGGAGCTCCTCGTCGCGGCCGGCTGCATTCTCGCGGCGAGCGGCGTGCCCGGCTTGCTGCTCGCCTGGCGCTCTCCCTGGGGTCCCCGGATCGCCACCCTGATGACGGTCGTGGCTTCTTTGCTCGGCGTCGCCGGCAGCGTGCTCTCGATGACCACCTCGCACGCCAGCGTGGTGTCTCTGCCCTCGGTGATCCCCGGTGCCCGCGTGTTGATCGCCGTCGATCCCCTGAGCGGTGCCTTCGTGCTGCCAGCGTTCGTGGTCGGGGCCCTGGGGTCGATCTACGGTCTGGGCTACTGGCGCCCCGCGGAGAACCCAGGCAACGGCCGCCGTCTCCGCTTTTGTTACGGGCTGCTCCTCGCCGCCATCACGTTCATCACCCTCGCCCGCGATGGCGTCGGCTTCCTCGTGGCGTGGGAAGTCATGGCCCTTGCCGGGTTCTTCCTCGTCACCACCGACACGCGATCGCGCGAGGCGCGCCGCGCGGGCTGGCTCTACCTGGTGTTCAGCCACGCCGGCACGCTGTGCCTGCTGGGACTGTTCGCGGCCCTCACCGCGGCCAACGGAGACTTCGCCCTCCGACCGCTTGCGGCGACGAGCATCGGGAGCGCGCAGGCGACGGCGCTCTTCACGCTCGCCTTCGTCGGCTTCGGCATCAAGGCGGGGGCGATGCCGCTGCACTCGTGGCTGCCCTCGGCCCACGCCTCGGCGCCCAGCCACGTCTCCGCCGTGATGTCCGGGGTCATGCTGAAGATGGGGGTCTATGGGATCGTGCGGTCGGCCAGCATCCTGCCGATGGCGCCGCCGTCCTGGGGCGCGGGGGTCCTTCTCATCGGCGCCTGCTCGACGTTACTGGCCATCGCCTTTGCGCTCGGCCAGCGCGACATCAAGCGGGTCCTCGCCTACAGCAGCATCGAGAACATCGGGATCATCTTGCTGGGTCTCGGGGTGGCGATGGTGGGGCGCTCGCTGGGGCGGCCGGAGTGGGTGATGCTGGGTATGGCGGGATGCCTGCTCCACGTGTGGAACCACGCGCTGTTCAAGGCGCTGCTGTTCTTCGGGGCGGGCTCGGTGGTGCACGCAACGGGGACGCGGGACCTCGAGCGGATGGGAGGCCTGGCTCGCGGGATGCCGGCGACGGCGACCTTGTTCCTCGTCGGCTCGCTGGCGATCTGCGGCCTGCCGCCGTTCAACGGCTTCGTCAGCGAGCTGTTCGTGTACCTCGGGCTGGTGCGCGCCGGGGTGACTCCGGGCTCGGCCTGGGCGGCGTTGCCCGCTCCTGTGCTCGCAGCCACGGGTGCGCTGGCGGTCGCCTGCTTCGTGAAGGTGCTCGGGGTGGTGTTCCTCGGCACTGCGCGCTCGTCAGAGGCCAAGGCGGGACATGAGTCGCCGCCCTCGATGCTGGTGCCGATGGCGGTGCTCGGCGTCGCCTGCGCGGTCCTCGGCGTGGCGCCGGGGCTGGTGGCACCGGCGCTGGAGCGGGCAGCGGAGGCCTGGTCGGGAGGGTTGCGGCCGGGCCAGTCACTCGCCGCGCTGGCGCCTCTGCGCTGGGTTTCGATCGCCGCCCTGACTCTGGTGGTCGCGGTGATGGCGCTGGGGGCGGCGGTGATCCCGGTCTGCCTGCGCGCGCGACGCCGGCAGCCCTCGCTGCCGACGTGGGGGTGTGGGTATGCCGCGAGCTCGCCCCGCGTGCAGTACACCGCCTCGTCCTTCGCCCAGATCATCACCTCGCGCTTCGCCTGGGCGCTTCGCACCAGGACGCACACACCCCTCATCGAGGGCTTCTTCCCGGCGTCGTCGAGCTTCCGGTCGGCCACCGGCGACTCCGTGCTCGATCGCTTCCTGCTGCCGGCGGCGAGGCGCCTGAAAGGCACCGCGACGCGGGCGCGTGTCTACCATCAGGGGGACTTGCAGCAGTACGTGCTCTACATCGTGGCCGCCGTCATTCTGCTCCTTCTCTCCAACGTACGCCTCGAGTGGGTGGTGACCCAGCTATGCGGCCGATGAGCGGCACTCGGCGCTCGCGGCGCGACCGGAGGAGGCGATGAGTGCCTCCCTGGTCTCGCACCTCGCGCTCCTCGCCCTCCTGCCGCCGCTCCTGCTCGGGGTTATCACCAAGACCAAGGCCGTGCTCGCGGGCCGTCGCGGCCCGAGCGTCTGGCAGCCCTACTACGACATCCACAAGCTGTTCCGCAAGGAGGTCGCGTTGAGCGCGACCACCACCTGGATCTTCGTGCTCGCCCCGGTGGTCGGGTTGGTTACCGCTCTCCTTGCGGGGCTGCTCGTCCCGCTCGGCCCCTTCGAGGCCCCCGTGGCGTTCGCCGGCGACTTCGTGCTGTTCGCGTACCTGCTCGCCCTCGGCCGGTTCTTCACCGCGAGTGCGGGGCTCGACACGGGATCTCCCTTCGAGGGGATGGGCGCCGCCCGCGAGCTCGGGTTCTCCTGGTTGACCGAGCCGGCGCTCTTCTTCGCCTTCCTGGCGCTGGCACGGCTCTCGGGGTCGCTCAGCCTCGACGGCATGCTGAGGGCCAGCGAGGGCGGTGCCTGGCTGCTGCGTACCGCACCCCTGGTGCTGATCGCAGCCGGAGTCCTCGTCGTGCTGCTCGCCGAGTGCAGCCGGATCCCGGTGGACGATCCGAACACGCACCTCGAGCTGACCATGATCCACGAGGTCATGGTGCTCGACCACAGCGGGCCGCTGCTCGGCCTCGTCGAGTACGGCGCCGCCGCGAAGCTCCTGGTGCTGGAGATCCTGCTGCTCCACGTCATAGCGCCGACCGCGCAGGTCCATGGCTGGCCCGGGCTGGCGCTCTTCGTAGTCGGTCTGCTCGCGATCGCGGCCGGTATCGGAGTCATCGAGTCCGTCATGGCCCGGCTCCGCCTACTTCACGTCCCGACACTGCTCATCGCCGCCGTCTTGAGCTGCGGCTTCGCCTTTCTCCTGCTCAGCCGGTGACCAGGATGACCTCCCTGCTCAGCTCTCTCGTCGCGGCCCTCCTGCTGATCAACCTCGTGGCCCTCGGTACGAGCCGCATCGGTACGATGGTCCGCGCCGTCGCGCTGCAAGGGGTGGTCCTCGGTATGCTGGCGCTCGCGGCGCACGGCGGGCTCGACTACCGCGTCGGACTGCTCGTCGTGGCGAGCGTCGGCGTCAAGGGGTGGCTGATCCCGGTCATCCTGTTCCGCGCCCTCCGCGACGTGGCGATCAAACGGGAGGTGGAGCCGTCGCTCGGCTTCCTGCCCTCCTTGCTGCTCGGCGCTCTCGCCACCGTGCTGGCCGTGGGTGCGGCAAACCGGCTACCGCTGGTCGAGACGAGGCTCGCACCGCTCCTCATCCCCGCATCGTTTGCCACCATCGCCGCCGGCTTCATCCTCATCACCGCGCGGCGCAAGGCGATCAGCCAGGTGCTCGGGTATCTGGTGCTCGAGAACGGCATCTTCGTGTTCGGGCTGCTGCTGGTCGACGCTATGCCGTTCCTCGTGGAAACCGGCGTCCTGCTCGACCTCCTCGTCGGCATCTTCGTCCTCAGCATCATCATTCACCACATCAATCGCGAGTTTGCCTCCCTGGACACTCGACGGTTGTCGCTGCTCAAGGAATAGCGATGCCGCCGCTCCCCATCGTCGTGCCTCTGGTGATGGCCGTCGTGGTGTTCTTCACCCAGTCGAAGCTCTGGCGGCCGCGGCTGCTGGCGCTCACCGCGCTGGCGCACTCAGCGTTCACCTCGATGGCCCTCTGGGGGGCCCCTGGGGCGGGCAGCGCCTTCGGGTGGTTGCGTCTCGATGCGCCGGGCCGCCTGCTGCTGGCGGTCATCAGCCTGCTGTTCCTCGCTTGCGCCGTCTACTCCGTGGGGTACCTGCTATACCGGGTCGAGCGCGAAAACCGCCGCTTCTGCGCCTGCATGCTCGCGGCGCTGGGGATGATGAGCTTCGTCTCCTACGCGCAACACCTCGGCCTGCTGTGGGTCGGCATCGAGGCTTCGACGCTCGCCTCGGCGCCGCTCATCTACTTCAACCGCACGCCGCGCTCGATCGAGGCGACGTGGAAGTATCTCGTCATCTCCTCGGTCGGCATCGCGCTCGCCCTACTGGGCTCGTTTTTCATCGGCTACGCGGCGCTTCTCGGTGGGAGTCAGGGGTCGCTCCTCTTCCGCGACCTGCTGTCGGCGGCGCCGGCCCTATCGAAGCCCTGGCTCCGCGCCGGGTTCACGCTGCTGCTGGTGGGCTATGGAACCAAGCTTGGGCTCGTGCCGATGCACACATGGAAGCCCGATGCTTACGGCGAGGCGCCGGGCATGGTCGGCGCTATCCTCGCCGGTGGGCTGACGAGCTGCGCGTTCTTCGCCGTCCTGCGGCTGACGCAGATCACTGCCGCTGCGGGAGAAGGCGACTATGCCAATCGCCTCCTGATCGTCATGGGTCTCGCGTCGATGGGCGTCGCCGGGGCCTTGATGCTCGGGCAACGGGACCTCAAAAGAATGCTCGCCTATTCGAGCGTCGAGCACATGGGCATCCTGGCGATCGCGGCCGGCCTCGGAGGGACCGCTACATTTGCGGCGCTCCTGCACCTCGTGAACAACGCATTTGGGAAGGGAGCGATGTTCCTGTCGGTCGGCAACATCCACCGCGCGTTCGGTGGCAAGACGACCGACGAGGTCAAGGGCGCGCTGCGGCGCCTGCCGCTCTCCGGCACGCTCTTCCTCCTCGGGCTGTTCGCGGTGACAGGGTCCCCTCCGTTCGGGCTCTTCGTCAGCGAGCTCCTGATCCTGAAGTCGGCATTCGGGGCCCACCGCTGGATGGTGGGGATTCTCTTCCTCTCGTTCCTGCTGCTGGCGTTCGCCGGGATGGGCGCGACGTCCCTTGCCGCAACACAGGGCCGTCCGCCGCTGAGCGCGCGGCGGTCGGGGTATCGAGACACCTTCACGACCTTCGCGCCTGCCCTGGTCCTCCTGGGCTTCGTCCTTCTCTTCGGCCTCCACATCCCAGAGCCGGTGCGCCGGCTGATCGGAGACGCCGCGACGGCTCTCGCGGTGGGGCGATGAGTGGCTTCGGGCGCCTGGCGCGAGCCAAGGCCGGCAGCTCTCTTCCACGAGCGGCGTTGCCCTGCCTCGAGTGGGCAGAGCTGGAGGATGCGCTCCTGTGCGGGGTCTCTCTCGGCCTGCGAGTCGTCGCCTACTTCGCCGCCGAGGAGCCGGGCGGCGCCAAGCTCTACCTGGTGTTGGCCGACGATGCCGGCTCCGAGGTCGCCATCGGAACGACGAGATCTCCCGGCACCGAGTTTCCCTCCCTGACCCCTCGATGCCCACAAGTTCACCTGTTCGAGCGCGAGATCGCGGAGCAGTACGGGATCCGTCCGGCCGGACATCCGTGGCTCAAGCCGGTGCGGTTCGCTCCCGCGCTCCTGCGTCGCAACGGCGCCCTGCAGGTGACCGCCGAATCGCTCGCTCCTGGCGTGATCGACTTCTATCGCGTCGAGGGAGAGGAAGTTCACGAGGTCGGAGTCGGGCCGGTCCACGCCGGGGTCATCGAACCGGGGCACTTCCGCTTCCAGTGCCACGGCGAAGAGGTCTTCCACCTCGAGATCAGCCTGGGCTATCAACACCGGGGGGTGGAGCGGGCCCTCATCGGTGGCCCCGACCGTCGGTCCGTGCACTACCTGGAGACGGTGGCCGGCGACACCACCATCGGACATTGCACGGCGTACTGCGAGGTGCTCGAATCCCTCGGTGGCTCGCAAGCGACCGCGAGAGGCGCCGCCCTGCGCGGCATCGCGCTCGAGCTCGAGCGCCTGGCGAACCACGTCGGCGACCTGGGGGCGCTCGCCGGTGACGTTGGCTTCCTGCCCACCGCCTCGTACTGCGGCCGTCTTCGTGGCGACTTCCTGAACCTCACGGCCGAGATCTGCGGCAGCCGGTTCGGCCGCGGGTTGGTGCGGCCGGGAGGCGCCCAGTTCGACCTCGACGAGGCCATGGTGGCGGCTCTGCAGGAGCGCCTCGACCGAGCGTTCACCGACTCCCGCGCGGCGATCGAGCTGCTCTGGGGGGCTCCTTCGGTAATGGAGCGGTTCGAGGGTACCGGCGTCGTGCCGCGCGAGGTGGCGCTGGAGCTGGGGCTCAACGGGCCGGCTGCCCGCGCCTCGGGCCTCGATCGCGATGCGCGCCGTGATCACCCGTCCGGCATCTTCCGGTTCCACCACATCCCGGTAGCGATCGCCGACTCGGGAGACGTGTTCGCGCGGGCCTTCGTTCGCTGGCTCGAGATCCAGCGCTCCGTCACGTTCGTCGGCGAGTTGCTCGCGGCGTTGCCGCGTGGCCCGCTGTGGAGGGAAGTCGCCAGCGTCGGTGGCTCCCGGGTGGCGGTGTCCCTGGTCGAAGGCTGGCGAGGCGAGATCTGCCACGTGGCGCTCACCGATGCCGCGGGGCGATTCGAGCGCTACAAGGTGATCGATCCCTCATTTCACAACTGGAACGCTGTCGCCTACGCACTCCGCGGCCAGCAGATCTCCGACTTTCCGCTCTGCAACAAGAGCTTCAACCTCTCCTACTGCGGTCACGACCTCTGATCCTCCTGGAGGGATCGCCCGTCGATGTTCGACCTCCTTCGCACCAGAGCCCGACAGGGGCACCGCACCATCAGCTTCCCGCATGGCGAGCCACCGGAGCTGCCTGGCCGCTTTCGCGGGCATCCCATCATCGATCAAAGCCGCTGCGCGGAAGGGTGCACCCAGTGCGCCGACGCGTGTCCTACCGGCGCCATCAGCTCACTCCCGGTTCTTGAGGTAGACCTCGGCAAGTGCCTGTTCTGCGCCGAGTGCGCCACGGCCTGCCCCACCGGAGCGCTCTCCTACGGTGGCGACTACCGGCTCGCCGCTGGTACCCGCGAGGACCTGCGCGTCACCCAGGAGCAGGGCGTTCGGCTCGCGCGCGCTCTCGACGCGAAGTCGCGCCGATTGTTCGGGCGATCGCTCAAGTTCCGGCAGGTCAGCGCCGGTGGTTGCAACGGGTGCGAGTCGGAGGTCAACGTGCTCAGCACGGTGGTGTGGGACCTCGGTCGTTTCGGGGTACAGATCGTCGCTTCGCCGCGCCACGCCGACGGCCTGATCGTCACCGGCCCGGTCACCGAGAACATGCGGCTGGCTCTGCAACAGACCTACGAAGCGGTCGCTCCGCCCAAGCTGGTGGTCGCCGTCGGAGCCTGCGCCGTAGCCGGCGGGCCGTACATTGATCACCCCGAGGTCCACAACGGTGCCGATGCGGTGGTGCCGGTGGACCTATACGTTCCAGGATGCCCTCCGCATCCTCTGACGATCCTGGACGGCCTGCTGAGACTGCTCGGCCGCATCGAAGCGAGCAAGACGGAACGCTGATGCGCCGGCGGCTCGAGCTGGTCAGGAGTCTCCCGAGCAGCGACCCGTTCGCGCCCCATCCCGCCCCTCTTCCTTCCGGCCGTCGAGGTCCGCAGCAAGGAGGCTCTCTTCTCGAGGCTCGCGATCGCACTTGCCGCCGCCGGCGTCGTGATTGATGCACGTGCGTTGCTCGAGGCTCTGGTCGAGCGGGAGAGCTCCGGCAACACGGCCGTTGGCTTCGGTCTTGGGGTCCCGCACGCGCGATCCGCCGTCGTTGCCACGACGGCCGTCGCGTGCGCCCGGCTGCGCCCTCCACTCGACTACGGCGCGCCCGATGGGACGCCCGTAGGCCTGGTGCTCCTGGCCGTCGCTCCATACGGAGTCACCGGCGCCCTCTTCATGCCGATCCTAGATTCGATCGTCGCGCTGGCCCGCGACGAGCCGAGTCGCCGGCGCCTACTCGGGATCTCGACCTTTCAGGAGTTCGGCGCCTTCCTGGTGGGTATCCTCAAACCGTTCGTGGTGGAGGCCCTGTCTCTATGATCGCCAAGCTGCAAGCCTTGCTAACGCTTCAGGAGTTGGACTCACTTCTCGATCAGCTGAGCGAGCCAGCTGCAGGCGAGGAAGAGCGCACCGTTGGATCAACAGCGAAGGCGACCAAGAAGCTCCGCTCCAAGCGTCAGACACTCGTCCGGGAAGTCGGCTCAGAGCTGCTCGGTCGTTACGAGGAGCTCCGGCGCAGGTATCGCCGCGCGGTGGCGCCGGTGCGCGGCGGCGTTTGCCTCGGCTGCAACACCAGGCGGCCGACGAAGTCGGCGAGCCGCGCGGGTCGCGTCGACACGTGCGAACGGTGTGGGCGCATCCTCTTTCCCGTCCAGGAGCCAATTGCGATGCCGGCGGCGCCTACGCGACGAGGAAAGCCCCGGAAGCAGGCGAGCGGCCGGAAGGGTTCGGTGGCGTAAGGCGGTCAGGCCTGGGCAGTGGGGCTCACCTCGACGGGAGTCCTCTGCTTGCTGCGAGGAGCTCGCCAGAGTGCGGCATGATCTCGCGGCTGCCGTGAGGTGATTCGCTTCGCCGCTACTGGGTCGGCAGCGGCACGTGCGGTCCGGTATTGAGGTTGGGGCAGGTCATCTTGGGTGCGGCGATGCGTGCCGCGTTGCTGACGATGGACGTCGCGTCGCAGAAGACGTCCTGCGCCGTGCTGCCGTCGATGCGCGTGGCTGGCGCTGCCGCGGACGGCGGTCCCGCGGCGGTCGAGTTGTTGACCACCACCAGGCCGTTGCCGGCGGTGCGAATGATCCGCGTGCCGGTGCCGATGTCGGCGTGCGCTCCATCTCGCACCATGACCCCGACGTTCATGTTGTCCGAGATCTCGGCGCCCGGCCCGAACCCTTCCTCCGAGCCGGTCAGCAGCCGCGAGTTGCCGCTCGCCACGACGCCCACAGCGTTGTTGCGGATGCGCGCGGCGGGGATCGAGGCGGTGCTCGCGCCGCTGACCTCGATGCCGGCCCACGCGTTGTTCTCGACCACGACGGTGGCGTCGGGGCCGCTTCCGGGCACTAGCGACTGTCGATCGCTGAGCGTGAGCTTCGCCCCGTTGTTCACGGCGATCCCCACGCCGAATCCTCGAACGGTCGAGCCGCTCATGTGGAGGATCGACTCGCTGTTCACGCCCGCCCAGATCCAGCCGCTTCCGGGCTCGACGGTGCAGTCGACCATGATGACCCTGATGTGGTCGTAGCTGCCGAGCGCGGCGAAGCTCCCGTTGGCGTGCAGCACGTCGTCGAAGAAGAGGGTGGTGCCCGAGCCGTAGAGCAACGTCAAGCCCTCGATCGTGCTGCCGCGCACCTCGCAGTCCTGACAGTTCGAGATCTGCAGCGACGTTCCTGCGGACGATCCGATCGTCAGGTCGCGGACGATCACGTCCTGAGAGTTGGCGATGCTCAGCTCTGGCGACGCGTCGGACGTCCCCCGGATCGCGGCGGGACCGATTCCAGCGAGGGTCAGCCGCTCGAAGTTGCGGATCTCCACCGATTCGACGCAGGTGCCGCGCACGTTCACGGTGTTGGCCTGCCATCCATCGAGCAGGCTGATTCTGGCGAGAGCCCTGGCGATCGTCTCGCCGCGGTCGCAGTCGACCGTGAGGGTCGCCGCGTGAAGATCGATGGCAGACAGGGCCCAGAGCAGGACCAGCAGTACGGTGAATCGCATCGGAACCTCCTTCGGCAGCTTTTGCCGGGTCGACGGGCCACGGGCGCGCCGCCTGGATCACTCTGCTTGGGTCACTACTAACGGGCCGCGTCCTCGGGCTGGCTGAGCTGCCCAGCACTTCGACCAGGAAGCCATTACCCGCGAGGTAATTGAGGCGCCGCGTCGCGGGACCGATCATCGGCCGCGGAGACACTGGCTTTCTGATGGAGATGCTTCGGCTCGTGAGGGGAATTCCATGAGACATCACCGTTGGCCTTGGCTCGTTGGCGCAGCGCTTCTCGTCGGCGCAGTGCTCCCCAGGGGCGTTGCCGGTCAAACGGAGCGCGGTCCGTACGCGCGCATCGCGGTCCTGCGTCCCCACGACGGGGACACCGTCGACTTCGAGGCCGGGTACGTCCGGCACCTCGAGTGGCATCGGCAGGCCAGGGACCCCTGGGTCTGGTTTGGCTGGACCGTCTGGGCCGGCGAACGACAGCGTTGGCTCGTCTACGCGACCTTCGGGCACTCGGCCGCCAGCTTCGACAGCCCCGTGGCACCGGCGGAGGACGAGCGCGACAACGTCGCCAACGTCACGCCCCACGCGCAGTTCGCGGGGAACGCTCTCTTCGAGTACCTGCCCGGGCTCTCGCGTGGCAGCGGTGAGCCGCAACCGACCGCCCGGCTCGAGCTCACCACCGTGGACCTCGTGCCCGGGGCGGAGAGGGCCTTCGAGACGGCGCTCGGCGCGGGCCGATCGGCGTGGCAGGGTGAGACACTCTGGTATCGCATGGTGGCCGGTGGAACTGCTCCGCGCTACGTGCGACTGCGCTCGCGGCCCAGCATCGCGGCGATTGTCGAGGCAAGGAGCGAAGGAATCCTCCCGGAAGCGGTGCACGGCCTGATCGCGAAGACGACCGTCGAGATCCTGACCCTGCGGCCGACGCTGTCTTACGGCCTCCCCCCGGCTCGCCAGTGATGGAAGCGGTGGTGGCGGCGCCCCGGTCGCGCGAGAGCCGCATCGGCGCGTACGTCGCCTTCGCCGCGATCTGCGTCATCTGGGGGACGACGTTCGCCGCGATCCGCGTCGCCATCGAGACGATCCCGACCCTGCTCGTTGCCGGCATCCGCTTCCTCATCGCCGGCCTCCTCCTTCTCGGCATCGCCGGCCTGGGCCGCGCGCGCTTCCCGCGGAGCGCGCGGGAGTGGCGAGACCACGCCGTCGCCGGCGTCCTCATGGCCGGCGTCGCCAACACGCTCGTCGTCTACGCCGAGCACACGCTCAGCAGCGGCCTCGCCGCCCTCCTCGCCTCCACGATTCCGATCTGGATGGTGGCCATGGAATCGGCGCTCGGCCTCTCCTCGCTGACGCGGGGCAAGGTCGCCGGCCTCGTCCTCGGCTTCGCCGGCGTCGCACTCCTCGTCGCGCCGGCGATCGGCCGCGTCGACCTGTCGCTGCGCTTCCTCCTCGCCGTCGGAGCGATGCAGCTCAACGCCGTCTGCTGGAACGCCGGCACGCTCCTCTCGCGCCGCCACCGTGCCGGCGCCGATGTGAGGGCGGCGGCGGCGCCCGTGGCGGTCGCAGATCCGATGGCGGTGTCTACAGTGCAGATGCTCGCCGGCGGGGTGGCGGTGACGCTCGCCGCCTTCGCGTCGGGCGAGCGCCCCACGCTGGACATGGTGTCGATCCGCTCGTCGGTCGCGCTGCTCTACCTGGCGGTGTTCGGCTCGGTGGTCGCCTACACCGCCTACAACTACGCGCAGACGAAGCTCAGCGCCGGCAAGGTGGCCTCGTACGCTTACGTGAATCCGGCGATCGCCGTGCTCACCGGGGCGCTCCTCCTGAGCGAGCCGGTCACCCTGCGCATGATCGCGTCGATGGCGATCATCCTGGCGGGCGTCGCCCTGATCCAGATCGATCGCACGAGAGCCGGATGACGGCCACCGGCGAGGATCTCGACCAGGAAGATCTCTACCCGGACGTGGGGCTCGACGCCGCGACGAGGCGACGCGAGGCCTCCTCGGTCGCCGGGTCGGCCGGGAAGAAGGCCTCGACCCGCAGCTCCTGGAGCGTGATGTCGTGCGGCGTGCCGAAGTTGGTGAGCGCCGAGAAGAACCGGAGGTGGAGGTCGTCCTTGCGGAACTCGATGGCCAGGAAAGGAGCGGTGGAGACGTCGAGGTCCAGCGTCCGCCAGCGGGGCGGCACGCCGGGGTAGGAGAGCAGCTCCTCGAGCAGGTGGCGCGACTCGGCGCCGCCGAGACCGCTCAGCACGTCGCGGTGGAGCCACTGGATGAGCGCCGCCGCCATCGCCTCCCAGTTGACGATGTGCGGGCGAAAGCCGCGGGGATGGAACATCAGCCGCATCGCGTTTCCGCCCCATTCGGCGGCCGCCGCGGGGTCGGCGAAGGCCTCCACCAGCCGGGCCGCGCCGCCGTTGGCCTTGAGGATCGTCCAGTGGCGGTCGACGACGATGGCGGGGTAGGGCTCGTGCTGGCGGAGCATGAAGTCGAGGGCCCGCCGCGCCTGCTCGAGGGCCGGGGCGTCGAGGTCCGTGGCCCTGTACATGGCCGCGTAGCCCGCGGTCGCCAGCAGGTCGTTGCGGTCGCGCAGAGGCACGTCGAGCACGCGGGCGAGCATGAGGACCATCTCGCGACTGGGCTGGGCGCGGCCGGTCTCGATGAAGCTCACGTGACGCGACGACACGCCCGCCTCGACGGCGAGGTCGAGCTGGCTCACGCGGCGCCGGGCCCGCCACTCGCGGAGGAGGCGCCCGAATGCGCTCTCGGCCATGCGGGGCACCCTACACCGCGCTCGAACGGCTAGCCATTACCCGGCAGGTAATTGATCGGCTGCGCCGCCGGGCCGATCGTGGTGCCCGAAAGGGGCTCCAGGCAGGTGCGACTCGGACCGCTCCCCACCGCGGCGTGGGTTCTCTTCGCCGGCACGTTCATCAACCGCTTCGGCACCTTCGTCATGCCGATGCTGGCGATGTACCTCACGCGCAACGGCTATTCGATCGCGCAGAGCGGCCTCGCCGTCGGCGCCTACGGCGCGGGGCATCTCGCCACCTCGATGCTCGGCGGGCACTTCGCCGATCGCATCGGCCGCCGCCACACGATCGCCCTCTCGATGTTCGCCTCGACCGTGTCGATGCTCGCGCTCTCGCAGGCGCGGAGCTACGGCGCGGTCGTAGTCCTCACCTTTGCCGCCGGGCTGGCGACCGAGTTCTACCGCCCGGCCTCGAGTGCGCTCCTCGCCGACGTCGTCGCGCCGGAGCAACGCGTGCTGGCCTTCGGTCTCTACCGGTTCGCCATCAACCTGGGATGCGCCGTGGGTCCGGCGACCGCCGGCTTCCTCGCCGAGCGCTCGTTCTTCTACGTCTTCCTCGGCGACGCCATCAGCTCCTTCGCCTTCGGCGTCATCGCCCTCCTCGCGGTGCCGCACGGCATGCGCAGCCGCGCCTCGGACGAAGGCGCGGGCGACGGCTTTCGCGCCGCACTCGCCGACCGCCGGCTCGTGATGTTCCTCCTCGCCACCGTCTCCGTGACGTGGGTCGTCGTCCAGATGTCGTCGACGCTGCCCATGCACGTGGCGAGAGGGGGCTTCACTCCATCGCAGTACGGAGTGTTGATCTCGCTCAACGGCTTGCTGGTCGTCGTGTTCGAGATCCCGCTGACTCTCTGGATGCGGCGGTTCCCCCCGGTCCCACTCATTGCCATCGGGTACGCGCTGACGGGGGTCGGATGGGGGTTCACCGGCCTTGCCCACACGTTGCCCATGCTCGCGCTGACGGTTGCCGTGTGGACCGTCGGGGAGATGCTCTTCGCGCCGATGGCGGGCGCCTACGTGACCGAGCTCGCCCCGGAGCGCTACCGAGGCCGCTACCACGGCCTCCACATGCTGACCTGGTCGATCGGCATGCTGATCGGCCCGGTGCTCGGAACGTTTCTCTACGAACGGAGCGAGACGCTGCTCTGGGGCACGTGTGCCGTGAGCGGCGTCATCGCCGCCGCGCTGCTTCTCAGCCCAGCTTGTCGAGCGCTTCCTTGGCGTCCTTGAGCGACGGATCGAGCTTCAGCGCCGCCTGGTACTCGCTGCGCGCGCCGGCGCGGTTGCCTTGTTGCTCGAGGATCATTCCCAGTCGGTAGTGCGCGTTGGCGATGGGTGGCTCGTCCGGCCCCGCCGTGTGGCCGAGGTAACGCTTGAGCGCCGCCGCGCCGCGGTCGAGGCGCTGGCCGGAGAGCGCCGCGGTGCGACCGATCTGGTAGAGGGCGTCCCACGCGTCCGCGTTGTCGGCCAGCATCGCCTCGTAGGTGGCGAATGCGGCCTCCCACTTCTTTTCGCTCTGGTAGATCAGGCCGAGCGTGCGGCGCAGTTGTGGGTTCGTCGGGCTCTTGACCAGCGCCTCCTGCACGATGCGCTCGGCGCCGGCGACGTCCTTTTCGCCCTGCGCGATGGTGGCGCGAGCGATGGCGCCCTGGACCGCGTCGCGCTTGCCGATCTCGTCCGCCTGCCGGCGCGCCTCGTCGACGTCCCCACCCATGAAGCCGGGCGCCATGATGTGGTATTGCACGAGGTCGCCGCGCGCCTCGAGGTTGCCGGGGTCGAGGGCCACCGCCTTGTCCCACGCCGCGCGCGCGTTCTTGGCGAGCCCGGGCTTGCGGAGGAGGCTCGCTTCCTGCGCCGCGCGTCCGTAGGCGCGGCCGAGGGCAAGGAACACGTCGGAGCGCCGGGGGCCGAGCTTCGCCGCCTTCTCCAGCCAGTCGATCGCCTTGTCGGCGTCGCGCATGCCGAGCAGGGCGCGACCGGTCCAGTAGGCGCCGTCGACGTCTTTCGGATGTGCCGCCGCGTAGGCCGCGAACGTCTTGTGCGCCTCGGCGTAGCGGCCGGCCTGGAAGAGCTGGATGGCGGGATCGAGCGGCGTGTCGGCGCCCGCGGCAACGGCGCCGGAGAGAAGCACGAAGGCAAGCGTCGAGATGCGGATGAGCTTCATCGAGAATCCCCTTCGGTTGCGGAGCGGTCGCGCCCTAGGCACTACGCGGAGCGCCGTCGGGCATTTCAGCGGGCCAAAAAGATCGGCAAGCGCGCATGGCGGCAACGGACGCGAGCTCGCCGCTAGTCGTATCGGAGCGCCAGGGTCGGCGCGATCCGGGATGCTCTCAGCGCCGGCACATAGGCGGCCAGCATCGTCACCGCCATCATCGACGGCACGACGACGAGGTAGACGGCGACGTCGACCCGTCCGGAGTTGAAGACCATGGAGTTCATGAGCTGCTCGACGGCGAACCCCATCGCCAGCCCGATCGCCGTTCCGATGGCGACGAGCGCCAGGCCCTTGCCCATCACCAGGCGCAGCACCGCAGGCCGTCCGGCGCCGATCGCCATGCGGATACCGATCTCGCGGGTCCTGCGGCTCACGTTGTAAGACACCAGCCGTACAGGCCGGCCATGGCGAGCAGGAGGCCCGCCAGGCCCATCGTCCCGATCATCTCGATCGCCACTCCCGGCCCTTCCACGATGTGGTACCGGTACAGGTCTTCGTAGGTCCTCATCTCCACCAGCGGCATGTTCGGGTCGAGCGCCCGGACGATGTCCCGCACCGGGTCACGAGCTGCAGCGGGTCGCCGCTCGAACGCAGAAGGAGGACCATCCGCGAGCGCGGGTGCTGGGCCATCGGCAGGTAGACGAAGTCGGTCGGCTTCTCGCCAGGTGACAGGTACTTGATGGTGCGCGCCACGCCGACGATCTCCACCGGCGTGCCGGCGCGGTGGGCGAGCCGGATGCGCTTGCCCACGGCGTCGGCGTTCGGCCAGTAGTGCTTCGCGAGCTGCTCGTTGACGACGGCGACGCGCGGCGCGTCGGCTGCGTCCGCCGCCAGGAAGCCGCGGCCGCGCAGGATTGCCACGTCCATGGTCTCGAAGAACCCTTCGTCGACCGCGTCCATCGCCGACGTGAAGGTCTCGCGGTCGCGCGGCATCTGGAAGCCGTCCGGCGCAAATGCGAGAGCTTCGAACCCCTCGAGCTCGAGCGGCGGGCTGTGAGTGAGGCCGGCGCTCACGACTCCGGGCAGCTCCCGCGCGCGTGCGATCAGCAGCTCGTAGAACTGCTCGGTCCGCACGGCGTCGTATTGCAACAGGCGGGGATCGAGGCGCGCCATGAGCAGGTGGTCTCTGGCGAATCCGGTGGCGCCGAGCGCGATCTGCCGGAAGCTGCGCGCCATCAGGAAACAAGCCGTCAGCAACATCAGCGACGTCGCCACCTGCGCCACCACCAGCACGTTGCGGCCCCACGGCCGTTTGCGGCCGGGCGGGTCGACCTCGCCCGACTTGAGGCCGTGGACGAGGTCCGCGCGCGTGCTCTGCAACGCCGGGGCCAGCCCGCAGAGCAACGCGGAGAGCCCGCCCAGGGCGAGGCTCAGCAGCAGCACGCGCAGGTCCATACGGAAGGGGAGGGTCACCGGCAACTGGGTCGGAAGCCGGAAGTCCCTCATGAAATCGATGCCGGCGTAGCCCACCGCGACTCCGCCCAGTCCGCCGAGCAACGCGAGCACGATGCTCTCGGCGAGGAGCAGCCGGACGAGCCGGAAGCGGCCCGCGCCGAGCGCCAGCCGGATGGCGATCTCTCGGGTTCGCGTGCGCGCGCGGCTCAGCAGCAGCCCCGCCACGTTGGTGCACGCCACCAGCAGCACGGCGAGCGCGAGGATCATGAAGATCACGCCGAACTTCCAGTTGATGTCGTCGCCCCGCGTGCGCATCTCGAGCTGAGTGCGGACGGCGGCGCCGCGGTCGCGGTAGAGCTCCGGGTATTCGCGCGCGAAATCGCGCGCCAGCGCGGCGACCTCGTTGCGCGCCTGCTGCAACGTGCTGTCCGCGCTCAGGCGCGCTTTCACCATCAGCTCGCGGTCGTCCCGGTCCTCGAGAAAGCGCTTCTGCGGGTCGGTCGAGAACGACTGCGCCATCGCCAGCGGCAGGTAGAAGTCGGGCCGCGAGAAGACCTGGATGCTCGGGAAGGACTCCGGCGCGACGCCGATCACGGTGAACTCCGTGCCGTTGAGCCGGATCTTCCGTCCGACGACGGAGGGGTCGCTCGCGAACTCGTGTTTCCAGAGATCCGGACCGAGGATTGCCACGGCGTCGCGTCCGGGCGCCTGGTCCTCGTCCTTCCGAAAGCCGCGCCCGACTCGTGGCTCGACGCCGAGCACGGAGAAGAAGTTTCCGGAGACCATCATGCCGCCCTTGACCCGCGGCGTCGTCCCGGCGTCGGCGGCGAAGCCGACCGCCGTCGTGCCCGTGTGCGCGATCACGCCGTCGTAGCTGTTGGTGTGGTCCCGGAGGTCCAGGTACTCGCGATAGGAGAAGAGGTCGTAGGCGTTGTCGTGGGACGTGCTGACGAGCGAGACGACGGCACCTGGATCCGACACCGGGTAGGGCCGGAAGACCAGCGCATCGAGCATGCTGAAGGGCGTGGTCGCCATCCCGATCCCCACCGCGAGCGTGACGACCACGAAGGCGGAGAGACCGGGGGTGCGGCGCAGGCTGCGTAGGGCGTACTGGAGGTCGGCGAGGAAGTCCGTAAGCCAGTTGACGCGTCGCGTGTCGCGCATTTCCTCCTTGCGCTGCTCCAGCCCGCCCATGGCGAGCATGGCCCGGCGACGCGCCTCGTCCGGAGCAAGACCGGCCGCGATGCCTTCCTCGATCTTGTGCTCGAGGTGGAACTGGAGCTCCTCTTCGAGCTCCCGGTCCAGCCGCCGGCGACGCAGGATCGACTTGATCCGCAACGGCGCCGTGAACCACCAGTGTTCGATGCGCATCGTCGTCTAGGCCTCGGAGAGTCGAACGATGGACGAGATGGCGGTCGAGAGCCGTTCCCAGTTCGCAGTCTCCGCCTGGAGCTGCTTTTTTCCCAGGCGGGTGAGCGAATAGAACTTCGCTCGCCGGTTGTTTTCGGTCTGCTTCCACTCGGCGGTGATCCAGCCCTCCTGCTCGAGCTTGTGCAGGGCGGGGTAGAGGGAGCCTTCGCTCACCTGCAGCACGTCGCCGGAGATGGATCTCAGGCGAAGGCCGATGGCCCATCCGTGCATGGGCTGCAGCGCCAGGATCTTGAGGAGCAGCAGGTCGAGCGTGCCGAGGACGAGGTCGTTGGGTTTACTCATATCGGTTTCCGAGGGGAGTGTAGGCTGGCTCCTCTCGGTTATCAAGGGGTACGCGGGCGCGCGCCAGTTGTTTCAGGCCGGACCGGATCGCAAGTCGGGCCCCGGCCTCGCCTGGCGCTCTTGTAGGATCGGCCGCGCCTGATCGACCTCGCCACCACCGCACAGCCCGAGGTGTCGTTCGGCGTCATCCTCACGCGCGATGCCGAACGGGCGGCGCGCTGCCTGCGCGGCATCGCGACCCAGGCCGTCGCCGGCGAGGTGATTCTCGTGCTCTGCGAGCCCGACGCGAGCGTTCGCCGGCTGGTCGCCGACGGGATCCGCGGGGCGACGGTGATCGACCACGGTGTCGACCTCGGCACCGTCTTCGCCTGGCAGGAAGTGCTCGACCGCGCGCGGTCACCCGCGATCCACTTCCTCCACGAGGACACCGAGCTCGCCGGCGGCTGCACGCGGCGCCTCCTCGACACGCTGCGCGCGACGCCCGATGCCGGCGCCGTGGGGGGGCGTACCCTCAACCCCGATCGCTCGCTTCAGGCGTGCGGCGGGGTGTTGTGGAACGACGCCGCGGGGTCGCCCGTCGTGGAGCCGCCCGGCGACGAGCCCTTCGCGGTCGATTCCTGCCAGGGGGCCTGCGCCGTCGTCGGCACCGCGAAGCTTCGCCAGGCAGGCGGGTTCGATCCGCGGTTCTTTCCGTCGTATTACGTCGACGCGAACATGTGCATGCAGCTCTGGCACGGCGGGCACGCCGTCTTGTGCGACCCGCGCGCGGAGGCGGTTCACGCGCGTGGGGCGATGCTGCAGGAGGACGGCGGGCCCTTTCGCGGCCTCCGCTTCCGGCGCTTCCTCGTCGAACGCAACCGCCGCACCTTCGCCGACAAGTGGGCCGCCGCGCTGCGCGCGCACGCGGCGCGCCGCGATCCCCTCGACGCGTCGAGCGTGACGCGCGGCGAGATCGACGAGGCGCTGCGCCGCGCCGAGGAGCGACGGAGCGGTCCGCCACCTGTCGCCGTGCCGCCGCTGCCCCGGCCGCAAGGGGACGTCGCAGCGCACGTGCGGGCGCTGCGAGCGCAGCTCGTCGCCGACTTCGCCGACGAGCTCGTTCGTCACGAGGCCGATCTGACCGCCGAGCTCGAGCGCGTCCACCTGGCCTACGCGTCGCTGCTGCAAGAGCACGATCTGCAGCGCGAGCGCGCCAACGGCGCCGAGGCCTACGCGGCGAGCCTGCGGGCGGAGCTCGACCGGCGATAGACTCGTCCCATCCTGCATTCGTGACTGGCGGAGGGGCGGATGGCGAGCAAGCCCATCGATGGCGACGTGACCTCCGATCCCCCGTCCGTCGACGCGACGGGCGAGCCTCTGGCGCGCTTGCCGGCAGGCGTCACCTTCCGCGACGCGCCCACCCAGGTCGACGCCCGGGGCACGGTGTGCGAGATCTACGACCTGCGCTGGAACTGGCACCCGGAGCCGCTGGTCTTCGTCTACATGTTCACGATCCGCCCCGGGCGAGTGAAGGGTTGGGGCATGCACCGGCGCCACGAGGATCGCTACTTCATCCTCGCCGGCGAGATGGAGCTGGTGCTCTACGACGATCGTGAGGACTCGCCCACGCACGGCCTGGTGGCAGCCTTCGTGCTCTCCGAATACCGCAGGAGGCTGGTGAACATCCCGCCCGGCATCTGGCACGCCAACCACAACATCGGCAGCAAAGACGTCGTCGTCATCAACTGTCCCACCACCCCCTACGACCACGACAATCCGGACAAGTTCCGGCTGCCGCTCGACACCGATCGCATCCCCTACCGATTCGAGAACCGGTCGGGCTGGTAGCGAAGCCGCGCGGCGGAAGTCGGCTCGCGGCCGGACCCTCGCAGCAGTTCGTCGGGTAGTCGATTCCCGGAGCGCGAAGCGTGGCGTGATTCTTGTAGCTCGAGCCGGCGACAGGGGCGTCGGCTGGCGGGACTCGGTTCGCGTGTCACACCGCCGGGGTCCACGCCACGAGGAGACCATGATGAGAAGCAGTCACGAAGGCGCCGATGAGGTGAAGCCGGGGGACGACGGAGCGGGCGAACCCTCCGAGGAGCAGCTCGCCGCGCAGTTGGGGGAGCCCAGCGCCGAGGTGCGCGAGGAGTTTGCCGAGGCGAGCCACCTCGGCGACGGCGGAGGGCAGCGGCTGGCCGAGAAACTGCGCCAGCATCCCGACACGTCGCCTCGGCTCTCCGGCGGCGACGTGGACGCTGCCTGGGAAGACGCGGCGGTCGGCGAGGAGTCCGTCGCCGGGGACAACCCGACTCCCGACCAGGACCAGGTCGACGAGCTGGGTGCGGCGATGGGCATCGTCTACGCCCCGGGAGAGCCGCTGCACACCGCCGAGAAGGTCGAGGACCGCGACCAGCATCGCTGGGAGCTCGACCCGGCTTCGTCCGAGGGCTTCGCCGGGCGGACGAAAGACGGCGGCTAGCTGTCGCGGCCATCCGCCATCGCGCGCGTACTGAAGCGGAGGCTCGCCCGCGAGCTGGGTGAAACCGCGTCGCGACCCAGCAACTCCCCTTCGTCAGGCAAGGCCGTAGCTCTTGACCGCGCACCCTGGTGATACGCTCCTAAATCGATTCAGTCGGCCCCTGCCTACCATCGACCTCGGAGATGTTCGCCATGCGCACCGTGAAGCCTCGCCTGGCCTTCGCTTGTCTCCTGGCGCTTGCAGTCCCCGCCGTCGCGCAGGCGCCGCCCGCCTCCGGCGGCGAACCGCCGGGTGTCGTCCATCCAGCCGTATGGCCCACGGCGAAGAGCCCCCTCCCAGCCGACGCCGCCCGCGAACGGGCGATCACGGAGCTCATGAGCAAGATGACGCTGGAAGAGCTCGTCGGCCAGACGATCCAGCCCAGCATTCAGCAGCTGGCGCCTGCCGATGTGAAGACCTACCACCTCGGCTCGGTCCTCAACGGCGGCGGCGGCTGGCCTGGGGACATCCGCAAGGCGACGGCTCGGGACTGGCTTGCTCTGGCCGACGCGTTCTACGAGGCGTCGATGGACACGTCCGACGGCCATGCGGCGATCCCGGTCATCTGGGGCGCCGACGCCGTCCACGGGCACAACAACATCATCGGTGCGACGCTCTTCCCACACAACGTCGGCCTGGGGGCCACTCGCAACCCCGACCTCGTCCGCCGCATCGGCGAGGTGACCGCCGCCGAGATGGCGGTCACCGGCATCGACTGGGATTTCTCGCCGACCGTCGCCGTCTGTCGCGACGACCGCTGGGGCCGCTGCTACGAGAGCTACTCCGAGGATCCGGCCGTCGTGCGCGCTCTTGCCGCCGGGATGATCGAGGGGCTGCAGGGGAAGCCGGGCACGGCGGCGTTTCTCGGACCGGGGAAGGTGGTGGCCACCGCCAAGCACTTCCTCGGCGACGGCGGCACCGCGGGGGGCAAGGACCAGGGCGACAACCAGTCGACCGAGACGGAGCTGCGCGACATTCACCTCGCCGGCTACCTCGGCGCGCTCGGCGCCGGAGCGCAAGCGGTGATGGCCTCCTACAGCAGCTGGCACGGTCAGAAGATGCACGGCGCCCAGTCGCTGCTCACCGACGTGCTCAAGGGCCGCCTCGGCTTCGACGGCATCGTCGTCGGCGACTGGAACGGCCACGGGCAGGTGCCGGGCTGCACCAACTCCAGCTGCGCGCAGTCGTTCAACGCCGGGGTCGACATGTTCATGGTGCCCGAGGACTGGAAGGCGCTCTACGCGAACACCCTGGCGCAGGTGAAGTCGGGGGAGATCTCGCGCGCCCGGCTCGACGAGGCGGTGCGGCGGATCCTGCGCGTCAAGATGCGCGCCGGGCTCTTCACCGACGGCAAGCCGTCGCAGCGTCCGCTCGGAGGCGACCTCGCGCAGCTCGGCTCCGCAGCGCATCGCGACGTGGCGCGACAGGCGGTGCGGGAATCGCTCGTGCTGCTCAAGAACGAGGGCGCCCTGCCGCTGCGGCCCGATCGTCGCGTGCTGGTGGCGGGTGACGGTGCCGACGACATCGGCAAGCAGTCGGGCGGCTGGACCATCTCCTGGCAGGGCACGGGCAACACCAACGCGGACTTCCCCGGCGCCACCTCGATCTGGGCGGGCATCCGCTCCACGGTCGAGGCGGCAGGTGGCCACGCCACGCTCA
>Ga0209382_10003368_pt1 | contig 22209 bp, 19 predicted proteins | sample SoiMetdeltSBSDD5_FD_187599 | JGI IMG/M metagenome (GOLD analysis project Ga0209382, IMG submission 187599) | Bulk soil microbial communities from a Populus tree surrounding site in Tennessee, USA - Soil MetaG P. deltoides SBSDD5 (SPAdes) (version 2) | ecosystem: Environmental > Terrestrial >...
CGACCGCTGAATGCGCTGGACGGCGCTACGCGCCGAGCGCTGGGTACGCTGGACGGCTCGCGAGGTCCCCTACGCTTCGCCCAGGCCGGGGAGTTTTTGAGAACTGCCCGGGGACGCTCGCGCCTGACAAAGCCTATCGCAAGAACTCAGCGGCTTCCGCGGCGGCGCGCAGCGCCGTCAGCGTGTTCAGCGGTCGTGGTCAACTAGAGAATCCGCTACACCACACCGCTGTCTTGAACTCAGGCTCGCTCCACTAGCCGCACTACGAGCCGCCAGCTCGTTCCTGGGCCGTGGACAGGAGTCGCCGCAGATCGCCGTTCGACGGGTTGCGGGTGATCGACACGTTCAGGTGTGCGATCGCCTCGTTGAGATGGTTCGTCTGAATCAACGCTGCCCCGAGGTAGAGCTGTGAAAGCAGATGGTTCTCGTCCATCGCGAGCGCACGGCGAAACAACGGGATGCTCCCGTCGAATCGGCTGCGGGCGAACTCGACACGACCGAGCTCGAACGGATAGTCCGCCGACCGCGCGAACTCCTGTACTCCGCCGGAGAAGCGCGCCGAATCGGCCGCCGGCTCCCACGCGAGGCACACGTTGCCGGCGGGACTCGTGCACCGGCGATCCAGCGCCCGATTCACGAACGACACGAGCGTCACGTTATTCAGGGCAACCAACGCGACCGTGCCGGCGAGCAACTTCTCCCGATGCCGCCATGTGGTCGTCGTGTAGGCCAGGGCGACCAGCACGAGGACGGGAAACAGAGCGTGCATCGTGAAGATGAACGGCTGCCCATTCGCGCGGTAAAAGTAGTGAAAGCCGACATTGTAAACGACGAACGCCAATGATAGTTGCGCGACGTGCCGACCTGCGACGTCGCGAACGCGTCCGGTCCGCACGATCACGACCACGAGCGCGAGCAGCGCGCCCACGGAGAGCGGATAAGTCGGCGCCAGTCGCCCCTCGTACTGGATCATGTGCTCTGGCCCGTCGGGCGCACGAACGACCTCCACCACTGCCTTCGGCGCCACGACATTGTCGACCGTGAACGCACGAACGAGGCGCGCGACGTCCACGACGTGGAAGGTGTGGTCGAAACGGAGGTAGGGGTCGTTGATCGCCGCGACGATCGGGGCCCCAATAACACTCCGCTGCGCTGCGCGGTCCGGGAACATCGCCCGCTGGACGGCTCCCAGCAACGCGAACGCCGCGAGTGACGCAACGCTGAACAGGATGAAGACGCCGATGCGACGGCGGAGGGTCGGCTGGGCGCTGCGCAGATTACTGGCGAAGGCGAGCGCGGCATACACGATGTTCGGCACGGCAACACCGACGGCGAGCGCGGCGACGGTCGCGTTGAGCCCGAAGCGGACTGGAGACGCACGCGGCTGCGCAAACTCCGGCCGGTGCATCAGCAGCATCGCGACGATCATTCCCGAGCTGATCGCGAACGTCTCAGGAATCGATGAGAGCACCCATGCTGCAGCCGCCAGGCCGTAGAGCACCGTCATCAACAGAGCGGTCACGAGGCGCTCGGTCACGGCGCGGAAGAACAGGAACGCCAGCGCCACCGACGCGCCGCTGAGCAGCGCCACGGCGTACAGGACACTCGCCCGCGGCTCCGCTACCGCCTGAAGTCCGCGGGCGACGGCACCGATGGTCAGCGTGAACAGCGGGTGGCGCATGAACACGCCCACGTTCTGACCACGCAATGCGTCCCCGAGCACGCGCCCCGGGTCGGCGTCGAAGATGAAGTTGGTCCACTCGAGATTGCGCTTCGACACACCGATCGAGACGGCGTACAGTACGCTGAACGCGACGAAGATCGCGCCCGTGATGATTGCCGTTCGGCGAGCGTCGTCGCGCGGGGGCGCGTCGGGCGCCGGCTTGCCTAACGTCACGCGTGCTCGCCGATTTCTGTGAGAACGGATGGCCCGATGCAGCTCGTGAGCCTTGGCAGCGATCGGAAGCGATACGCGACGATCATCGCGATCATGCGCCATCCGAGGCGCCAGGCGCGCACGAAGCTGCCGGTGATCTTCGACTCGCCGACGCGGCCGCGATAGTGCACCGGGATCTCGATGCAGCGCAGGCCGGTCCGAATCGAGACCAGCATGAGCTCCGGCGAGAAGTGGCTCGCGCTCGCGGTAAGATACGGCGCCATCTGTCGCACGGCGTCGCGGTGAAACAGCTTGAACGTGCATCCGACGTCCGTCAGACACGGGCCGTTGTGCAGATACTCGAGCAGCTTGGCGACGGCGACGTTCCCGTACCGCAGGAACCACCACATGTTGGCGCCGGCCCAGATCGCGCTCTTGCTCGTACGCGTTCCGAGCACGGCATCGAACTCGCGCGCGTACGCGAGGAACTTGGCGACGTCCCCCGACACGAAAGTGCCGTCAGGTTCCACGAGGAGAACGAGATCGCCGCTGGCGTCGGCAAGCGCCCGGCGGCATGCGGCGCCATAGCCCTGCACCATCTCCGTCACGACCCGCGCGCCCGCGGCCAGCGCCAGCGCGCCAGTCTCGTCCGACGAGTTGTTGTCGACGACCAGTACTTCGTCCACCTCGGGCACTGCAAGAAACTCGCGAACGGCGCTCGCGATGAACGCCGCTTCGTTGTACGCCGGCATCACGACGGAGACGGTCCAGCCTCGATACATGAGGAGTCCACACGAGCGCAACCGCGCCCATCAAGATGAAAGCGACGCTCGCCAGGCGGGCGGCAGGTTTCGGAAGACTTCGACCGGCGGCGTTAGGCTCGGGGGTGCGATCGTCGACCTGTCGAAGCCCGACGATCATTCGACAGACGCCATCCGAAAGCGGGATGGCAGCGCGATGACCCAGAACGTCGCGCGCCTTCGCGTGGTCGGCGACCGCATGCACGACCTCGACGCGCGGTGGCAAATGGACGATGCCCGTGGACCGGCCCGTCACCTGCTGGATGAATGACGCAAGCTTCAGAACCGAGGTCGGTGCGTCGGATCCGAGGTTGAATACTTCATTGAGCGCTCGCGGATTCTCGATCGACCGCGCGATGGTCGGCGCGACGTCCTCGACGTGCGTGAAGGCGCGCGTCTGCAGACCGTCACCGAAGATCGTGCACGGTTCGCCGCGCATGACCTGGTTGAGGAAGATCGCGATGACGTTGCGATACCGATCGGTGTGCCTTCCGGCCGGGGCGTCGTGTCTTCGCGCATTGGCGTCTGTGTCGCCCCGTAGACCGCGATACTGCTCGTGAAGACGAATGCTTTGACACGACCGTGCCTGGCCGCCGCGTTGATCAGCGTGACGCTGCCAAGGACGTTGTTCGTGTAATTGAACCGGCGAACGAAATGGCTCAAACCTTCTGCCGCGTAGGCGGCGAGGTGGAAGACGTAGTCGGGTTGGTGGCGGGCGAAGAGCTCGTCGACGAGCGCCGCGTCGGTACACGAGCCGACGACGAGCGTCGCCTCCGAGCTCACGTGCTCGGCGACACCGCCGCTGAGATCATCGAGCACCACCACGCGATGGCCACGAGCGAGAAGGGCATCGACCACGTGGCTTCCGATAAATCCGGCGCCTCCTGTCACCAACGACGTGGGCGTATCGCTCACTCGGGCGTCCACTCGGACGGCCACCGCTTCGCGGGGCCGGACGGAATCATGAGCGCGCCATCATGAGCGCGCGCTTCGCGAGGGAAGCGCGGCGGCAGAGCGTTGGTCGTTTTCAATCGAGGAATCGCCGGGCGGAGCGAGGGATGGATTGCGAATCTCTTAGACTCCGGCGGCACCGCGGCGTGCGCTGAAACCCGGATCGCGGGTCTCGCCGCGGCGGTGGATAATAGGCGGCAGGCTCAACGGTAGGCAAGAGCGAGCAACGCACATTCGACGGGCCGTAAACACCCGTCGGACATGCGGTTCCCTGCTTACGCGAGTTGGAAAAGCCTAACGCTGTGCGGTCGTCACGGTCGAATGCTAGGCACGCCTCCCTGCCGAGAACTCGACGAGCATGATCGAGTGATCGGAGAGCCGTTGCGCTCGTTCTTCATGGGAATACCAGCACCGCGTCGCCCGCTGCGCTAGCGCCGGCGTGGCAAGCGCATGATCGATCCGGAAGCCGTTGAGAGGGACACCACCGCGACCAAAGCTGAACCATGTGTGTTCGATGTGGTCAGGGTTGTGCTTCCGCCACAGGTCGCAGTACCCGAGATCGCGCAACCGCAGGAACTGGTCAGAGCCCGCGATGGGGGACTTGTAACAGTCGACGCCAGCCTCGCAGGTGTTGAAATCGCCGATCAGAAGGTATGAACGCTCGCGATGATGTCCGGCGTGTTCGACGACGGCATCCCAGAAGTACCCATGCTGCGGCGTTACCATGGGCCCGTACAGCGCCCCGATCGTGAATTCGTCCGACAACTCGACTTCCAGCAGGCTGCGGTGCACGATCGTCGACGGCTTGCTCTCGGCCAGGCGGCGAAGCGGAGCTCGCGACGCGACGAGAATTCCGTATTCAAATCCCGCTGGCTCGTTGTGAACGGCGAACGGCAGTCCGGCGCGAGACAGTGCCTCGACAAAACCGTGACTTGTGCGCTCACGGAGCTCGTTGACGATTACGACGTCAGGTTGGTGCCGTCCGATTGCCGCGGCGATGGATGGCAAACGGCGGCCACCGCCTTGGCGGATATTCCACGACAGGATTCTCAGGCGAGCGCCAGGCCGAACAGCGGTGCGAGCAGGCCGTGCACGACGAGGACGTACACGGCCTGTATTCATAAGGAGATCTACCCCTTGTTCTTTTCGTCCCAGATCATCGGCTCCCACAGTTCCACCTTGTTTCCGTCGGGATCGAGAATCCACGCGAACTTTCCGTTCTCGGCCGCGTCCGGACCGCCGACCACCTGGACTCCGGCACCGCGCAGGTCCTCCAGCATCTGATCCAGATTGTCGACCCGGTAGTTGATCATGAACGAGGCGGTGCTGGGTTGAAACCACTTGCTCGCCGCGTCCGCGACGTGCCACACCGTGAGGCCTTTGTCCTCAGCGGTGTCGTCGGGCCACCTCAGGATCGCGCCGCCGAAGCTTTCCAGGTGCATGCCGAGATGCGTACGATACCACTCGGCCAGGGCCGCGCGGTCGCCCTTGCTCTTGAAGAAGACGCCGCCGATTCCCGTGACTCTCGCCATGGCTTCTCCCGTGCTCGAACACTGTTGCTTCGATAGGAACTCACTCCGGGCCGGAGGGCGCCGGTCTGACCGGCGCCGGAATCCGGAATCTGGTACGCGGCCGGCGGGCACACAACCCGATGGTCCGCTCGCTCGTGACCCTCGACGGTCGTTAGGCGGCGGCGCACCGCATCCGAACATCGATGGGCCGTCACGGATCGTCCGGCCGACGCTCCGCGACGATGTCGGCAACGACTCGATCGGCCGGCGAGCCGGAAGCGCCGAGCCCGGCGATCACACCATCGATACGCGTGGAGCGTCGGGAGGTCGTCTTCGCGGTAGGAGGCCGGGATGTACACGCTGGAACGTAACGCGGAAACGGCGTTGCGTAGGCCAGAGACGCGGCATCGCGTCTCCATTGCCGCGGCGGCCGTTAAACTACTCGACAAAACTGTTTGGGGTCACGACTGGATTCAACGCCGCGTTAGGCAGCTGGTCACTCGCTGCGAGCCCAACCATCAGCGACGATGGGCAAGTGGGTGCAAGTGGCTCTAGGTCCGATGAGTCTGCACAGCGACGGTTTCTAAATTTCGCGCAGGGGTATGCACCCGAAGCAGCCCACAAGGAGACGCACCGTGTCCACTCTATCGAAACGTCCCGATACGATTGTACTGGTCCATGGCTTCTGGGTGACGGCGCGAAGCTGGGAGCACTGGATCACGCGCTATGAGGCCCGGGGCTATCGCGTCCTCGCTCCAGCGTATCCGGGGTTCGAGGTCGAGGTCGAGGCGCTCAACCGCGATCCGTCGCCCGTCGAACGCCTGACGGTTCCCGCGATCATGTCACACCTCGAAGCCGTTGTCGGGCGATTCGAGGCGCCACCGATCCTCATGGGTCATTCGGCGGGTGGCGCCTTTGTGCAGCTACTCCTCGATCGTGGCTATGGGTCGGTTGGAGTGGCGATCAACTCCGCACCCACGGAAGGTGTGCGCGTCGCTCCGCTGTCGCAGCTCAAATCGTCGTTGCCGGTGCTGAAGAATCCCGCGAATCGCCACAGGGCAGTGCCGCTGACGTACGATCAATGGCGCTACGTGTTCACGAACATGTTCGACGAAGCGGATGCGCGCGCCGCTTACGACCGCTATCACGTCCCGGCATCAGGGGGCATTTTCTGGGACAGCGTGCTGGCGAATTACATACCCGGGCCCCAGGACATCGCGGTTGACTATCATAACGACGCCCGCGCGCCCCTGCTCTTCATCTCGGGGAGCGAGGATCACCTGATGCCGCCCGCCGTCCAACGGTCGAACCTGAAGCACTACAAGTCGAACACGATCACGGAGATCAAGGAATTTCCGGGACGCTCGCATCTCATGCCCGCCCAGCAGGAGTGGGAGGAGGTCGCCGATTATGCACTGGCGTGGGCCGAGGAGCACGTGACGCGCCAGCCGCAGGCCGCTCCGGCATCGTCATGAGCTGAGGCCGCCTAACGCGAGCGTGACGCCACACAAGAGTCATCCGTGACCGACGCCTTGGCGATTCTCCGGGCGCTCGCCCGCATCTGGGACGAGCTCGAGGGACTCTGCGGTAACGACTGGCCACGCATCCAGACGGAATTGTCCAGTGCACTCTGGCGCCTCGACGCCGTCGTCGCGCCGACGGACAGCGATCTGAGTGACGTGCTGGCAATCCTCGGCTCCGTGCCAGGGATGAATGAGCGGTTCATTGCAGCGCTCGCAGATGAACTCCCCGATGTCGTTGTGCGGGGCACCGCGCCGGTGAGCACGCGCATCCGCCCACGCTTGTTTGAGGTCGTCCCGATCTTGTTCGCCACGGATCGCGACCCGACCGATGGGGACCCGACATGGTTCGGCGCGTTGCGCGGTGACCTCGTCGTCGGCATTGCCGAAATCAGCATCCCCTTGCGGCATGAACCGGGTAAGCTCGAGTCGCCGCGCTGGTGGCGGCTCGAGTTCAAAGAGCGGCCGGAGCGACATGTCGTGCTGCTGGGACTCGAAATTCTTCCCCGGACCGAGCTCCTCACCCGGCTAAAGACCCAGTTCCGAGCCCAGGCCGAAACGCGCGAAGGGATGCTTTTCATTCACGGGTACAACGTGCCGTTCGTGGACGCTGCACGGCGAACCGCGCAGATCGCCCACGACTTGAGTTTCAGTGGGGTGCCAATCCTCTATAGCTGGCCGTCCGAAGGAAGCCTTCCGAGCTACATGATCGATGCCGGCAACGCCCGGTGGACGGAGCCTCATTTCCGCGAGTTCATGCAGTGTGTGCTGTGCGACATGGAGCTGTCCGTCGTTCACGTCATTGCGCACAGCATGGGCAACATCGTCCTCACCGAGTTCCTTCGAGGGTTGCGGCGCCAGCCATTTGTCGGGCAGGCCGCTCGTATTCGGCAGATCATTTTCGCGGCGCCGGATATCGACGCCGCAACGTTCGCGCAACTTGCTGCCGAGTTTCATGGTCACGCTGAGCGCTACACGCTCTACGCCTCGTCACGAGACAAGGCACTCGCGGCCTCACAACGGGTCCAACGGTACGCCCGCGCGGGAGACGCTGGCGATGGACTCGTGTTGGTTGCAGGGATCGACACGGTCGACGCATCCGGCGTCGACACGTCGTTCCTCGGTCATTCGTATATCGCCGATAACGCGACGATCCTCGATGACGTGGCTGATCTCCTGCGACACGGCCGTTCGCCCGCCGAACGCCAGTGCCTCACACCCACGGACACACCCCGAGGCCGGTACTGGGTCTTGTCCGCGACGGCATCGCCCGGATGACGGCGACCCGGATCGATGCCCTGGTAGGCGACGTCGCTCCGGAAAGGCTCGGGGACATTCGAACGCTGCTTCGCGCGCTGGGCGAGATTCCACCTTCGCTCCCGCGACCAATCCGATACGGCCTAACGAAGGGTCTGCTGGATCACGGACGATTCTTCATCGCCGGAGCAAGAGTCTTCGCGGAAGAGGAGCCCGAGAATTTCGCGAGGCTGTATCGCGAGGTGCGCGAAATTGAACTGGCGTGGTTACGGGGCGATTCGTTGTCCGACCGAGCCGACGAGGACGACCTGCGCGCCCAACATGCGCTCTGGGTCATGGAGAACATACCGGGGCTGGCACGCATTGCGGCGAACGCTGTGCTGAAATTGCCGGCCGAGCACCCACTGCGCGACTCGGCACGCGTACGTGATGCGGTTCTCGAGCAATTGCGGTACAGCCTCACCAAGCCGCTCGTCGTGTCGGGCGCTGCACGAGAGGTCATTTCGCGGCGGGCTCTCGCCGTGTCGAGCATGGCAGCGCTCATCGAGCACAAGCTGGTCCCTGACGATCATCAGGCTTCGCTCTTCGACGCCGGCCTGGAGATCGTCCGCTACGGACGTCTTCCCGAGAGCGATGCGGTGTTCGGGCGCGCAGTCTTGCCGTACGCGTGGGGACGGGTGTCGGAAGCTCGCGATCGTGGGATCGCGGCAGAGCAGCGTGAGTGGGAAGCCATCGCATTCGAGCTCGCTGCCCATCAGATCGCGTCCGAACCCGACCCGCGGAAACGGCAACTCCTCGAGTTGATGGTTGGTCGAATGCGGGGCGAAGGGTCGTCCGAGTCGATATTGCGCAATCTCGCGCCGCCTAACGCATTCCAGAGCCAGGTTGCACCGGACAAGATCGAGCTGTTCGCGCGACTGGAGTTGGCGGAGCTCCAGCTTGGGCGGGAACAGTTCGGCGAGACCATTGCCACGCTCACGCCCGTCTTGCCGCTCTTCGCGGAGCGATATCTGAGCGCCGTCGCGACGGCCCATATCCAGTCAGCTGGCGAAGAGCACGCTCGCGCGTGCCGGATGCTCGCATTCGCGAATGCTCGGCTCGATCGATGGGACGATGCGATCCGATTGATCGACGATGCGAAGAGCCTGCGCTTTCGATACCAGACGGCCCTTCGGGCGACGCCGGATGCAACGCGGGTAATCGAGCTGGAAGCTGCGCTGCATGACCGCGAGCGAGGCGTACGCGTTGCCGGCGGGTCGAACGCGGATCCCAATGAGGCGCCGGCCGGGGCGATCGAGGCATCGGCAGACTCGCGCCTTCTCGAGGCGTTTCGGTCCATTCGCGCGCGTCTCGCTCCCGAATACATGCAGAGTCCCTCGATCCGCACGATTGCCGAATCGCTTCGCGACGATGAGGCGCTGGCGGTGCTCGGTTATTCGCCGGGCGGCGTGCTGCTCGCGCTGGTGTGTTCGGGCGATGCCGATCGTCCCACGGCGTGCGAACTGCTAAGTGCGGCGAGCGCGCGCCGGATCGTGGAAGGACTCATTGGACATCGGCACGACGGCTGGTTCGTCGCGCTCAACGCACCGGAATTGGTCGAAGATCCCCACGCGGCGCTCTCGGCATTCCTCGATGCCGTCGATGCGGAGATCGGATCGAGACTGCGCGTGTTGCTCGATAGACAAGGGGTTCGGCGGGCCACCATCGTACCGCACGATTTGCTACATCTCGCTCCGTTTTGGGCACTGCCGTCGCTCGTCGGCATTTCGGTCCGAACCGCGCCTTGCGCGGCGATGGCGATTCGTCGGGACTCTGCGCGTCATCCGATCGCGTCGGCTCTCGTGGTGGGGAATCCCACTCGTGATCTCCGGTTTGCATCGGTCGAGGCGGGAGCCGTCGAGCAACACCTAACGCGCACCGGGTTCCACACCGCTTTGTTGCCGGCGTCGGCGGCCACGGAAGCGCGTCTGACCCAGCATCTCGCCGGCGCGAACATCCTGCACTTCGCCGGCCACGGCATCTCGGACGCCTTTCGTCCGTTACGGTCCGCTCTCGAGGTTGCGCCCGACGCAGCATCGCTCGGCTCGGACGGCGGTGATCCGCTTCCAGCGCTTCTTTCTGGTGGAACGTGGTCCGCGCTCACGGACAACGAACGCCACATCGATCTGCCCGACGGAAGCCGCCTTTGGGAGCGACTCCACCCGGCCACGAAGCGCATCGACCTTCGGCGTGAAACGGGCCGCTCAGGAACGTTGCTCGGCCGCTATGAATGGGCGGATGCGGACGATGCCGTTGGTCCGTGCATCAGATTGGCCGAGCTGTGGACTGTCTCGGATATCTTGCGCACGAATGCGCTTCGAGATTGTCATCTTGTCGTGCTGTCGGCCTGCTCCGCTGGCCTCGGCGCTCTCTTGCCATCGCGCGATGAGTTCGCCGGCCTGCCGGCCGCGCTTCAGCTCGCGGGAGTGCGGACTGTCATCACATCCCTGTGGCTCGTCGACGAAGTCCTTGCCGCGCTGTTTTTCGATCTCTTCTACGAAGCGCTCGTGTCGCGAAGCGGCGTTGTGGATGTTGCCGCGGTACTACATGAGGTGCGGCGCCGTGTTGCCGACATGTCGCGCGACGAAGCGGCAACGCGCGTCGAACGGCTCGCAGACCAGGGAAGCACCGCCCTGGAGCGCGCGCTCCTGAGCGCGCGCGCGCTCAAGTTGCGGCGAGGAGGTGCGCGACCGTTCGAGCACCCATTCGACTGGGCTGCCTTTCACGTTCTCGGCGAGACCGTGATCGAGCTGCCGGAGTCGCCTAACGATGAACGAGTGGAGGTGCGTTCGGCGCCGGTGCCGGCGAGCGTGTCGCCGGTCGCGAGCGACGAATCACCGCCGAGTCCACCGAGCGGTGAGCCCGCCGACCGCCCGCCGCAGTCGACGCCGAGTGCAGGTGAACAGGACCTCGCAGAGTTGTGGACGTTCCTCGCGGAGAAGACCGGCGAACCAGTCATTGTCGACTCGGCGGCGGGTGAGCTCGTGAAGCGTGCCAACGTACGACTTCGCTCAGGCGATGCCCCCGGCGCGCTCGCGGACGCCGAGCGCGCTCTGAAGTTCGCACCGTCCAAACCCGAGGCACATACGGTGCTCGGTCGGGCACTCAACGCAATGGGTCGACTGGACGAGGCAATTCCCGCGTTCTCCCGGGCCATAACTATCGACCCGGAGGCCACCGACGCGCTCGCGGGCCGCGCATCGTTGTACATAACGATGGAGCGCTATGTCGAGGCCGTGGCTGACCTATCCAGCGTGCTTGAGCGTCAAGAGGACAACGTGCCGGTGCGGTTCACTCGCGGTCTCCTTCGTCAGCAGCTTGGCGACCGGCGCGACGCGATCGACGACTTCAGCCGAGTGATCGAGCTGTGGCCTGAACGGGCAGATGCATACGAGGCTCGGTCGGACTGCTACGAGGAACATACCAACTATCAAGAGGCAATCGACGACCTCTCAGCGGTTATCGTGCTCAAGCCACGCGCGGCACGTCTCGTAGAACATCGCGGCTTTCTGGCTGCCGCACTTGGCCGGTATGACGACGCGATCAGGGATTACGACGAGTCCCTTCGGATCGATGATAGTCTCGCTGCCACGTACTACAACCGTGCCTGCTCAGTTTCGTTGCGGGGCCGCGGCACTCGCTGGTGGCGAGACTGGCGGAGCCGACACGCTGCGTGCACCGCGATCTCGACAGACCTAACGCGGGCTTTCGCGTTGGATCCAGAGACGCGCGACGCGGCGCGGACAGATCCGGAGCTGGAGTGGGCGCGTCGAAGCTTTCGACGAATTCGTCGGCTGCTGCGCTAAGACGCCGAGCTTTGGAAGGAGGTCACGATCGGCGTACAGGTCGCGCCATTTCCCCCCCGGAGCTAGCATTCGTTACGCATGATCAAACTACTCCTGCTAGCGCTCGTCGTTGCCGGTGGCTGTCAGACCCCGACCCAGACGAAACCGGCTTCGTCTCTTGACGATTTCGCGGCGCACCTCGAGTCGCTGCGCGCTAGGGGACACATCCAGGCGCTCAGCGCAGTGATTTCGAAGGATCAGTCCATCGCCTGGAGCGGCTCCTTCGGCGGAACCGACGGCGTGCCCGGCACCGTCAGCGACACGACGGTCTTTCACCTCGCGTCGCTCACCAAGCCCGTCGCCAGCACGGTGATTCTCCAACTGGTGGATGAGGGCAAGGTCTCGCTCGACGATCCAGTGTCCAGGTATGGCGTCAACCTTCCGGGAACGGTGCTCGTCAGGCACCTGATGAGCCATACGTCCGAGGGCGTTCCCGGAACCCGGTACGCGTACAACGGCGACCGGTTCGCCCTGCTCGATGCGGTGGTCGCGCAAGCCGCCGGCAAGCCGTTCGCCGACGCGGTTCAGGAGCGCATCATCGCTCCGCTCCAATTGAAGCACATGGCACCGACACCGCAGTCGGCGTCGTTCGCGGCCAGCGGACTCGATAAGGCCGCCTATCTCGCGAACGTTGCGCCGGGCTACACGTGGACCGGCGATCGGTACGTGCCCACTGCGTACCAGACGGCTTTCAGCACGGCGGCCGGGCTCACCGCGTCGGCGCGTGACTATGCGGCGTTCTCGATGGCGATGGATCGCGACGCGTTCCTCAGGCCCGCAACGAAGGCGCTCGCGTGGACGCCGGTCGTCAGCTCTACGGGCCAAACCTTTCCCTATGGACTCGGATGGTTCGCAACGGACTACAAGGGCATCCGTGTCATCTGGCACTACGGCTATTGGACCGCTTCGTCCGCGCTGGTCATCAAGGTTCCGTCCCGGGGACTCACCTTCGTCCTGTTGGCGAACACCGACGGACTGTCCGCCCCCTATCCGCTGGGCTCGGGGAAGCTCGAGGCGTCGCCGTGGGCGCGGGAGTTTCTCGAGACGTTCGTGATCGCGAAGCTGCCGCTACCCTGAGTCATCGCTGCAGGTCGAGGCTCGGGCCAGGAGTGCCGCAACGAGCAGATGTGGCCTGCGCATGAAGCGCATGGCCGCCTCGTGCACTCGGTTTGTGCTGCCTAACGCTGGTTCTCAGTTGCGAAGGCCGGCGCTGAAGACATGGATGCGGCAGTTGCGTCACTCACCTCGCCCAGCGAACAGGAGGAGATTGCCGTCGGGATCACGCACGATGAAGGTTCGTGCACCCCACGGTTCGGCCCTGAGCGGTTGAGCGAACTCGACGCCCGCTCTCTGGTATTCGAGAAAGAGCGGCTTTGCGTCCTCCAGCGTGATCGACGCGACTAGCAACTGCTCGACGTCGCGTCGGCGCGGATCAACCGCAGGCTCGTCGACCTGGCGAAGGTTCAATCGGGCGCCATCGCGGAACACCTGGCCGTAAAACGGCGGCTGACCGTAGGTGAAGGCAACGGAAAACCCGAGCATCCGCGAATAGAACTCGCAAGAGGCGACGATGTCTCGGACGTAGAGCTGCGGCTCGGCTGCAACAAGTGTGGTCATGGCGAGGCCACCGGTTGGGGTATGGGTCGCGCGGCGACTTCCCCGACGGAGCGCCTCCCAACTCTCAAAACCGACCATCCGAGCAACGAGCTCCTGAGCGTCCGACAGCCGGAAAGGCTGCGCCAGGATTTCACGGTCGTTCAGGCCGCTGTAGCGCGGCAACTGCGCTCGGATTCGCGCGGCAACCGGATAGTACTGCTCCCGGTGCCAGCGCAGATACAGCTTCGCCTGTTTTCGGAGATGTTCGATGTTGAGCATCGAGGGCGCACTCCAAGGGACGTCGTCGCGTAGGCGGGCGATGCCCATCCGGCTCTGGAGGCCGTTGCGCCCTACAGCGCTAGCTCAAGATCGCAATTGGCGCAGGGCCTTGTCAACGTGACCGGCAAGCGCACGTCACGGTCTCGTGTTTTCGAGGAATAGATCGCAGAACGGTCGCCGCAAGCCGTTCTTCGCTACCGCGCCTTCCGCCGTGAAGGCCACGTAGGCTCGTGATGTCGGATCGAACGACGGCCAGGGCGGCACTCCGGGGCCATTCGGATTGCCGGTCTTGGCGAAGTTCGTCCAGTACTTCTGCATCACATCGGACAGCGCACGATCGACCGCCTCGTATCCCGCACCGTCGACCTTTCCGAACACGTATGCAACATCCGCCGCGTGAGCGTTCCCGCGGCGCCTCTCCCCGAGCATGGCGAGCGGGATACCGTCGCGTGTCTCGACCCAGCTTCCGAAAGCCGACCGCGGCAGCCGCGTGAGGTACGGATCGACGAGGACCACAATGTGGCCATCGGAGATCTCCCAGCCCGCAGTGCCCAGATACGTTAGACGCACCGCGCTCGCCGAGTGGCCGTTCGATTCCCGAGCGCCGCCCTGCGCGGCCGCCCCCCGCGCCGCGCCGCTGGTGAGCGCCACTATCATGGCCAGCGCTGCGCCAATGCGCGCCGTCATCATGTCGCTGCGAGACGTGGTCTCGGCCATTCGCCCTCCTGACCAAGAACGGCTGTTAGCTGCCTAACGCATAACGTTCAGCTGCGGAGCGCCCTCCAAAACGGGCGCCCTGATGCGAACCATAAGAAATCGTTCGCCGGCGCACAACCTGATGCCGGTCGCTTTGGCAGCTGCAACGAACGTTAGGCGGTGCCGCGCTACGAAGCCACGAACTCTGGAACCGTTATCCGGATGTCGCGGCAGATCTGGCGAAGTAGCGCGGGAGAGATGTCACGCCCCGTGTGCATCGGCACTGTGGTGACCCGGCCGTCGGCGTGACGTAACTGCTTGTGGATCCGCGCTGGCGGACCTCCACGAACCCGAGGCGCTCGAGCCGGGCGATGACCTCCCGCGGTTTGAGAACGGGGGCCGACCCCACCGCGGCAGGCAGCTAGGCGACGAGAATCGTTTGCGTCCCGACGAACTCCGCCTCGAGCGGGGGCTCGCCGTCCTCAAGGAGCATGGCGATGACCTCACGCATGTTGGCGTGCAGCTCGTCGAGACTGTCACCTTGGCTGTGAGCACCGGGGAACCCAGGGACGTACCCGACGAAGAGGCCGGTCTCTGGATCGCGCTCGATGACGGCGGTGTAAGTGCGCATATGGGCTGAACTTATGCTTTGGCGAGCCGCTGTGCAAGTTGAGCGGCTCGGTGCATCCACCTAACGCGAATTGGGCACTTCCGTAATCACCAGCTCCATCCGGCATGGCCGTGAAAAAACCGGCACGTCCACGCCGCCGAATCCGGATGTTGGCAGCGAGGGTTCCGGCACCGCCCCTGACATATGGCGCCGTAACGCCCTGTCGCCCTCGTCAAGTATCCCCAACCTCGTTCGGCGGCAAGGCACGCCGCCGAATCCAATGGCCCCACCCATCCCCTCTCCGCACCGCGATCCTCTCGGCATCCCACGGAGCACCACCCTCAGGCCCCCACCGTTCACACCGGCCCAGGCCCATCACCCAGCACATCCATCGGCAAGTCCAGCGGGCTCCGAACCCCGACTCCCTCATCCAGCGCGTGCAGATAGATCATCGTCGTCGACACATCGCGATGCCCGAGCAGCTCCTGCACCGTCCGAATGTCATAGCCATTTCGCAGCAGCTGTGTTGCGAACGAGTGCCGCAGGGTGTGAGGAGTGACGCGCTTCGCCAAACCCGCACGGCGCGCCGCGTCGGCCACCGCCCGCTGAATCGTCGTATCGAACACATGGTGCCGACGACGCTTGCCGGTCGCACGATCCACGTACTGGCGACTTGCCGGAAACACCCAGGTCCACGCCAATCTCGGTTCGCGTTTGGGCTCTTGCGGTCGAACGCTCCCGGCAAGACCACGTAGCCACCGCCACGCTGCACGTCACGCCCATGCTGCCGCCGGACTCCGTCGATCTGCTCGGCGATTGCCTCGCGCAGCGCGCTCGGTAAAACTGTAAACCTGCCTTTCCCTCCTTTCCCCTCGCGAACGTGAATCCGACGCCGAACGACGTCCACGTCGTTCACGCGCAGCGTCAAGCATTCCGTGAGTCGCAGCCCCGCGCCGTACAGCAGCGACACCGCGAGCCGATGGGCAGGCACCACTGCGGCCAGTAGGCGCGATGCCTCCACGGGCGCGAGCACGTCGGGCGGGGCTCCGCGCCGGCGCGCGCGGCACGGCGGCCGGACACCGGGCCGGCTCGCCGAGAACGTCGCGATAGAGAAACAGCAACGCGGCGTGTGCCTGATTGAGCGTGCTCGCTGCGACGCGTCGCTCGGTCGCGAGCCACTCGAGAAACCGCCGCACGTCCACCGGGCCCAACTCGGTCGGGTGCCGAAGGTCGGAGAATCGCACGAACCACGATCCACGAACGGTACGCCTCCTCCGTCCGAAGGCTGAGGTGGCGCGCACGAGCGACCGCATGCACGCGGTCGAGCAGCCGTTCCTCGCGCGGCCCCGAATCATCGGTGCCATCCATGCCGCAAGCTCGCGGATTCGCACGGCGCAAGCAGCATCGTCGCGCCGCCGACCGGACCGATTCGCGCCACGGCGCGATTCCGGACGTCGGGCCGCCGAGCGGGTTACATCCGTGCGTGCGTCACGCTGTCGACGTCGGCGATTCACCGCGCTGAATGATCGCCGCCGCCGCGAGGTCGCCCGTGACGTTGAGCACCGTGCTGAAGATGTCCGGGATCGCGTCGACCGCGATCAGGATTCCGATGCCCTCCGCCGGCAGGCCGATCGCGAGAAAGAGCGGCGCGAGCATGAGGAAGGCGCCCCGCGGCACGCCCGGGCCGATGAACGGAAGGAAGATCGCCGTGACGGCGATCGTCGCGAGCTCGCGAGGCCCGAGGTGAATCCCATAGAACCAGGCAACGAATAGCGCACCCACAGTCCATGAGACTGGAGCGGCGATCTTGAATGCCGACACGGCAAGCGGAAGCACGAAGCCGGTCACTCGACTCGTAAGGCCCAGGAGCTCCGCGCCTTCCACGAGAGCCGGCAGGCACGCCATCGATGAGCTTGAGCTGGCGGCGATGAGCTGCGATGGAAGCACGGCTCGCGCGAATCGCGCACTCGGAATGCGCGCGACGATCGCGACCACGAGGTAAAGCAGCGCCACTACCGCCAGGCTCGTTCCGGCGTACACGGCGATGTAGAAGCCGACCGCCCCGACGAGGCCGACCCCGAGGTTCGCGGCGAGCGGCAGGACAAGGCAGAACACGCCGATCGGCGCCGCGGCGATCACCCACCGGACCAGCACGAGCAACGCGTCGCCTAACGCGCTGAAGAACTGTACGAGCGTGGCTCGGCTCGCGGGCGGCGAGGAGGCGATGGCCAGCCCGAGGAGGAGGCTGAAGACGATGAGCGGCACGATCGCCCCGGTCGCCGCCGAGGCGATCGGGTTGGCCGGCACGAGCGACACAATCCATGCGCTCAAGGTCTGTCCTGGCGCGCTCGCCACGATCTGACCCGCCGCCTCGGCGGCGCCCGCCGGCAGTGGCGGCGGGCCGCCCTGAACGCGAGGCAACAGCGCGAACACCGACGGGACGATCGGGATGACGACGAGCGCCGTCCCGGCGAGCAGCAGGCCAAACACGAGAATGGCGCGGCCGCCAATGCGGCCGATGCTCTTCCCATCGGTCGCGGACGCGACGCCGGTGATGAGCAGCGACACGATCAGCGGAATGATCGTCATGCGGATGGCGTTGACCCAGACCGTCCCGATCGGCGCGACGATGTCCGCGGCGTCGCGCAGCATCGTGTTTCCGGACGCCGCGACCGCCGCGCCTAACGCGAGCGCGACGACCAGCGCAATGAGAACGCGCGCACTTTCGGTCACCCGCGGCTACATCATGAGATCGCCGCCATTGATATCGAGGGACGCGCCGGTGATGTACCCGGCGGCCTCCGATGCGGCGAAGCAGATGAGATCCGCAACTTCGAGCGCAGTACCGAGTCTCGGAACCGGGTACCCGGCGGCCAGCCGCTCGAGCAGCTCCGGTGTCGCATTCTCGCGCGTGAGCTCGGTGTCGATCATGCCGGGGCAGACGGCGTTGACGGTGATGCCGAACTTGCCGAGCTCCTTCGCCGCCGCGCGCGTCAGCCCCAGCAAGCCGGTCTTCGACGCCGTGTAATGCGCGCCGCCCAACGTACTGACCTGGCGTCCGGCGGTCGACGAGATGTTCACGATCCTGCCGTACTGCTGGCGCTTCATCGCGGGAAGTGCCGCCTTGATCAGCAGGAACGGGGCCGTCATGTTGACCTCCAGCGCACGCCGCCACTCCTCGGCCGACAGATCATGGAACCGGGTGGACAGCGCGAGCGCGGCGTTGTTGACGATGATGTCCACACGCCCGAGTTGCTCCAGCGTCCGCTCGACGATCTCCTCCGGCACTCCCTCTGAGGCCAGGTCGCCCGGCACGGCGAGCGCCCGGTCGCCTAACGATTGTGCTACCGCCTCCGCTCGTTCACGATCTCGAACATTGATCGCGACCGACGCGCCGCGTTCATACAGGCGAGCGGCGGCGGCGCGACCAAGACCGCGCGAAGCGCCGGTCACGATGGCAACGCGACCGGCGAAGTCCTGGAGGTTGGCGGTGGGCGGCACGGTAAGAATGTAGCCCAGGTCTGAGGTGCCGGGAGTAGAGGACGCTCGCTAGTTCACCGAGACTACGAGTGCGATGCGGCGTCGGAGCCGCCGCCTGCCGCCTTTGTCTGCTGCAACGCGTTGTTAGGCAGCATCATTTCCTCGGCCGGGGGCTCGGGATACGGGCCAGGCCGAACGCTGGCGGTTGCGCTCGTATGAGCGCTGAGAAGACCAGCCATGAGCCGTCTGGCGACCAAACCGGATGCTGGGCGTGGATGTCGTGCTCCGTAAGTTGAATTGGCTCCCCGCCTGCGCGCGAGACGATGAAGATCGCGTGACGCCCGGCGCTGTCACCTCGGCTCGATGTAAACGCGAGCCACTGACCGTCCGGCGACCAGTCCGGTTGACGCCCAAGGCCTTGGCTGATTTCCCGAGGCTCGCCGCTGCGGTCCAGCAACCAGATGTGATTCTTGGACTCGTCGTAGTCGGGAGTCGTGTTGCGCTGGCCAGCAAACGCAATGAACTCGCCATCCGGTGAGACGCTCGGCATGCCGACCCCGAACGCTTCTGGGTGGGTCAGCCTTGAGGTCGCCCCTGTGGTCAACGTGATCTGCACGAGGACCGCACCGCCGGGCGCCGTGTAGTCAACCGCAACCAACGCGTCACCGCTCGGAGTCCAGGAGGGATACATCGTACCCGGAGAATATTGACCGGGGACACGCTTCGCCGAGCCCCCCGTGCGGTCCGACGTCCACAGTGAAGACGTATCGCCCACAGCGGTCGCGGTGAACGCGAGCCGATCGTGTCTTCGCGACCAACTGGCCCGCGTGATGTTGGGAGCGGGTGCGTGATCGAAGAAGGGGCGGACTGGATCTCCAGTGGCTGAGGTCCGAAGCAATTGCCAGGTTTTTCGACCATCGGTGGATCGTGAGAAGGTGACCGTCTTCCCGTCAGGCGCGATGTACGGCCACGCGTCGATAGCCGAGGAATCTCGGACGAGCCAGGTGATCGGCTGGATCTGACGCGGCTGAGCGTCGCCACGGACCGGCAGCCAGATGCAGAGGAGGAGCCAAGAGCACTTCATACGGGAGCGTAAAGGGGTCACCGTGTGGTCGCACCGGAAGGCCATGCCGGCGGCAAAATGCTCGAAAACGGAATCTGCTCATCGGACTGGCTAACGCCAGGGTTCGAAGGCACATACCGCCTTGCTTTACAACGCTCCCCGCCCCTTGATCTCGAGATACTTGTTCACGACCGCCGCCGTCATCGCGTGCGGCGACACATCGAGCACGGGGACTCCCGCCCGTCGCATCCGCTCGAGCACCGCCTGACGACCCGCCACAAGCTCCTCCGCAGCCGCGCTCGTATAAAGCGCCAGCTCGCGCTCCCCACGAGGCAACGCCGCCTCGAACACGGCGTCGTTCCGAAGCGCCACGACCACTACAAGGTGTCGCGCGGCGCTGCGGGTGACGTGCGCCACGAGCGAGCGCGACGCGCGCTCGTCGATCACGTCGGTAAAGAACACGATCAGCGCGCGACGCCGCTGGCGCGTAGCCAGGTAGCGGAAGGCGCCGGCGTAGTCGGGTTCCGCCATCGTCGCGGTCACCGGAATGAGCGCATTCCTCACGAGCCGCAGCGCCGCATCGCCACGGCTCGGCGGCACGAACGCCCTCACGTCCTGGTCGAACACCATCGTCCCGACTCGATCGCCCGACGTCGCGGCGACGTCCGTGAGCACGAGCGCCGCCGATAGCGCATGCTCCAGCCGCGAGAACTCGCCGGCGAGCTGCGTCATCGCTCTCCCCGACTCCACCAACGTGAAGATGGTCTGCGACTGCTCGATGGTGAACTCGCGGACCATGTGCTTCCGGCGTCGGGCGGTTGCTTTCCAGTCGATATGGCGGGGATCGTCGCCCAGGGCGTATTCGCGAAGGCCCGCGAATGCGCGGCTCTCGCCGCGTTGCCGGAGGACGCGAACGCCAGCGGTGTGCAGTCGATGCTGCACGGCGAGGAGTCGGAATCGCCTGACGTTGGAGACGGACGGTGTGACGAGGATCGTGTCGGCCGGCGCGAATGTCACCCGCGACGCGAGGAGCCCAAGCCGCGTGCTGGCCTGCGCGCCAACGCGCCCTAACGTGGCGAGTCCGCGGACCATGCCGGAGACCTCGAACGGTAGCGACGCCGTGCCCCGCTCGGGGAGGTCGACGTCGACGGCGCGCACTCCGCCTCGCACGGTCGGCGGCATCTCGTCTTCGACACGCACGTGCAGCGCGCGGGGCCAGGCGGACCGCAGTGTGTACGTCCCTGCGACCTTGTCGCCGATGCCGACGGAGCCAGCAACCTCGCGCTCGATGAGAAGCCCGCGACGCCCGGGGAGCAGCACCCAATCCGCCAGCAGCAGCACCAACAACACCACGAGGCCCGCGAACCCCGCGTACACGCCGAGTCGCGCGGGGAAGAGCCACAGCACACCGGCGCCCGCGACAGCCCACGCCAACCGCCTGGTGGGGATAACGCGGAGGAGGAGCCGTTCTGGCTTAGAGGGTTGGGTCAACGGGACTGGCGGCTGGCGGCTGGCGACTGGCGACTGGCGACGGGCGACGGGCGACGAAAGCGTGTCATCCCGAGCCGGCAGGCGAGGGATCTTCAGGCTCCCGAGTGAGGGCTCTCTTTCGGGACGATGAGGATCCCTCGCTGCGCTCGGGATGACAACCAGGCGGTAATAGCAGCTGCCCGCAGCCCGCAGCTACTCGGGCACTTTTACGCGTGAGACAACCATATCAACTACTTCATCTACCGTACGACCTTCCACCTCGAGCTCAGGCGCAAGCGTGACGCGATGCCGGAGCGCCGAGCGTACCCGGCCCTTCACGTCGTCAGGCACGACGTAATCCCGCCCCTCGAGCACCGCACCGGCCCGTGCCGCTCGCATGAGCGCTACCGTCGCCCGCGGCGACGCACCTAACGATATCGACGGCTCCCCGCGCGTGCCGCGCGTGATGCGTGCGATATAGTCCTGAATCTCCGGCGCCACCCTGACGCGGTCCACCAGACCTCGCATCGCCCGCACCTCGGCCTCGCCAGCCACTGGCGCCACCAGCGCGGACACCTGCTCCGGATCGAACCCGCCTTCGTGCGATGCCAACATCGCGAGCTCCGCCTCGTGCGACGGGTAGCCCATCACCGTCTTCAACAGGAACCGGTCGAGCTGCGCCTCGGGCAGCGGATACGTGCCCTCATGCTCCACCGGATTCTGCGTGGCGAACACCGTGAACGGTGCATCGAGCGGATGCGTCACCCCGTCCACTGTCACCTGACGTTCGGCCATCGCCTCGAGGAGCGCCGCCTGCGTCTTCGCCGGCGCACGGTTGATCTCGTCCGCAAGCAGGATGTCCGTGAACACGGGCCCTGGCCGGAACTCGAATCCCACGGCCGGATCGCGCAGCATGCTGACGCCCGTCACGTCCGACGGCATGAGGTCCGGCGTGAACTGGATCCGCGAGAACTTCACGCCTAACGCGCCGGCGAGCACACGTACGAGGAGGGTCTTGGCCGTCCCGGGTACGCCTTCGATGAGCAGGTGCCCGCGTGCCAGAAACGTTACCAGCGCGTCCTCGATCACCCCGTCCTGCCCGACCACGCGCTGCGCGACCGCCGCCTGAATGCGGCGGGCGAGCTCCGCGCCTTGCTCGATGGGGAGTGTCGTCGAAGAGTCGGTCGCGGTCACGTGGATCGGGGGAACGAGGTGA
>Ga0209382_10003369_pt1 | contig 22201 bp, 19 predicted proteins | sample SoiMetdeltSBSDD5_FD_187599 | JGI IMG/M metagenome (GOLD analysis project Ga0209382, IMG submission 187599) | Bulk soil microbial communities from a Populus tree surrounding site in Tennessee, USA - Soil MetaG P. deltoides SBSDD5 (SPAdes) (version 2) | ecosystem: Environmental > Terrestrial >...
ACGTCGCAGTCCGGGTTGAAGCTGCGCAGCGACTCATCGGCACCCCAACCCGCGCGGTTCACGATCGCAGGCCGCGGGTATGGCGCCGGCAACTCGGTCGCGGTACCCGCGAACGTCGAACCCGTAGCCGCCGCGTCCAGCGCGGACGCGGCATCCTCCGGCGCCGCACCAGGGTCGATCAACGACAGCCGTACGCTGCGCACCGGCCTACCATCCGTAGTCGCCACTCGCGCCTGCACGCCATCGGCTGACCCGACCCACAACGGCTCCGTACCATCCCTGCCGGCCGCGTCACCACTCTCAGCACCGCTGTCCGGGCCGTGCTCGCCATCCACGACCAAGGTCTGCCAGCCCGTCCAGTCGCCGCCCGCACGGACCCGCACCTGCGCCAGCACACCATCGGACGCACGCGGCTGCCAGGTAATCCCCAGCAACGAGAACGCCGGCGTGGAACGACCGTCGAGCCGCGCCGGCCGGGCCGGGCTCGCGTCGGACAGCCGCAGCTCAGCCACCTTGGAACGCACCGCCGGCCGGGCGCCCGGCGCGGCCTGGGCGGCATCGGCCGGCGCCGAGACCGACGAGGTACCGGTGGTGACGGCAACGGCAACCGCAGTTGCCACTACGGCCAACGTGGCCAGCTTGGCGATCGACGAACGAACCCGGCGGGTCATCGGTAAGGCCTTCCATGGTTCGGGCGGCGAACAGGCACGACGGCGAAGCAATGAGTGCCGCCGAGGACCCTAGCGCACTCAAGACCGGACCCAGGCTTGCCGGCTCGAAGGACTGCCGGAGCGGCTGGTCAGGCGGAGCGTCGCCCTCCGCTGTGTTCCAGGACCGCCTCGGCGACGACGAGGTCCTGCCAGGACATCCCAACGCTCTTGAACACCATTGGGCGATCGGTCGGGACGGCCACCGCGCTTGTCACGACGTCGCGCATGGGCACCAGCTCCACTGGGGTCAGCGAGCCCTCGGCGATGGCCAGCACCACGTCGCCGGCTTCGCGCAGGGCCGTCGCGACGCTCTCCACCACGACCGTCGCGCGACCGAGCAGGCGTGCGTCCAGTTCGCGTGCGTCAGGCTCATGCGATCCCACGGCGACCACCACGGCGTCGTCGCGCAGCAGCGCGGAGTCGAACACCGGCGCCTGCGCCGATGTTGCGCAGACCACGACGTCGGCGGCCCGCAACGCCTCGTCGGCCTGTGACGATCCGAGGGCCACGGCGTCGAGCGGTGTCCGTGATGGATCGCGAACCAGGTACGTGGCCTCCTCGAGTGGGCGGACGGCGGCCAGCGTGGCGACGTGGCCGGTGGCCTGGGGTCCGGCACCGATCACCGCGACCCGCAGCGGGCGGCCCGCCGGTAGGCGCTGGTGAACTGCAGCGACCGAGACCGCCGGGGTGCGCAGGGTGGTCAGCGCGGCTCCGTCGAGGACTGCCCGCAGCACAAGCGTGTCCCGGTCGAAGAGCAGGTAGGCGGCCTGGATCCGTGGCAGCCCTCGTGACGGGTTGTCCGGGGCGACGGTCACGACCTTGACCCCGGCCGCGGCTGACGTCTCCGACGGCATGAGCAGGAACTGGCCGTTGGTCAGGTCGACCGACATCCGTGCCGGGTCCGCCGAGGGGTCGAGCCCGCCGCGAAGAGCCTGGGTGATCGCATCGACCGCCCCGGCAGGTCCGAGCGCGGAGACGGCGTCCGCGTCGAGGAACCTCACCGCAGCACGAACCCCGGGACCAGCGGGTCGTGCGGGTCGATCGAGAACACGTGCTCGCCGGTGCGGTAGGCCATCCCGGTGACCTGGGGGATGACGGCGGCACGTCCGTCGACCTCGACCGTGTCCAGGACCGTCCCGGTGAACGTGCTGCCGACGATCGAGTCATGGCGCAGCACCGCGCCCGCGGGTAGCCGGCCTTCGGCGGCGAGAACGGCGAGCCGGGCGCAGGTTCCCGAGCCGCACGGGGAGCGGTCGACCTCGCCGTCGGCGAAGATGGTCACGTTGCGCTGGTGCACTCGCCCGGGCTCGTCGCCGAGGTCGTCGAACCAGATGGTGCCGTAGACGCCGTTGAGCCGCGGGTCGGTCGGGTGTACGGCGTGTTCGCTGTCGTTGAGCGCCCACTTGATCTCGCGGCCGAGCGCGATGAGCTCACCGAGGCGCTCCGGCGTCACTGACAAGCCGAGCTGAGCGGTGGGCAGGGTCGCGTAGATCGCCCCGCCATAAGCCACGGTGACCGACACCTCGCCGCGGGAGGTGGCCACCGGCACACCGGTGGCGACCACCCAGCTGGGCACGTTGACGAAGTCGACAGCGACCACCCGCGAGTCTTCACGGCGCACTCGCGCGGTCACGCGTCCGGACGGCACGTCGATCACCACGTCCGCGCTGCCGGTCGCCGGCGCCGCGACCCGTCCGGTCTCGACCGCCCAGACTCCTAGCGCGATCGTGCCGTGCCCACACGCGGTTGAGAAACCATCCTTGTGCCAGAACAACACCCCAAGGTCGCCGCCCGCGTCGTCCGGCGGTACGACGAACCCGCCGTACATGTCCGCATGGCCACGCGGCTCCGAGCACAGCACCGCACGCAGGCATTGGACTTCGGCGTCCTCAATCGCCCGCGCGCGACGCTCGGCCACGGTCTCACCCGGGATCGGCACAGGAGGGTCGCTGACGATCCGGAACGGCTCCCCGCCCGTGTGGTAGTCCGTGGTCGCGATCGTCGACAGCCGCACGATGGCAGCCTGACACGCCAGGCTGATCTCGGCGAGAGACCACTGCCTGTCTACCGGGATCGGAGCGGCGGAGGCGACAATGGACCGCGTGACGACGGTGGGTGCGGGTAGGGGCACGGAGCTGACGGCACGGGAGGCCGAGGTACTTGCTCTGATCGCCCGGCACCTGACGAACGCGCAGATCGCCGACGCACTGTTCATCTCGACGCGCACCGTCGAGAGCCACGTATCGGCAATGCTGCGGAGGCTGCAACTCCCTGATCGCCGTAGCCTGGCCCGGCACGCCGAGGCCATGCCGGGCCTTCTCGTCAAGTCCGGCCGGCGGGGGCTGCCGCTACCGGTCACGTCGTTCATCGGTCGCACCGCCGAGCGGATGGCGCTGGCTGCGGCGCTCGGCGAGCACCGCATGGTCACAGCGACCGGTCCGGGTGGCATCGGCAAGACTCGGCTGGCGCTGAGCGTGGCCGCCGAACTCGCCCCGGCCCGCCGCGACGGGGTGTGGTTCGCGGATCTGGTCCACCTGACCGATCCGGCCATGGTCACCGCGGCGGTTGCCGAGACGATCGGCGTTCCCGAGCAGCGGACCATGTCGGTCGACGTCGCGCTGGTCGCCTCGCTCGCCGACCGTGACGCGCTGCTCGTCATCGACAACTGCGAACATGTCCTCGACGGTGTCCGGGCCTGCATCGAGCGGATCATCGCGGGCTGCCCGGAGGTGACGGTGCTTGCGACGAGCCGGACCCGGCTCCTCCTCCCGTACGAGCGGGTGTACGTCGTGCCCGGGCTTTCGGTGGCCGGCGGTGGTGGGGATGCCGTCGACCTGTTCGCCGCCCGAGTGGCCGCCGCGACGGGCGACGCCACCGCGCCGGATGCCGCGCGGGTGGCGGCGCTGTGCCGGGCGCTGGACGGCATGGCACTGGCCATCGAGCTGGCCGCGGCCCGGTTCGCCGCGCTCGGCCTCGACGGGTTGGAATCGGGCCTCGATCAGCGGCTGCGGTTCCTCACCGCCGGCACCCGGGTGGCCGACCGGCACGGCTCGCTGCGCCAGGCCATCGGCTGGAGCTACGACATGCTCTCGTCCGACGATCGGGCGCTGCTGCGCCGGGTCGCCGTGTTCGCCTCGTGGTTCGATGTCGACGCGGCCTGTGCGGTCGCGGGAGCCGGCCGCGATCGCGCGGAGATCTCCGACGGGTTGGCCCGCCTGGCTGAGCACAGCCTGCTGGTCGTCGAGCGGAGCGAGCCGACCAGGTACCGAGCGCTGGAGACGATCCGCCAGTACGGCGTCGAGCAGCTGGACGAGGCTGGTGAGCTGGACCAGACCCGATACGGCCACGAGCGGTGGTGCCGGCTGGCCGTCGCTGCGCTTCGCCGGTCCGCAACAGCCGAGATCGACGAAGCCTGGTGTGACCGGTTCGATGGAGTCGCCGACGATGTCGGAGCCGCCATCACCTGGCGCGCCGGCGACGAGAGCCGACTGGCTCAGGCGGCGACCTTGGCCGCCGACCTTGCATGGCTGCTGTTCGTCCGCGGTCGGCCGGCGCAGGCACAGCGACGGTACGAGCAAGCCGCCGTACTCGCCGCAACGGTGAGCGAGCGGGTGGGTTATCTGAGGCTGGCCGCCGGCTCCGCAGCCAGCCGCTTCGCCGGCGACGACGCGCTGCGGCTGTTCCGGATGTCAGCCGATGCAGCGACCACGGTCGGCGACCGAGCCGGCGCGGCCCGGGACCTGGCGACGATGGCCATGTACATCAACCGCGCGCCGGGGATCATGGCCACACCGCACTCGCGAGCCGAAGGCGACGTGCTGGTCGCCGAAGCCCGAGCCCTCTCGGACGGCTCGCCGCTCGCCCAGGTGGCGCTCGCGGTCGCGGAGTACAGCGACCTGCCCACGGTGGGCGACTCCCGACGGGTCGCCGAGCTGGCCGAGCGGGCCGGCGACGGAATCCTGCACAGCATTGCGCTGGACCTGTTGACCTTCACCTGCCTCGTCGACGACGACGTCGCCGAGGCGGTGCGGGTCGCGCACAGGCGGCTCGAGCTACTCGAGGAGCTCGCGGTCGGCCCGCTCAGCGGATTCGAGTTCGGCGACGGCCATCTCATGGCTGCGGAGGTCGATCTGGACGCGGGCGACCTGACCGGTGCCGCCGCCCACGCGGAGGCGCTCGCTGGCCTGCCCTTCTACCGCGACGAGGATCACGTGGCCATGTCCCGGCGTCTGCTGGTCGACGCGCTGGCCGGACACTTCGACGATGTCGTCCGAACCGGAGAGCGCTTCCGCACCGGCTGGGAGCGGGCGGGACGACCAGTCGCGCCGAACCTGGCCCGCTCGGCCTACGCCGTTGCGATGGTGCACGGCATGCGCGGCGACGACGACCGCCGGGCGGCCTGGGTGCGCCTGACGATCGACCTCGGCGTCGACGCCGAGGGACTCGCCGGACACCAGCGGAGTTGGGCCGCGGTGTTCGACGCCATGCTTGCGCTGCACCGCAACGACCCGGCCGCGGCCGTACGACGACTCGCGGCCGACGTCGACGACTCCGAGCTGTTCCGGTCCATCGGCAGCCGACAGTGGATGCCCTGGTACGCCGCGCTGTGGGCGGAGGCCGCCGTACTCGACCACCACCCCGATGCGGCAGCGCGCATCGAACGAAGCCGGCGCGCCGCCCGCGACAATCCGATCGCGACCGCCATCATCGAACGCGCCGCCGCGATCAACGCCGGCGACCGCGACACCCTCGTCCGTCTCGCGATCACCTTTGCCCAGCTCGGCTGCCCATACCAGCAGGCGAGAACCGGCCAGATTGCGGCCGGGCCGCTCGCTCGGCGCCAGGCACCGTAAACGCCAGAACCGCGTCGAGCCGGCAAAATGCTGCCTGGTGCCGCCCGGCAGCGGGACCTGCGCGCGCGATGGAGCCCCTTTGCAGCGGGTGGTTGACTGGTTCAATGCCGGCGAGGACGCGTGAGCCAGGCGGGGCCGCGCTCGGCAAGGCGCGGGAGCGACGCTGGTGGGTGAGCGGGCGCCGAGTGCGGTCCATCGCCCGCGCGGCGGCGTTCGTCGAAGACGTGGGCTTCGCGCTGCTCTTCCCGTCCGAGGGCGTGCTCGTCCCGTCCTTGTGGGAGGCGGTAGCCGGTGAGGACGCTGAGCCTTTCGCAACGGGGATGGGCTCAAACGAGCAGCGCGTGTGGGCTTGGAAGGACGAACTCCCGCGCCAAAGCCTTGCCTGGTATGGCAACTTCGTCGCGGGTCGTGGCTCGTTCCTGTCACCGTCACTGCTCCAGTGGCTCTACCCAGCGACCGGTGGGACGGACGGCCACGCGGACCTCGACCTGTCGCCAGCCGCCCACGAGATTGCCACCGCGCTCACCATCGGACCCCTGCCGAGTGCGACCCTTCGAACGGTGATCGGCGACCGCGGCCGCTACCAGCGTGCCGTGGTCGAGCTGCAACGCCAACTGCTGGTCACCACCGCCGGCGTGCAGGAACAGGCCTCCGGATGGCCGTCCGCCCTCGTCGATCTGACCTGTCGAAGGTTCGACGTCGGCGGAGGACAGGATCACCTGGCCGCTGCGGAGCTGTTTGTCGGCGTGGTGCTCGACGCCTCCGCCCGCGACCTGGCCCGGGCGTTCCGATGGCCGCTGGGGAAGGCACGCGGGCACCTCGACGCCCTCGCTGCCTCGGCTCGGGCAGTGCGAACCGGCGACCACTATCTGGCTCCCGCGATCGCTGACCAGTTCCGCTAGGTGGCGGGAGTGGAAGACGGTTCGATGCGCTCGAACGCGATCCCCGCGCTAGGGCAGCACGGCGCTCGCAATAGCCGGCGACGCCGGATAGCGTCGTCGGCGTGCGCATCGTGGTGAAGCCCGCGACGGCAGCCCGGTTCGACGACGTCGCGACCATGCTCGGGCCCAAGAACCCCGCCTCGTCCGTGTGCTGGTGCCTCAGCCATCGGCTCGACTCGAAGACCAACCGACAGCTCGCCGGACCCGCACGCGGCCAGTACGTCAAGAAACTCTGCGCCCGCAAGATCGCGCCCGGTGTGCTGGCCTACCACAACGACGACGTCGTCGGCTGGGCCGCCGTCGCACCCCGCGCCGAACTCCCCTTCGCCCGGTCCACCAAGATCCCGCACCTCGACCAGCTGCCGGTCTGGTCGGTGTGGTGCATCCGCGTCCGCCCCGGCCACCGCGGCAACGGCATCTCACACGCCCTGCTCGACGGCGCCGTGGCGTACGCGCGCGCACACCACGCACCGGCGATCGAGGGCTACCCGGTGGACAACAACGGACACAAGGTCGACACCACGATGGCCTACGTCGGCACCCGCGCACTGTTCGAAGCGGCCGGCTTCACCAAGGCAGCCGACACCGACTCCGTCTCCGGCGGGTTCCCCCGCGTACTCATGCGGCTGGACCTGCGCTAGCCGGCACCAAGCCCCATCCGCGGTGCCGTGCACCGTGGTTGTGGTGCCGGCGCACCACTCTGAGGATGCGCGCAAGGGGCAGGTCCCCGGCGGCATTGGTCCCACGCAAATTCCGATCATGGCGCCACAATGTGTTCGTGCGCCCCATGAGGGAGAGTTCCGCGCGCCCCGCGCCGCGGCCGCTCTGGAGGCGCCTGCTCAAGCCCGTGGGCGTGATCGCTGCGCTGGTGGTTGTCTTCGGGTGGCTGCTGCCGCAGTTCATCGACTACGAGCAAGTCTGGCAGGCATTGTCCGAGCTTGACGCGCTGGAGGTCGTGGTCCTGGTCGGGCTCGGACTGATACGTGTTCCCACCGAGGCGCTGATGTATCGGGCGTTCCTGCCCCACCTTGGCCTGTGGCACGGTAGCAAGGCGTACCTCTCATCGAACCTCGCAGGCCAAGTACTCCCGCCGCCGAGCGCGAGTGTCGTCCAGTACGGCTACTTCCGCGACGCAGACTACGGGCCGGACGCCGCCGGCCTCGCGGCTGTCGGGTCGTTCCTCTTCCCGACCCTCGGCCGCCTACTCCTCCCCGTTGTTGCGCTGGTGTTGCTGCTCCTCACCGGTGAGGTCAACGGCTCGATCCTGCTCGTGGGCGGGGTCTCGCTGGTGGTTACGGCCATTGCGGGGATCGCCGGTTACGTCTTCTTGCGCAGCGAACGCTCGGCGCGCTGGCTCGGAGCCAAGACGCAACGACCGCTTTCCTGGATCCTGGTGAAGGGCACGCGCGAGCCGATCGAAGACGGTGCCGGAAAGGCAGTCGATCTGCGTGCGCAAGCGCTCGCGGTACTACGCGCCGGCTGGGCGCTGGGGTCGATTGGCGTTGCGACCAACCTGTTGGTCACCTACGTGATCCTGCTCGCATCGCTCCGCTTCGTCGGTATCTCGAGCGCTGAGCTCTCCGCCCCCGATGCGTTCGCCGCCTTTGCGATCGCCTTCTGGGCGGGAGCGGTTCTCCCGATCACAGGAAGCGGTCTGGGAGTCGTAGACGGCGTCCTGATTGCCATGCTCGTCGAGCTGAGCGCCGCCTCCGACGACGCACTTGTGGCCGCAGCGCTCCTCTGGCGCGTCTTCTACTCCGTCCTGACCCTGCCACTCGGCGCAATCACGTTGAGCCGCTTCCGCGCCTGACGCTCGGCGGGTCAGGTGTCCGGCGAGTGTTAGGTGCGCCGTATGTGGCGCTTGAGCCGTCGGGGCCACCGCACGACGACTGTTGGGATGAGGCAGACGTGGTGGTGGGTGGCGCCGCGGTAGTAGCCGATCCACCAACAGCGCCAGTCGAAGTAGATCTTCATAGCGCCTGGGTCTCGGTGCGGAAGTGCCGGTCGGGCGGAAGTCTGTTCATCACGTTGGCAGGGAGATCGGCGGGTGACCGGCGGTCAGGGCGGACGCTGCCCGGGTCCCGATGTCGGTCGATTGGGTTCTGGGGAGGGTAAGGCACTCGACCGATCAGCAACAGCCCCCGCCACCTGGTACACCGGCCGAGGGCGCATCGGCGTTACGTGCCGGGCATGGCAGGATGATGCCGCCGTGTGAGTGACAGCGAGTGCGCCAGCCGGCCCGGCTCGGGCCTGGCCATTGCTCCGCTCCGGAGTGTGGAGCGGTGAGCGCCTCCCGCGGGTCCACTGCACAGAGCTGGTCTTGGTCAATGGCAATTCCTCGGAGGTTTGCAGGAGGCCTGCTCTGACTGCGCTCGCCTGGGGCCCCACTGCGTCGACGCGCGGTACGCATGTCGTACGTCGGTTGGCGGACCTCCGTCGAGCAGTTCATTGACACCGCCAGGCCAAAGACGTTGCTATAGGCAACATTGCCGGCGAGCCGCCCCGTTCTCCCAGCGAACGGAGCGGCTCGACGTCAACGCGCGTGGATTGTCGATCAATGCGCGATTACCGATGTGCGGTGATGGTGAATTCCTGCCAATAGGGCAAGACGCCCGTTCGGCTCTCAGGGTCAGAGCCGTCGGTCCAGACGCGGAGCATGTGGGTGCCAGCCGAATCGGGGCTGTAGCGAAGCAGGTAGTTGCCGCGAGCGTCGGCCATGACGGTGTCGGTGACCTTGGTCCACGTTCCGTCCTGCCAGCGCTCCAGCCAGACGGGCATGGCGCCCGGCACGACCTTCCCGGTGACCTTCACCCGCTGCTGCACAGCTGGCGTGGGGTCGTTCACCTTGGCGCTTACGAGGGCATGGACCTGGACCCCGGAGAAGCTGGAACTGCGGCGCCAGGTGTCATCCCCCGCGAACAGCGCACTTCCGGCCGCAAAGCTGTCGAAGGCCTGCACCGTAGCGGTATATGCGCCCTCGTTGTTGGTGGTCACCGACGCCGGGGACAGATCGGGCGATCCCCGCAGCACTGACAGGGTGCGATTCGGCAGCGGCCGCCAGCCGGTGGCGTCCGTCCAGCCCTCGAGCACACCGGACACGGTGACCGACTCACCGTAGCCGACGTACTGGTCCGGCGAGGTTGACCGGATCTGAGTCAGATCGACGACTCGAACCAGGTACGGCGCCACCGGTGGAAAGGTCTCGGTGTGGCTGCCACCACCAGTGATGTAGTCGATGACGGTGAATGACGACAGGTACCACTCCCCCGACCCTGTACCGAGCGGCAATACGAAGCCGCTACCGTCACCGACCGGCAGCTCCTCAGTACCGTCGACCCTGGTAAGCGTGCCGTAGGTCGGGCAACCCGCGCCCGGTTCGATCGTTCCGGCTAAGTAGTCGGCACCGGCCGTGTTCTGGAAGGCGACCACATCGGCGATGGTCGGGAACGGGCATGCCGGATCCGCGGCATTAGCGGTAGTTCCGGCACCGATGGCGGCGACGGCTGTGAGTAGCGAGGCGGCTAGGAGCCGCACGGTGAACGACGAACGGGTCAATATGACCTCCGGGTTTGGAATGTACTTACCTTGATGCACACCCGCCGCCACAAGTTGCGATCTCCAGCGCCCCACTTCCTAAACAGCCACACGACACCGGTCCAGAGCCCCGCGGACATCACCCGCCGCACCACCTGACCGGCATGCGCGGGCGCCTGCTGCATCCCGCTGATCGACAAAGACAAAGTGCAAGATCTGAGCGGGTCGGCCGCACCCATGCAGAACTTTCTTTGCAGAAATCGTTCTGCAAGGTACGGTGGCGTCGTGAGCCGTCCCGACAAGCAGGTCCGCACAGGCGAAGAACTCAAGGCGCTTACCCACCCGCTCCGAGTGCGGATGCTCGGCGCGTTGCGCGAGGACGGGCCGGCAACGGCGACCGAACTGGCTCGCCGGTTCAAGACCGACACCGGCGCCACGAGCTATCACCTGCGAAAGCTCGCGCAGTACGGGTTCGTCGAGGAGGTTGCCTCGAGCGGGCACCCAAGGGCGCGCCGCTGGCGAGCCGTGCATGCGACGACGAGCTGGAACAACTCCGAGATTACGGCCACGAGCGAAGGCCGTACTGCGGCCGACTGGTTGCGCAGGCAGCAGGCCGGGATCCTCTTGTCCGACGTGAAGGCCTTCGAGCAGGCACAGGCGACGTTGCCTGTGGAGTGGGTCGCAGCGGCCGGGATCGGTGACCTGCTGGTGAATCTGACGCCGGCATCGGTGGGTGAGCTGTGGGAGCGGTTCTACTCGCACCTTGAGGAGCTGAGGGCGAAAGACGCCGGGAGCGTCGATGCCCGCAAGGTCTCCATCGTGGTCAGCGCCTTCCCGCGGGTCGGCGAGCGATCGTGACCGGCCGAGCGGCGGCTCGTCGCTATGCGCAGATCAGTTTCCTCACCTGGCTCCCCACCGGCCTCTACATCCCGGTTCTGGTTCTCCTGCTGCTGGACACAGGGGTGAGCTTGGCGACAGTCGCGGCGTTGGGTGTCGCGTACTCCGCCACGATCATGGTGCTCGAACTGCCCACTGGCGGTCTGGCCGATGTCGTTGGCCGTCGTCCGGTGATCGTCGCGTCTGCGGCGACAAGCCTTGTCGCTCTGCTGTTGCTCGGCCTGACCGAATCCGTCCTGCTACTTGTTACCTCGAGCATCCTGCGCGGTGTCGGGCGGGCGCTGGGGAGCGGTCCCATCGAGGCCTGGTTCGTGGACACCGTCAATGCGCGACCCGACGTGTCCGATGCCGAGCTGACCCGTGGCTTGTCGCTGGGGCTGATGGCTTCTTCAGTGGCGCTGGCGGTGGGGACGGTGGCTGGTGCGCTGATTCCGCTCGCTCTGCACACCAGCCTCGCGGTGCCCGTTCTGATCGCCGCCGCATGCGATGCCGCGCGGCTGGTCGTAACGCTGTTCGCGATGCCCGAGCCGAAGTACGCGGCGACATCCTTGCGCAGCGTGCTGACCGGGGTTCCTGCTGCGATCGGGACCGGATTGCGACTCGGCGTGCGTAGCACCTCGCTGATCCGCATCCTGGTGGCCGCGGCCGGGATGGGAATCGCGCTGGCCGTCATCGAGTTGCTGACTCCGGCTTGGATGAGTGTGTTGGCAGGCTCAGCCGATCGGGGAGTGCTTGCATACGGAATCGTGGCGGCGGTCGGGTTCGCCGCCAATGCGCTGGGCAGCGGACTGAGCATGCCGCTGATGCGTAGAATCGGCTCGGCCCGGGCGGTCTGCCTGGTGGGGTTATCGGTGAGCGTGCTGTCACTGGCCTGTCTGGCTGGCGCGACTGCTCTGGGTGGCATCTGGGGAGTCGTCGCAGCGGGCGGCGCCTACCTGCTGATGTTCGTAGGTCTGGGGGTCGCCGGAGGCCCGCTGGCGCAACTCCTGCACAGCCAGGTCACGGCGGCCGAGCGGGCAACCGTCGTATCCATCCAGTCGCTGATCCTGCAGCTTGCGGGAGCCGTGGGTGCGGTCGCACTAGGGCGACTCGCGGTCTCGACCAGCATGGCGGTGGCATTCGGAGTCACGGCCGCCATGCTGGCGGTACCTGGCTGGTTGCTGGTCGCAGCGACAGCGCCGAGCCAACCCGAGCCCGAGCCGACCCGAGCCAGCTGAACCAGGCCGGGGCTAGCCCCAAAGACGTCCTATTATCGCATTCCCTTCGAATCGGAAGTCGCCGCAAGTGCGAACGACGTTCGAGGCTGGTGCACGGCAAGCTCCTGGCGGTTTTCGCCAGCACCGCCGACTACCAGCCCTTGATGCGGCGGTATGGCAGAGGTTGACCGTCTGGATCCGCCGACAGGAAATGCCTCCAGAGCACGGCGTCGACGGCCAGCAGGAATACCTGCTCGGCGCGCCTATCCAGGCTGGGCGTCGCTTCTCCGTAGCTGCTTGACCGCCTCTCGCGCAAATGAAGCCGCCTTTGGATGCCCGGAGTCGATGGCCAGCTGGTAGGCCCGCTCCGCCCCGGCGATGTCGCCGCGACCCTCACGGAGCACCCCGAGGTTGACCGCCGCCTTCGGGGCCATGTCGGCATGACCGCAGTCGATCGCCAGTGGAAGACACACTCCGCCCCGGCATAGTCCTCCAGACCGTGACGGAGCACCCCGAGGTTGACCGCCGCCTGCGGGGCCTGGTCGGCGTGCCCGGAGTCGATCGCCAGCTGATGGGCCCGCTCTGCCCCGGCGTCGTCGCCCCGATCCTCACGGAGAACCCCGAGGTTGAACGCCGCCTTTGGCGCCCGGTCGCCGTGCCCGGAATCGATCGCCAGCTGATAGGCCCGCTCCGCTCCGGCGGGTCGCCCCGATCGTGCTTGTCCGACTTCGTCACAGCAGCCCCCAACCCAACGGCGCCACGCACTTCGCGCCATTCTTCATATACGGTACAGATCATCGCCCCAAAATGACCGTGCTGCCAATGCCAACAAATCGCGTAACGATAGACATCTACTCGGTCGCGCGCTTTGAGCTTGACGTGGTGTTCTCGACTCTTTCGGTCCGGAATCGACGACCTGTGAGCCACTGTCAAGTCCATCATCCGCCGATCGGAATGACGCGATCGTGTTGATGCAGGAGCACCACTAGCGCAGGCCCGCCCCGAGGGTGAGAGGTGAGACGGCAACCCTTTCCGGCTCCGGCTATGCAGCCAAGGAGGGGAGGGCAGTGCATGGTTCGGGCAAGGCATCGGAACGCTGATTGTGGAGAGCCGTTACGAAGCGTTGGAGGCTGAGATCAGCGCACCGTCGGAGTTGTTGCTCTGGCGATCATCACATCTTGCCTCGATGGCGCCCTGACATCTTCAGAGCACAGCCGGTCGTCGTCCGTGACGACTCTCCGCTCATGGCCACGGCCTCGCAAGCTGCCGGACTCTGCCCGAGCACCACCATGTCGGGATGCATGCGGACCGTTCTTGATGCGGTTGCGCAGTGCGCACGTCTAGGCTGCATGAGCATGGCAGGGATTGTGCTGCGTGTCCGGCTCACAAACGGCGATCGCTTGGACGTCGCGTATGACGAACCCTCCGCGGCAGATGAGGCCGAGGTCATCGACAAGGTCGTTTCGACGCTTGCGGACGAGGACGGGGTTCTTCGGTGCAGGCATGGTGGGCGGCTCATGGTGTTGTTTGCGCGTGGTGTAGCCGCAGTCGAGGTCGGGCCGCGCGGCGCGGTCTTGTAATCCAGGAGCCACTCGGGCGTGAGGCGGTCGGGCACGCCCAGCCGTAGAGGACGCCGGGTGGCGGGAGCGCAACTGCACTCGGGGCAGTCCCGGTCCTCCCGGACACGGGTGCCGCCCGTTCAGCCGGCTGCGGTCAGGCGACCAGATCGGCGCTGACCTGCCAGAGCCGTGCTGCGACGGTCTCGTCGTAGCTGCGCTTGGAGGATCGCTTGGCTCTGCTGTTGGCAAAGTAGCGGCCGGTGACGTGCTCGAGATCGGGAGCGGAAGCCACGTGGATCGACGTGCCGGCGCCTTCGGCCGGGTCCTTCATGAAAGGCCGCAGGAACCGCAAGAGCACTCGTTGGACGGCTCGTGGGTCCTCAGCCCCGAATGACGTGCTCACTATCCCGGGATGCAACGCGTTGGCGGTGACACCGCCGGCCCGCAGCCTCCTCGCCAGCTCGTACGTGAACAAGACATTGGCGAGCTTGGACTGGTTGTAGGCCCGGGAGCCGGAGTAGGACCGTTCACCCTGCAGGTCGTCGAAGTCGATTCGCCCCATGGCCTGCGCGTTGGACGCGACCGTGACCACGCGAGCCGGGGCACTGTGCTCCAACCTGTCCAGGAGCAGGTTCGTGAGCAGGAACGCCGCGAGGTGGTTGACCGCGAACGTGCGCTCCAGCCCGTCGGCGGTGACGTGGCGGGTGTTCCAGTATCCCCCGACGTTGTTCACCAGCACATCGACCCGAGGCAGGCTCCGAAGGACCTCGTCGGCGAGCCGCCGCACCTCTGACTGGCAGGACAGGTCCGCGACGTACACGTCCACCTGCTCGGCGCCGGCGGCGCGGATCTCGTCCGCCGCGCTCTCGGTGCGTGCGCGGTCCCGGCCTGTGATGGCGACATGCGCGCCCAGCCCGGCCAGCCCCTGGGCGGTCGCCCTCCCGATGCCTCTACTGCCACCGGTCACCAGCACCGTCTTGCCGGCCATGAGCCTGCTGTGGATCTTGTCCATGCTGGTGCTCCCTTCGAGGTAGGCGAGGGCCCTGCTGGCGTCCATTCCTCAGCGACAGCTGAACGCCTCCGGACGACTCCTAGAGGACGGGGAGGACCCGCCGCCAGCCCTCGGAGACGAGGGTCGGGCGCATGCCGACCGATAGGTACAGGGCGAGCGCAGGGGTCGGGTTGTTCGTGTCGACGTCCAGAATCGTGCCTGCCCGGCCGGCGGCAGCGTCGAGGGCGAAGGTGTCGCGCAGCAGGAACGTCGCCAGACCGCGGCCCCGGCACTCCTCCACTACGCCGAGCGTGCCGATGTGGCCGCAGTTGTCGGTCTCGACGTACGCGTCGCTGCACTCGCGGATCGCGACCGCCCGCCCGTCGACCTCGAGCACGGTGAACTGGGACCAGTCGAAGGTCGACTGCGCCTCGCGCGCCCCGACCCACTCGTCGTGCGGGCGGGCGACGAAGCCGAACTGGTCGCGGAAGCACTCGATGATGACCTCGTGAGCGGCCCAGCGGGTGGCGTCATCGAACGCGCCGCGGCGCACCACCACGCCCGCGGGCACCTGCGCAGCGGCGACCGGCCCGGTGTGGTCGATCCGCATCCGGTGGTACGTCGTCGCGGCGGTGAAGTCGTGGTCGGCCAACAGCGCGCGCAGCGGCTCGTCGGCTCGGTAAACGTCGGCGTCGACGGTGACTTGGGTGTGGCCGCGCTCGCGTCCCATCTCCCGGGCGCGGTGCATCGTCTGCTCGAACAGCCAGCCAGCGACCGCCGGCGTCTGCGACCACACCTGGATACCGACCACCTGACGGTCGCCCTTGCCGAACGCCGTCCCGTACCCGACCGGCAGCCCGCCGGTGAGCACTAGCCAGCCGTCGGTGCTGCGGTCGAAGCCAGGCTCGACAATGCGTTCGGCAACCCCGTCCACCGTGCTATCCGCGGACCCGATCACCGCAGTGTTGTAGGCCGCAAGCATCTCGAACAATGCCTCGGCATCACCGGGCTCAGGAGGACGAACAGCGTGGTCTTCCGGCAGTACTACGGCGGTCCTCATGACTCATCGTGCGCCTGCGTGCGATAGAGCGGAAGGGCCCAACCCCCGGCCGTCCGTACCGATCTGTCGCTCGTCACCAGGCGCCACTCCCGCTCGAGTTCATTGTCCGCCTCACTGTCGTCTACGCCGCCGCAATACCTTCTTCGACCCTTGAAGTGCACGTTCTGCAGGATTGGACCTGCCGCGACAACTGCGGCAGGTCCAGCAGTTCTACCAGCGATGGGCGACGTCGACGACGATCCGGCTACCGGAGCCTGGGCCAGGGAGGATGAAGATCCGGTAGGGCAGACGGGCGCGGAGTCCGAGTCCGAAGACGTTGGCTCCCTCGAGGGTGCCGGCACTCGCGACCTGCCGGAGTGTGCGGTAACCGGCCACGTTCGCCAGTTCTCGTTCGTCGCCAGGCTGGAACGCCCAATGATTGCCGTAGTCGAACTCGTTGACGCCGATGGTGATCTCCAGCTTTGCGGCACCACGGATCGGGACGAGATGGCCCGCCCCGGTGTGGAAGACGTTCGAGACGTAGCGCGCGGTGTAGCCGGGCGGGTTGCCCACGATGTCGAAGACGACGCGGTCGAAGCAGCTGTGGCGACCGGTTCGGACCGACTTCAAGGTGGAGCTGCTTTTCCAGGTATTTGCCTTGGGCAATGAACCCCATCCGGTCGGGCATGTAATGCTGGAGGTCGCGGTGGTGTTGGTGCCGGCAACCGCCGGGACAGCGACCGCTCCCGCCGGTACTGCGGTGACTGCGAGAACTGCGAGCGCGGTGCGGATCGGTCGGCGGATATGGACAGAACAGATGGTGTGAAACGACTTCACGGTGCCCCCTTAGACACCTGGTAGATGCGCGGGGGGAGATCAAAGTTATCGATCGGCGTGGCATTCCAGTCGTCGTGTGGGGCATGGGGAGACGTGGGTCTGGAACTGCCGCGGGAGGCGGCAGGTCCAGGGTGGGGTTACCAGCGGTGGGCGACGTCGACCACGATGCGGCTGGTGGTGCCTTGGCCGGTGAGGGTGAAGACGCGGAACGGTAGGCGGGCGCGGACGCCGAGCCCGATCGTGGTCTCACCTTCGAAGCTGCCCGCATCCGCGACCTGCCGGAAGGTCTGGTAGCCGCGCACGTTCGTCAGTTCGTTGTGGTTCGCCGGGTTGTAAGTGCTGCGGCCGGCATCGTCGTACGAAGGCACCGAGAGGATGATCTCCAGCTTGGCGCCGCCGCGCAGCGGCACGATCTCGCCCTGTCCCACGGTGGAAATGTTGTTTACGTAGTGCACGCGGAACCAGGATGACTTGCCCTTGACGTCGAACACGATGCGGTCGAAACAGGCGTGTCGGCCGGTCCGGACGTTCGTTAGCAGACCGGAGCCGCGGTACGTGCTTGCCTCGGGCAATGAACCCCAGCCGGTTGGGCACTTGGTGGCGACAGCAGCGGTGGCGGCAGCGATGGACCCGCCGGCGAGCGCCGGCGCATAGACCGCGCCTGCCGGGACTGCTGCAACGGCCAAGATGGCGAAGGCGGTCCGGATCGGTCGGCGGATCGGCTTACGGATGGCGTGAATCAACTTCATGAGGTGTCCCCCTTTAGACACCTGCTAGATGCGCTCGCGGGGTCCCAAGTTGGCATATGGCGTCGGTGATTTCACGTGCCCGAATAGGCACACACCGCGACCACCTTGCCGCCGCAGTCGAACCCTCCTGAGTCTGACCAAGATCCGTCCCGCTGGAGCGCACGTGTCAGCGGCGGCCCAGCGCGGATTCTGGCTGGTCTCGACTGTGACCTCGAATGCCTGCCTGAGCGAGCGGCGAAACCGTGGCTACCGACAGCGCGACACACCACGCTAGGGTGACGCGCGTGGCGGTACAGGCTTACGTGTTCGTTTCCACGACCAACCCTGGCCCGCGCGCGGCTTGTCTTGCGATTCGGCGCCTGAACGGTGTCGTGCGGGCCGACGCGCTGTTCGGCGGCCCACCCGTCGTAGCCATCGTCGAAGGCGATGATCTCGGTGCGTTGGACAGCATCATCGATCACATCGTCGACCTGCCGATGGTCACCGACACAGAGACCCATGTTGTTCGCGACCTGCAGCCGAGCTGACAACCATGGGTCAGGCGCGCATCGTTCCCGTCCGCGCCGCTGAGAAGGTCCGCCCGGAGAGGTCCGATGTGGACCCGGCAGTCCGGCCGCGGTCAGGGCAGCGGGTCGGCCGGTCCGTAGGTGGCGACGCGCAGTTGGCGCGCGCCGCCTGCCGCGATGGCGTCGGCGTGGGCGAGCAGGTCGGCGAGATCGTCGTGCTGCGCGTGAAAGTACCGTCCCGACAGGCTGTCGAGCCGGCCGGATGCGATCGCCAGGACGAACTCGACCAGTCGGTCCGGGGAATGAAACGCCTCGGGCGGCGCGCCGACCAGCATCGGCATGGAACCGGTCAGCTGGGTGGCGATCATCCCGGGTGACACGTCGAAGACCCGCACTCCGAGCTGCGCCAGCGACTCGGTCAGCCGCGACAGCGCCGCCTTGGACGCGCAGTAGGAGGAGTAGCCGGGTACGGCGCGCCCGACCATGCCGGTGATGTTGACGATCCGGCCGCCGCGTTCGTACAGGCGAGGCAGTACCGCCCGGCTGACGAGGTACGGCCCGCGCAGGTTGGTCTCCACGACCTGCCACCACTGCGCGGGGTCCCCCTGCCATGGCGACGGCTCGGCGGTATCGGCGATCCCGGCATTGTTGATCAGAAGGTCCACCGGCCCGACCGCGTCCTCAACGGCAGCGACCGCCGCCACGACGAGGTCCGGGTCGGTAACGTCGGCACGTGCGGTGACCGCCACCCCACCGCGGGCACGGATCCCTTCGGCCACGTCGGACAGCCCGTCGGCGTCGCGGGCCACCATTCCGACCCGGTACCCGACCCGCGCCAACCCTTCGGCCAGAGCGCGGCCGATGCCCCGGCTCGCGCCGGTCACTAACGCCGTTGCGGACACGATGTCACCCACGGCCGCCAAGTCTAGATATCTCCCCATCGGGGGAGATGTCGGTATCCGGTCGCCAGCAGGCTGCCAGCGGTGCCAGGATGCCAAATGCAGCCGGCCGAGCAGCAGGTGGCGGGCCGACCCGCCGAGCCATCGACCAGGCCGCTAACAGCTGTCGGCCCGGTCCCCGATGGGACCGGGCCGACTGGGGTGATCGGCTCAGAGCCGGGCGTCGATCACCAAGTTGGTTGCCGTCGCGATCGCGACGTCCGCCCTCGCGAAGCCGGCGTCCCGGAACGCCCCGGTGAGCTTCGCCGGGCCGGCCTGGGCCCCGAGTGCGGCACCGCCCTCCGACACGCTGTGCGGCACGCACAGGGCGGGGCTGCCGACGTAGAACACCGCCGCGATCGGGTTGTTGTCGAGGTTGGCCTCGAGGGTGTCCTCGGCGTACGGCTCGACGGCGACGACCTGGCCACCAGGTGCGAGCAGGCCGCGAGCGTGAGCGAGGGCTCCGACCGGGTCGCCGAAGTCGTGCACGGCGTCGCAGAGGAGCACCAGGTCGTAGGTCCCGCTGTACGACGTGCCGTCGGCGACCTCGAACTGGACGCGGTCGCTGACGCCTGCCTCGACGGCTGCTGCGGCGGCCAGACGGATCGACTCGTCGTGGTAGTCCACGCCGACAAAGGTCGAGTTCGGGAAGGCCTCGGCCAGCATGATCGTCGGGACGCCCAGGCCGCAGCCGACGTCGAGGACGCGGATGCCGGACTCAAGGCGCTCGGTGAGACCGTCGATCGCGGGCAGCCACTCGGTGAGCAGCGAGTTGCGGTAAAGGGTGCCGTAGAAGCGGGCGACGGCGTTGAACAGGCGCGGGTCGTGCTCGTGCCAGGCCAGGCCGTCGCCGGTCGTGTACACGTTCGCGAGCTTGTCTACGGCGGCCCACACGGCGGCGATGAGCTCAAAGCCAGACATCAGGGCCGCGGGGCTCTCCTCCTCGGCGAGGACGGCGGCGGCCTCGACGGACAGTGTGAACGACTCGGTCGCGGCGTCGTAGGTGACGTAGCCGTTCGCCGCCTGGGCCGACAGCCACTCCTACAGGTAGCGCTGGGCGATGCCGGAGCGTTGAGCGAGCTCGGCGACGGTGGCGCTCCCGACCGAGGCGAGTGCGCGCCACAGGCCGAGGCGGTCGCCGAGGTAGACGAGGATCGCGTTGTACGCCGCGGCCTGGTCGCCCGACACCTTGCCGGCGAACTCCTCGAGCTTGCCGAAGTCCAGGACGGGTGCTTCCAGCTGGGCAGTCACGGTGGTTCCTTTCGGTGGGGCGCCCCGGTGGCGCCGTCGAGGACCACGGTCCGGGATGCGGCTCACACCGCACTGTCCCGGCGAACCTGCGCCCGTGACAGGCGGGTGACAGGGAACCAGGTGACGATCGCGCCGGTTCTCGGGCACAGTGCGATGGTGGACCGTACCGACCTCGCGCTGCGCGGGGACCTGCTCGGTCCGCTCGTACTCCGCGTCGACGGCCGGGCGGTCGACGTACCCGGCACTCGACGACGTGCCCTGCTGGCGCTGCTAGCGCTGGAGGGGGATCGCGGGATGAGCGCCGAGCGGCTCATCGACGCGTTGTGGCCCGACGACCCGCCCGACAACGCCATCCAGGCGCTCTACAACCATGTCTCCCGGCTGCGTCGCCACCTCGGGCCGTACGCCGACCGGCTCGAGCGGCACGCGACCGGGTACCGCCTCAAGCTCGCGCCGGACGAGCTCGACGTCGATGCGGCGCGCCGCCTCAGCTCGACCAACCGCCAGGCCGCACTGGCGCTGTGGCGCGGGCCGGCGCTGGTCGAGTTCCGGGTGATGCCGGCGTTGGAGACCGAGTCGGTCGGCCTGGACGAGCTACGGCTCCAGCTCGTCGATGACCTGCTGGAGGAGCGGCTGGCGCGAGGGGACCGGACTGTCGTCGTCGATGCGGCTGCTGCGGCCGCCGCGTCACCTTTGCGCGAGCGCACGGCGCTGCTGCACGTGCGGGCCCTGGCGAGTGACGGACGTACCGCGGAAGCGATGGCGGTCGCGCAGACGTTCCGCCGACGGCTCGTCGAAGAGACCGGTCTGGACCCGACTCCCGCACTCGCCGAGCTCGAGCAGCTCGTGGCCGCAGGCGATTTAGAGCGCCCGCACACCGTCATCACCCGCCAAGTCGCCAAGCCCGATGCGCCGATGGTCGGACGGCAGGACGACCGCGAGGAGGTCATGCGCCTGTTGCGCGCCAACTCGATGGTGACCATCACCGGCCCTGGCGGCGTGGGCAAGACCCGGCTGGGGCTCGACATCGCGGCCGACCCCATCCACGGCGCCGATGTGGTGCTCGTCGAGCTCGCGGCCGTCGACCGACCAGAACGGGTCAGCCAGGCCGCCACCTCGACGCTCGGTCTGCGGACCACCGGCCAGGTGCTCCCGGCCGACGTGGCGACAGCACTGTCGGACCGCAGGCTGCTGCTCGTGCTCGACAACTGCGAGCATGTGGTCGACGCGTGCCGTGACCTGGTGTCCGCCGTCCGTCGCCACGCGCCGCATGTGTACGTGCTCGCGACGTCGCGCACCATCCTGCATGTGCCGGGCGAGTACGTCATACGGCTACAGCCGCTGCCGGTACCCCGGGACAGCTCCGACCTGGACGCGCTGTCGCGGCAGCCCGGCGTCAGGGCGTTCATCGAGCACGCCCAGCGCCGCCAGCCGGGACTACGAGCTGGCTGAGGAGGACGCGGCTGATCTGGTCGAGGTGCTGCACCGGCTCGACGGGCTGCCGCTCGGCATCGAGCTCGCCGCCCGCCAGGTCGCTGTGATGCCGATGCATGCGGTACGTGACCGGCTCAATCGCGCGCTCGACCTGGCCACAGGACGGGAGGGCCGCGAGGACGAGCGGCAGCGCACACTCCGGGCCACGATCGACTCGTCGTACCGGCTCCTCGACGATGCTGAGCGGCGGCTGCTGTGCGCAATCGCACCGTTCCCAGGTGGGGTGGACCTGGCGACGGTCGAGGCGCTCGCCTCGTCCGAGGCGTCGGGGGATCCGCTCGATCTATTGCACCGGCTGGTCGACTCTTCGCTGGTGGTGGCGGACGCGACAGGCGGGCGGTACCGGCTGCTGTTCACCGTCCGGGCATTCCTGCTCGACGAGCTGGTCAAGCGGGGAGAGATCGAGGAAGCGCATCGGCGGTTCATCGCACGCTGCCTCCTGATCGCCACTGACATCGCCGACCGGATGTTCGGGCCCGAGGAAGCCGCGACGGACCGGCGACTGCGCTCAGAGCTGGACAACCTCCGGGCCGCACGCGACCTGGCCACCGCGGACGCACGGGTGGCAATCACGATTGCCGTGAACCCCCTGGTCACGTGGCGCGATCTGCGCGAGATCTGGGCCTGGGGGACCGAGCTCGCCGACGACCCCGCACTCGTCGACCATCCGGAGCGAGTGTCGATCCTCGCGTGTGCAGCGGAGGCG
>Ga0209382_10003370_pt1 | contig 22201 bp, 23 predicted proteins | sample SoiMetdeltSBSDD5_FD_187599 | JGI IMG/M metagenome (GOLD analysis project Ga0209382, IMG submission 187599) | Bulk soil microbial communities from a Populus tree surrounding site in Tennessee, USA - Soil MetaG P. deltoides SBSDD5 (SPAdes) (version 2) | ecosystem: Environmental > Terrestrial >...
TCGGCTCGGTCCTGCCGCGCTAGGGCGACATGGTGGCCGTCGGTGGGTCAGGTCTGGGTGGTGGCGGGGGTTGGAGGGGGCGGTTCGCCTTCGGGGAGGGCGGCGGTGCCGTTGCCGTTGCCGCTGCTGAGCAGGTCGGCTACGGCAACGAGCGAACCGGCGATGCCGGCCAGTTCGGTGGGCACCACGATCTTGGTGGCGCGGCCGTCGGCCATGGCGGTGAGGGCTTCCAGGTATTTGATCGTCAGGAGGGGGGTGTCGGGGTTCGACTCGTGGATGGCGCCGTAGACCGAGTTGATGGCCTGGGCCTCGCCCTCGGCCACCGTCTGCTGGCGGAACTTCTCGGCCTCGGCCACCCGCTGGATCGCCAGGGCCTCGCCCTCGGCTCGCAGGATGCGCTGCTGCTTGTCGCCCTCGGCCCGCAGGATCACGGCCTGCTGCTCGCCCTCGGCCCGGGTGATGGCGGCCTGGCGCTCGCCGTCGGCCTGGGTGACGACGGCACGGCGGGTCCGCTCGGCCTTCATCTGCTCGTGCATGGAGTGCATGACGTCCGGCGGCGGGTCGATGCGCTGGATCTCGACCCGGCCCACCCGCACGCCCCACTTGTCGGTGGCGTCGTCGAGGATCTCGCGCAGCTCGAGGTTGATCTTGTCCCGGGAGGTGAGCGCCTCGTCCAGCTGCATGTCACCGACGACGTTGCGCAGGTTGGTCTGCGCCAGCTTGGTGATGGCCACCATGAAGTTGGCGACGTTGTAGACCAGCTTCTGAGGCTCGGTCGGCTCGTAGTAGATGACGGCGTCGACCGAGACCACCACGTTGTCGGAGGTGATCACCTCCTGGGGCGGCACGTCCACCACCTGCTCCCGCATGTCCACCGGACGCAGGTTCTGCATGAACGGGATGATCAGGCGCAGACCGGGCTCGACCGTCTCCTTGTACTTGCCGAGCTGCTCGATCAGCCCCTTCTGGTAGGGGTTGACGATCTTCACGCCCTTGGCGATGAAGACGAACAGGATGATCGCCAGGACCGCCAGCAGGATCACGTAGGGCACGGGTGGGCCCTCCTTCGTCGGGGCTCAGGGGGACGAGCGCCCGTCGCCGGAGGCGGGCGGCTCGACTGGTTCAGCGGACGGGTCTGCGTCCTCGGCCGGCTCGGCGCGACGCGCACCATCCGCTTCGGCGGGCGCGGAGTTGCCCGAAGGTGCGGCCGGCTCCACCGGCGCCGAGTCAGCGGGCGCGGTCGCGGGCGGGGGAGGTGGGGGTGGCGCGGGGCCGGCTGTGCCGGCGTTGTCGGAGGCTTGTGGGTCGAGGGCCGCAGAGCCCGAGCCGGGGTCCAGCGGGGCGACGATGACTCGGGTGCCCTGGACGTCGGCGATGCGGACCGCGATGCCCTCGCCTATCGGGGTGCCGTCGATCGACTGGGCTCGCCACTGCTCCCGGTCGACGCGGACCATGCCGATCTCGTCGCCCGCCGGGATGGTGCGCGTGACCGTGGCCTGGCGGCCGATGAGGCGGCGGGAGCCGACTCCGTGGTCGAGAGCATTGCGGTCCATGCGCTTGGACAGGGGCCGGAGCAGGGCCAGCATGATCACGGAGACCACGATGAACACGATCCACTCGACCAGCACGCTGACGCCCGCGAACGCGAGCAGGCTGGCCACCAAGGCGCCGGCGGCGAACGGTGCCAGGAAGAACGATCCCGGGGTCGCCATCTCGCCGATGGCGAACACGGCCGTGGCCGCCAGCCAGATCCAGCGCCACTGCTCCGGTGAGTCCATCTAATGCTTCCGCCTCGGTTCACGTGGTACCACGGTCCAATCTAGTTCCGGGCGTTCCGTTCCCGGTCCGCGCCTGTGTTCCAGTTGCGCGTCGGCGGCGACGAGCCCGGCCGGTAGCGTGACCCGCAATGTCAGACTCCCGCCTCTGCCTCATGACCGTGCATGCCCACCCGGACGACGAGGCCTCGAAGGGTCCCGGCACCGTCGCCCGGTACCACGCCGAGGGAGTCCGCACCGTGCTCGTCACCTGTACCGGGGGCGAGGCGGGCGACATCCTCAACCCGGCCATGGACAAGCCCGAGATCGCCGCCGACATCGCCGCGGTGCGCCGGCGCGAGCTCGACCGGGCCGCCGAGATCATCGGGTACGACGAGGTCGTGCTGCTCGGCTACCGCGACTCGGGCATGCCGGACACGCCCGCCAACGAGCATCCCGAGAACTTCGCCAACGCCCCGCTGGACGAGGCGGTCGGCCGGCTGGTGGCGGTCATCCGCCGCGAGCGGCCGCAGGTCATCATCACCTACAACGAGGACCAGAGCGGCTACCCGCACCCCGACCACCTGCGGGTCCACGACATCTCGGTGCTGGCCTTCGAGCAGGCCGGCGACCCCGATGCCCACCCCGACGCGGGCGAGCCGTGGCAGCCGCTGAAGCTGTACTACACGGTGTGGTCGCGCCGGCGCATGGAGGCGATGCACCGCCGCTTCGGCGAGCTGGGCCTCGAGTCGCCGTTCAGCGAGGACTGGTTCAAGCGCCCGTCCCACGATGACCTGATCACCACCTCGATCGACATCGAGGGCTTCAACGAGGTGCGCATCGACGCCCTGCTGGCCCACGAGACGCAGGTTGATCCCACCTCACCGTTCTGGTTCGGGCTGCCCCGCCACGAGCAGGCCACCATCCACCCCTACGACGACTACATCCTCGGCCGCAGCCTGGTCGACACCGACAAGCCCGAGTCGGACCTGTTCGCCGGGGTCCGCCGCCAGGTCGCCGACCGGCCCTGACGTGGCCGTCGAGTTCCTGAGCGAGGACTGGGTCTCGCTCCAGCGGGAGCTGGGTGCGGCGCTACCCCCGCGCCCGGGGGTCTCGGCGCGCGTGCAGTTCACGGTCACGGGGGCGCCGGGCGAGGTCGTCTACTGGCTGGCCTGGGAGGACGGCCGCGTGGTCGACGGCGGGCTGGGCCCGGACCCGGCCGCCGAGGTGCAGCTGGTGACCCCGCGGGCGTTGGCCGCCGAGCTGGCGCAGGGGCGGGTGGAGCCGAGCGTCGCCTTCATGCAGGGGCGGATGAAGACCTCGGGCGATCAGGCGGCGCTGCTGCGGGTCCTGGCCGCGACGGCCACGCCCGAGTACGAGGCCGCGGTGCGGGCCTCGGCCGAGCGCACGGCCTGATCAGCCGGCGCGCTGGAGGTCGCGCAGGGCGCGGTAGCCCACGAGGTGGGCACCGGCGCGCTGGAGCAGCGTCCGGATGCTGTGGTCGTTCACCACCAGGTCGTGGTCGTCGACCCGGCCGGCCCAGTCGGGCGTCAAGGCCCGCAGCTCGGCGGTGTCGACTGCGGGGTGGAGGTACAGCTCGGTGACGCCCGGCCGCAGGTTGTGGACGGCGCGCTCGACCGCCCGGCGGCTGCCGACGTCCCGCACGTACACGAAATGGTCGGGGAACACCACGCCTTCCTCGGCCGCCAGCTTGCGGAACGGGAAGCCGATGGTGCGCTCGGTCGAGGCTCCGGACAACCGGACGGGCAGCCCGAAGTCGACCGCCAGGTCGAGGTAGACGTCGAAGAACTCGGCCTTGAGCTGGAGGGCGCCCATGTGGCTGTCGAGGTGGCTGACGTCGAAGCCCCACAGGATCGCCCGCTCCACCTGGGCCCGGAGCTCGCGGCGGGTCTCGTCCATGTCGGCGTGGTCCCACAGGTCGCTGAGCGTGCGGGGGAAGCCGCCGTCCCCGTCGAGCAGCGAGGGAGCGTGCGTCACGGGGCCCCACCGGTAGAGGTCGTGCTCGGCGTTGAGGGTGAGGTGGACGCCCACGTCCTCGCCCCGGTAGCGGGCCGCGGCCTCCCGGGCCCAGGGGCACGGGACCATGAGCGACGCGCTGGTGGCGACGCCGTCGCGCAGAGCCTCGTACACGCCCACGTTGGCCGCGTGGCACGAGCCGAGGTCGTCACAGTTGACGATGAGCACCCGATCGTCGTCGTCGAAGCCAAGGCGCGCGGCAAGCGAAGCCATCGGGGTGAGGCTATCGGCGGCGGACGTCGCCACCGGGGTCGGACCGGCGCAGTCATGGCGGCACATCGGGCGCGACGGCCACATGGTTGCCGCCGCACGCAGACCACAGGCCGAGCCCGGCCTCGCGGGCCCGGCGCTCGGCGTCGTCGAACCGGGCTCGGTGGGCCACGTTGGGCGGGAACGGGAACGACGCGGCAAAGCCGGCGTCGACCTGGGCCAGGTTGACGAAGAGACCGTCGTCGGCCCGCTCGACGTAGGCCAGCACCCGGTCGTAGCGATCTCGCGGCTCGATGTCGCGGGTGAGCTTGACCGGCGTGCCCGGCGGCACGAGCGCGGCCAGGCGGGCGGACGCCTCGTGGCCGTAGCACTCGACCGCGCGGTGGGGGGCCACGCTCTCGGGCGTGTCGATGCCGATGAGGCGGATGGTCTGGTTGCCGGCACCCAGGTCGGCCACGAGGGTGTCTCCGTCGACCACCCGCACGACGGTGGCCGTGCCGGGGTCGGCAGCGCGGTGAAGTGACGGCCAGGCCGCCAGGGTGAGCAGGGCCGCACCCACCGCCGAGGCAGCGGCAGCGAGGGCGCGCAGGAGCCGGGACATCGTCCCTCCGGTTGAGCTGGGGGTTGCGGGCGGCGCGAAGCCGCGAAGCGCGCCCGGCGGCGCGCGCTGCTCAGATGCGCTCGATGATGGTGCCGGTCCCGAGGCCGCCGCCGCAGCACATGCTGACGAGGGCGGTGGACTGGTCGGCCCGCTCGAGCTCGTGCAAGGCCTTGGTCATGAGGAACGCGCCCGTGCCCCCGAGAGGATGGCCGAGGGCGATGGCGCCACCGTTCGGGTTGGTGCGCTCGAGGTCGGCTTCGACTTCGCGGGCCCAGGCCAGGACGACGGACGCGAACGCTTCGTTGATCTCGAACAGGTCGATGTCGCCGATGGCCATGCCCGTACGGTCGAGCAGCCGGCGGGTGGCGTCGATGGGCCCGGTGAGCATGAGCACCGGATCGACGCCGACGAGGCAGGTGTCGACGACCCGCGCCCGGGGCGTGAGGCCCAGCTCGGCCGCCCGCTCGGCGGTGGTGACGAGCACCGCCGCGGCGCCATCGCTGATCTGGGACGAGTTGCCGGCGGTGTGCACGCCCTCGGGGCGGGCGACCGGCTTCAGGTTGGCCAACGCCTCGAGCGAGGTGTCGCGCAGGCCTTCGTCCCGCTCGACCCGGTGGGTGGTGCCCGTCGGCTTGGCTTCCTCGTCGACGTCGGGCGCGTCGACCGCGATCACCTGGCCGTCGAAGCGGCCCTCGGCCCAGGCCCGTGCCGCGTTCCGCTGGGAGGCGAGGCCGAACTCGTCGGCGTCGGCCCGGGTGACCCCCCACTTGTCGGCGATGCGCTCGGCGCCCTCGAACTGCGAGGTGAACTCGTAGTGCCCGAAGTAGGTCGGCGGGATGGGCACTCCGAGGCCCAGCTTGCGAGAGGAGTTGGAGCCGATCGGCACCCGTGACATCAGCTCGACCCCACAGGCGATGGCCACGTCGACCACTCCCGAGCCCACCAGGCTGGTGGCCAGGTTGGTGGCCTGCTGCGAGGACCCGCACTGGGTGTCGACCGTGGTGGCCGCAGTGGTCAGCGGCAGCCCGGCGCTGAGCCACGCGGTGCGGCCCACGTTGAACGACTGCTCGCCCACCTGGCTGACGCAGCCCGTGACGACCTGGCCCACCGCGGCCGGGTCGATGCCGGTGCGGGCGATGAGCTCGGTCAGGGTGGTGGAGAGCAGCTCGGCGGGGTGGACGGTGGAGAGGCCGCCGTTGCGACGGCCGATGGGGGTGCGGACGGCTTCGACGATCACGACCTCGGACATGGCCTCAACCTAGGGGGAGCGGACAACGATTGTCAGGCCCGGCTGACACCAAGGTCAGCGGGAGCTGCGGCCCGCCAGGACCGCACGAGTGGCCAGCGGCAGGTCAGTGGCGGCGGGACGAACGGCCCAGGGCTTGCAGGATCAGGAGCAGGAGGACCGAGCCGAGGAACGCCACCGCTATGGAGCCGATGTCGAAGTCGTCGAACGTGTCCGACTCCTTGCCCGTGGCCAGCTGGAACAGCGCTCCGCCGATCAGAGCGCCGATGATGCCGACCGCGGTGGTGGCAATGCAGCCCATCTGGTCTGTCTTGGTCACCCACCGGGCCAGCAAGCCGGCCACCAATCCCACGATGATCCAACCCACTATGCCCATCGCCGCAAACTAGCCCTGGAGGGTGAGCCTGTGGGCTATGTCATGCCGCCTCCCGTCGGGTGCCCGGGCGGGGATGCGGACGGGGGTGGGGGTGGGCCGGGGGGTCGGGGGCGGGCCGCCGGCGTAGGCCGTCGCGCAGGGCGGCGCGGGCTCGGGCGAGGCCTTCCCGGCCGACTTCGCGGGTGTGGTCGTCGAGGCGCCAGGTGCGGGGGGTGTCGACCAGGACGAGCTGGTGGGGGGCGGTGCGGGGAGCGGGCTGCTTCGTCATGCCCCCAGTATCCGCAGGGGGTGTGACAGTTTAGGTCGGTGCCGACGGTCAGCAGGGGGCCGAGGGGGCGACCAGGGGCCAGGGGCGTTCCCGTTCGAGGACCTGGGCCAGGTCGAGCAGCAGCGCGTCCTCGTGGTGGCGGCCGATGACCTGGAGCCCGACGGGCAGGCCATCGACGGTGCCCGCGGGGATCGAGATGGCGGGGTTGCCGACGACGTTGGCCGGGATGGTCAGGGCGCCGTTGTTCTCGGGGCCGACTCCCTGGTCGCCCACCCGGGTGTTGAGGGTGACCTCCGCAGGGCACGCCACGTCGGGGTTGGTGGCGCAGATGACGAAGTCGACCTCGTCGAACACCTCGGCCATGCGTTCGTTGCACTCGGTGCGCTGGGACTCGCAGGTGGCCGCCAGGTCCAGGTCGAACACCTTCTCGGCCAGGTCCAGACCGAAAGCCATCTCCAAGGTCAGCTGGTCGCGGGCTTCGGGCCAGCGGTCGCCCAGCTCACGCCGGAGCTGGGCCATGTTGGACATCGCCCACTCGTAGCCCAAGCCGGGCAGGTGCACGTCGACGTCGACCTGGCGCAGCCCGGCGGCGCGAACCAGCTCGGCGCCGACCGACCGCACCATCGCCTCGACCTCGGGGTGGACCACCGCGCTGCCGAGCGACGGGGCGATGACGGCGCGCCGGCCGGCCAACGGGTGCGAGCCGAGCCCGCGCTCCCAGCCATCGACCCGAGGGAGGCTGTAGGGGTCGCGGGAGTCGAAGCCCGCGCACACGTCGTACCAGCGGGCCACGTCCCGGACCGAGCGGGCCAGGCAGCCCAGCACCACCGTGAGCGGGGCGATGGCGGTGTGGGGCCCGCGCGGGATGCGCCCCGCCGTGCCCTTCATCCCCACCAGCCCGCAGAACCCGGCGGGGATGCGGATCGATCCGCCGCCGTCGCCCCCGGTGGCGATGGGCAGCAGCCCGCCGGCCACCGCCGCGGCGGAGCCGCCGGACGATCCACCCGCGGTGCGGCCCGAACGCCAGGGGTTGTGGGTCACGCCGTGCAGCTTGGTGATGCTCACGTTGAGCCCGCCGAACTCGCTGGCCGCGGTCTGGCCCACCTTGACCACGCCGGCCGCGTCCAGCCGCTGGACCTGGGTGCTGGTGTGCGTGGCCACCCGGTCGGCCAGCGCCACGGACGCCTCCGTGGCCGGCCAGCCCGAGACCATCTCCAGCTCCTTGATCCCGACCGGCACGCCGCCGAAGGGCAGCGCCACGTCGGCGCCCGCCGCCGCTGCCCGGGCCGAGTCCTCCGACAGGAACGGCATCGCCGCCAGTGAGCTGCGAGAGATCGCGGCCAGCACCGCCTCCAGCTCCTCGGCGGGCGACCGCTCTCCGGAGCGGAACGCCTCCACCAGCGAGCAGGCGTCCCCCAGCCATGGTGTGTCGCTCATGACTGCGCAGTCTGGCTCAGGCCGGCACCCCGGCGCCTACCATCCCCGGGCGATGGATGCCCGCACCTTCCTCGGCCTGGAGCCGACGCACAACCCGATGCGCTGGGTGCTGCCGGTCACGCCGGGCATCTCGACCGTCGGCCCCTTCCTCTTCGGCGGCTGCGCGCTGGGGGCCGCCATCGCCGCCATGGAGGGCACCACGGGCCGGCCGGTCGTGTGGGCCACCGCGCAATACCTGTCCTACGCCCACCCGCCCTCCATCCTGGACATCGACGTCACCATCGGAGCCGCGGGCCACAGCGTCACCCAGGCCCGGGTGGTGGGCCACGTGGCCGACACCGAGATCGTGGCCGTGAACGCCGCCCTCGGGATCCGCGACCTGCCGGTGGAGGGCTCGTGGGTCGAGTTCCCGAAGGTGCCGCCGCCGGAGGACTGCGAGGTGCGCGGCCCCCGCTTTCCGGGCACCGAGTCGATCATGGACCGGATCGACGTGCGGCTGGCCTCGGCCCGGTCGTGGAACGAGATCGACGGCCACCCCGCGCCCGCGGGAAGGTCGATGCTCTGGGCCCGGATGCCCGACCTGCTCGACCTGTCCTCGGGGGCCAGCCTGGCCATCCTGGGCGACTACGTGCCGTTCGGCATCGGCCAGGCCCTGGGCCGGGCCGGCGGCGGCAACAGCCTGGACAACACGCTGCGGGTCTACCGGCTGGTGCCCACCGAGTGGGTGCTGCTCGACATCCGCATCCACGCCGTCGCCCACGGCTTCGGCCACGGCGCCGTGCACCTGTGGTCCGACGACGGCACGCTCCTGGCCACCGCGAGCCAGTCCACCATCGTGCGGCTCATGGACCCGGCGGCGATGGCCGGCCTCGTCGAGGAGGCGTCGTCCGAACGGGCGGTGTGACAGCATCCGGGGTCATGCAGCGCTACGGCATGACCATCCCCTTCGACGGCGCCCCCCTCCACGCCCAGCGTGACTGGATCGTCGAGCTGGCCGACCTGGGCTACACGGACGTGTGGTCGTCGGAGGCCAACGGGGCCGACGCCTTCACGCCGCTGACGCTGACCTCGGTGTGGGCACCGTCGCTACGGCTCGGCACCGCCATCGTCCCCGCCTTCACCCGCGGGCCCGGCTGCCTGGCCCAGAGCGTGGGCTCGCTGGCCCAGGCGGCCCCGGGCCGCCTGGCCTTGGGCGTGGGCACCTCGTCCAACGTGATCGTCGAGGGCTGGAACGGCATCCCCTTCGACCAGCCCTACCAGCGCACCCGCGACCTGGTCCGCTTCCTGCGCCAGGCGCTGGCGGGCGAGAAGGTCACCCACGAGTACGAGACGTTCTCGGTGCGAGGCTTCAAGCTCGGCGTGGTCCCGCCCGAGCCGGTCCCCATCCTGGTGGCTGCGCTGCGCGAAGGGATGCTCCGCCTGGCCGGCCGGGAAGGCGACGGCGCCATCATCAACTGGCTGTCCGCGGACGACGTGGCCAAGGTGGCGCCCATCGTGCACGAGGCCGGGGGCGGCGAGCCGCGTGAGATCGTGGCCCGCATCTTCGTGGCGGTCAACGACGACGCCGACACGGTGCGGGGGATGGGCCGCTACGCCATCGCCGCCTATCTCAACGTGCCGGTGTACGCGGCGTTCCACGACTGGCTCGGCCGGGGCGAGATGCTGGCCGACATGTGGCGCCTGTGGAAGGAGGGCGACCGCCGGGCCGCCCTGGCCGCCATCCCGGACTCGCTGGTAGACGAGCTGATCGTCTGGGGTAGCCCCGAGGCGTGCCGCGAGCACATCCAGCGCTACATCGACAACGGCGTCACCACCCCCGCGCTGGCCCTGCTCCCCTTCGGTGGGGACACCCGCCAGGCCGTGCGCGACATCGCGCCCCGCTGAGGAGAGCCGGGCGTACCGACGGTGGGTTGTCCCCACCTCGGGGACGCCAGCGGGCTGCATCCATTTTGCAAGCGAGGCGGCGTACCGTCGTCGCATGGCCTCGGAACCCCTGGTCATCGGAGGATCGGGCTGCCGCGCGCGGCGGGCCCCGGAGGGTCGACATCGTCCTCGGGGGAATCCCCGATGCCTTTCGGGGGTTGACGCCCTTAACGTGTCTGTCATGTCAGCCCCGGCGGAGCGGAGGCGGAAGGAGGCCGAGCGGTGATCACCCTCGACTTCCTCGCGGACCTGGCGGCATTGGCTTACCTGCTGGTCCTGGTGCTGGCGGCCTTCGACGTCGTGGTGCCCGTGCTCCCCAGCGAGAGCGCGGTGGTGCTCGGCGGCGTGCTGGCCTGGCAGGGCCGGCTCCACGTGGTGCCGCTCATCCTCGCGGCCGCCTTCGGGGCCATCCTCGGCGACCACCTCTCCTACACGATCGGACGCTGGACCCGCCGGGGCCGGCCCCAACCCGCGCAGGACCGGGGCAAGGTGGCCCGGCTCCAGGCCTGGGCCGCCCAACAGCTCGACCGGCGCGGCCCGGTGCTGCTGGTCATCGCCCGCTTCGTCCCCGGCGGGCGCACCGCGGCCACGTTCATCGCCGGCCGCACCGCTTACCCGCTCCACCGCTTCACCCCGACGGTCATCCTGGCCGGCCTGCTGTGGGCCTGCTTCGCCACCATGCTCGGCTACATCGGCGGCAGCACCTTCCACGACCAGACGTTGCTGGCCACCGGCCTCGGCATAGCCCTGGCCATCGGGTTCGGAGCGCTGATGGAGCTGGTCACCTCATGGCACCGGCGCCGGACCCAGGCCGCGGCCAAGGCCTCGGACGCCGGTTCCGACGACTGCGACGCCCAGGCCGCCTGACCCCGGCCGGCCTGGGGGGCGCTTGGCTAGCGCCGGAGGTGCACCCTGGCGCCGTGGCTGACATGTCCCCGCGGGAATGTGAGATGGATCTGACCGTCGCGGTCGCAGCCGGCCCGGAGGTGGTCCGGCGCGGCCTGGAGGCGATGCTCGGGACGCTGGGCGGCGTGTCCTGGCGCAGCTACCGGACGGTCGAGGAGATCGTGGTGGGCGCCGTCAGCACGGGCTGGGCCCAGGTGAGCCTGGCGGACGCGGGCGAGCTGCGCCGCGTCCGGCCCGACACCCGCGACGCCCTGAGCCGGACCCGGATCGTGGCGATGGTCCCCGGCCTGGGGCCGAACGTGCTGGCCATGGCCGTCCAGTGCGCGGCCGACGGCTACGTGGTGCTGCCCGAGCTGTCCACCGACTCGTTGGGCCGGGCGCTGCACGACGTGGCCGGCGGCGGCCGGCACCTGCCCGACGAGATCTCGTCGTTCCTGCTCACCTGGGTGCAGGCGGGCTCGTCGGACGTCGCCGGGCGCGCCCAGCTGCTCAGCAACCGTGAGCGAGAGGTGCTCGACCTGCTGGTGGCCGGCCTGAGCAACAAGGAGATCAGCCGCGAGCTGGGGATCTCGTTGCACGGGGCCAAGCGTCACGTGTCCAGCATCCTCAACAAGCTGGACTCGCCCAGCCGTAGCCACGTGGTGTCCACGGTGCTCCGGTCCGAGGGCACCTGGGACCAGCTCACGCCATCGCTGCGCTGAGGAGGAGTCGAATAGGGTCGCCACCATGGGTGACTCCGTGTTGGACCTGACCGACAAGCTGTGGCGGGGCGAGGTGACCGTCGGCGAGGTCCACCCGGTGACCAGCACCCGCGACCTGGACGAGGTGGCGCCGGGCATCGCCTTCATCCCCGCCTTCGGCAACGTCAGCGCCTTCGCCACCGACGACGCGCTGGTGCTGGTGGACACCGGCCAGCTGCTGCTGGCCGAGCAGAACCACGAGCGGCTGCGGGCCTGGACCGACCTGCCGCTGGACACGGTCGTGTACACCCACGGGCACATCGACCACGTCTTCGGGCTGGGCCCCTTCGAGGCGGAGGCCGAAGCCGTGGGCCGGTCCCGGCCCCACGTGGTGGCGCACGAGCTGGTCCCCGCCCGGTTCGACCGCTACCGGCTGACCCTCGGCTACAACAGCGTGATCAACGCCCGGCAGTTCAAGCTGCCGAACTTCCGCTGGCCGAGCCGGTACCGCTACCCGGACGAGACCTACCGCGAGCGCCACGACCTCCACGTGGGTGGGGTGCGCTTCGAGCTGCGCCACGGCAAGGGCGAGACCGACGATGCCACCTGGGTGTGGCTGCCCGAGCGCAAGGTGCTGTGCACCGGCGACCTGTTCATCTGGGCCAGCCCGAACTGCGGCAACCCCCAGAAGGTCCAGCGCTACCCGAGGGAGTGGGCGATCGCCCTGCGGGAGATGGCGGCGTTGGAGCCCGAGCTGCTGCTGCCCGGCCACGGTTGGCCCATCGCCGGCGCGGAGCGGATCCAGGAGGCGTTGGGCACCACCGCCGATCTGCTCGATCACCTGGTGAACGAGACGCTGGAGATGATGAACGCGGGGGCCCGCCTGGACGACATCGTCCACACGGTAAGGGCGCCGGACCACCTGCTGGACAAGCCCTACCTGCGGCCGGTGTACGACGAGCCCGAGTTCGTGGTGCGCACGGTGTGGCGGCTGTACGGCGGCTGGTACGACGGCAACCCCGCCCACCTCAAGCCCGCGCCCGACGCCGCGCTGGCCGCGGAGCTGGCGGCGCTGGCCGGGGGCGCCGGCGCGCTGGCCGACCGCGCCGCCACCCTGGCCGCCGCCGGCGACCTGCGGTTGGCCGGCCACCTGGCCGAGCTCGCCGCCCAGGCTGCGCCCGACGACGCTGCGGTCCACCGCGTGCGGGCCGAGGTGTTCGCCCAGCGGGCCGGGGAGGAGCTGTCGACCATGTCCCGCGGCGTGTTCTCGTGGGCGGCCGACGAGTCCCAGGCCCGGCTGGGCGAGATGGGGGACTAGGACAGGCCTGAGCCCGCCAGCTCGGCCGCGGCGCGCAGGTGGTCGACCAGCGCGGCGAGCGGGGTGGCGGCGTTGAGGCCGCTGGTGGAGGGCATGACGTAGACGGGGACGCCGGCGAGGCCGTCGGGCTGGACCCCGGGCCGGGCGCGGCGGTCGACCGCGGCCCGCCAACCCGCGAGCCCGACGAAGCACACCGCGCCGGGACGCAGCCACGCCACCAGCCGCTCGACGCGGGCCAGCCCGGCCCTGTACTCCCCGGTCGTCAGCTCGGCGGCCGCCACCGTCGCCCGCTTGACCAGGTCGGTCATGCCCAGGCCGTGGTCGAGCAGCGCCCGGTCGGGGTCGCGGTCGGCGGTGGAAAGGCCCGCGGCCAGCACCGCGGGCCAGAAGCGGTTGCCGGGCCGCGCGAAGCCGATCCCGGCGTCGGCCGCATAGAGGCTGGGGTTGAGCCCGCACAGCAGCAGGCGCATTCCCGGGCCCACGGTGTCGGGCAGGGTGCGGGCCCGGGTGGCGCGGGCGGTCATGCGGGCGTGGGGATGGTTCCCAGGATCCTCCGGCGCCTCGTCCACGTCGAAGCCGGCCCCCACCAGCAGGTCGGTCAGCGCCTCCGGCCGCCACCAGGTGAAGTGGCGGCCGGGGAAGTCGTCGTCCTCGCCCGAGCGCTCGTCGCCGTCTCCCGCGAACAGCGTCAGGTCGAGCTGGCCGCCGACGGCCAGCGCCCGGTGCAGCCCGGCCAGGGCCAGCGGGAGGGCGGGGCGCGGGACGTGCTGGAACACCTTGCTGGCCCACACCCCTGAGAGGGAGCCGGGCCGAATCGGGAGCGCGCCGAGGTCGCACGCCAGGCCCGGCGTCCCCGGGTGGCGGCGCCGGGCCTCGGCCACCATGGCCGGCGAGGCGTCGACCGCCACCACCCGGCCGCCGTGGGCCAGGTGCGGCAGGTAGAGGCCGGGGCCGCAGCCGAGGTCGACCCGCACGCCGCCCGGCCGCAGCCGGGCGGCGAAGTCCGCGGCCCGCCCGGCCGCGTGGGCCGAACGGGCCTCGCCGTAGGCGACCGCGGACCGCTCGTAGACCTCGATGGTGGCGCGGTCGATCACATCAGGTTGTCTAGCGGGGCAGGCCCACGTCGGGCTTGCTGTAATCGCACACGCCGTCGGGGAAGATCTGCTCCAGCCGGGCCTGCTCGGCGTCGGTGGGCGTCCAGCTGCCGTACACGTCGTGGTGGATGGCCTTGGACACGGACTGCAGCCGGCACTTCCAGACGCCACCCGCGAACGACCCGCCGGCCTCCCGCCGGGACGTCGAGTAGATGGGGAAGCGCTGCGTGCAGGCGCCGTCAGGCCGGTCGTCCAGCACGCCGCTCCACACCCGCCGCCCGGAGGCGATGAGGGTGCCGGAAGTGTCGAAGCACGAGTCGACGGCCCGGTCGGGCCGGTTGCGGGCCACGCTGCGGTCCGGGTGGGCCGCGATGTTGGCCATCCACTCGTCCATCACCTCGAAGGCCATCGGGGTCTGGTCGAAAGCCACCGCGGGCCGGGCGTCGGTGAACCAGATCACCTGGTTGCCGGCATCGCCGTCGGCGTTGAGCATGCGCTGGCGGGCCACGAAGGACTCCTGGCTGTGGTGCATGTCCAGCTCGTCCTCGAGGTAGTGGCGCCAGTCGATGACCGGGATGTCGATGTCGCCCTGGAACTCCATGCCCGACGTGTAGGCCGCGTTCATGGCGTCGACGTCGCCCTCGCGCCGCGGGGCGGGCGTGACGCCGCCGTCGGGGCTGAGGTTCATGTTGCGCGAGCTCCACGGGTCGAAGTTCTGGGCCGTCGGCGCCCCGACGAAGGGGAAGCCCTCGGTCACCATGTCGGCGGTGTCCTTCCAGCTGCCGATCCCGGCGTTGAGGTCGAGGAACTCGGTCGGCGAGATGGTCCCCGCCTTGAGTGCGTCCAGCCCGTACTGCACGCCGACGTTGTCCCACGGCACCCGGGCGAAGCCGTCGTCGCCGGTCCCGTAGATGTTCACGGTGTCGCCCCAGTGGGTCCACTCCACCCCGGCCGACCCCTGGGCCAGCTTGTCCAGGTCGCTGACGTTGGTGAACGTCGGGTTCAGGACCAGCGGCGTGAGCCCCAACCAGCCGGGCCGGCACTCGGTGAGGGCCGGGCCGGGCGACGCCGGGTCGCGGTCCATGACCTGGTAGCCGAACGCCGCATAGAGCTGGTACAGCCCGTTCCACTGGGCGATGTCGCCGGCCGAGAGGTTCTTGGGGAAGTTGGTGGCGTTGAGGCCGAGGATGGCCTGGCGCACCTCCGGATCCTTCCAGTGGGGGTTGTCCCGGTCGGTGGCGTCGAAGTAGTGCTCCAGCAGCTCGCAGTCGCCCACGCTGATGGTCTGGGTGACCATGTCGGGGTAGGAGTACTGGGCGATGGCGGCGTCGATCAGGCCCGGGTGGTTCTGGGCGTAGACGTACTGCTGGATGGCGCCGCCCGAACCGCCCACGGCGACGGTGTAATCGGGCACGCCGTGGGTCTCGACCGTGTGCTCCTTGAGCATCAGCGCGGTCTCACCACCCACCTGGAGGTTGTAGTGGGTGCTGGTGCGGGTGCCGCTCGACCACATCACGCCGTAGCCCTGGCCCAGCAGGGCGGCGGGCAGCATGCTGCCTTCCGACGTGGTGCCCTGGAAGTGGCCGATGCCCACCCCGCCGTCGAAGCTGAACACCAGGCGCCGGTTCCAGAGCGAGTCGTCGGGCGCGGTGGGGCTGGCCTCACCCACCGGGGCGAGGAAGGCGACGCTGTAGACGAAGCGGTTGACGGTGCCGCGCTCCCAGCGCACCACGAACGGCACCGTCTTGCCGTCCATCGTCGTGGTGGTGGCCACGTCGGCGGGCGGGGCGGCGGGATTGTCCAGCCAGTGGAAGCGGTTGTCGGTGGTGGACCGGTAGACGTAGCCGTAGCGGGTGGTCGCGCTGCAGTCGCCGGACCAGCCCACGATGGTGGCGGCGGCGGTGGGGTAGCCGCGGCCGTCCTGCGGATAGCTGCCGTCCGGGGCCTCGGCCGCCACCGGGATGCCGAAGTGGTCCTGGTTGTCGACCAGCGGCTGTCCCAAGATCATCCGGCCGTCGAACCGGCCCCGGGCTGTGGTGCACACGAAGGGCTGCTGGTGGGGGCCGGAGAAGATCGGACCGGTGACGGGGTGGTTGACCAGGGTGAGGTCGACGGGCCGGGGCCGGCGGCCCGTGCCGGTGGCGCTGACCGTGAGCGTGTTGTCGCCCTCGACCAGCCCGGTGACCAGGCCGACGAGCGCGCCGTCGGCACCGGCGGAGAAGGCGGCGGTGACGTCGGTGTCGCCCAGCTCCACCCGCACCCGGTCGGCGGAGAAGCCGTCGGGAAGGCCCACCCGCACCAGGGCGTCGCCCCCGCTGACCTGGCTGGCGCGGCCTGACAGCACGGTCACGTCGAACCGGTTCGCGCCCGCGGCCGGCCGGGATGCCGCGGGCGCGGCCACGGCCAGCGTCGTCGCCAGCGCGACCAGCGCCAGCACCCCACCGACCCCTCGCGGCCGGTGTAGGGATCGCCCGAACGTTGCCATCGTCAGCCCCCTTGCGGGGCTCGCCCCTTCTCGCGCCCCGGTGGCGGGAACCTAGCGGTGACGTCCGTCACGCGCAACGGCGTAAGGCTCTCGCGGGGTGGCCCAGAGGGTCAGCTGCTCGGTGCGGGTGGCCCGATCCGCCACCGGCTCCCAGCTGCGGCCGCCCCGCGGTCCCGGCACCCGCACCTCGAGCCGCTCGGCCACCAGCGCCCGGCTGGCCCCGCGCCCGTCGCGCACGCCCACGCTCCCGTCCCGCTCGCGGCCGATCACGCGGCCCTCGCTCCAGCGGGCGCCCGGCCGCTCGCGCCAGCGGACCCGGTCGCCCATGGTCAGGCCGAGGGCCTCCAGGGGCCAGCGCGGCGGGGTGGTCACGCGGGGGTGTCGCCGTTCTCGCCCAGGCCGGCGGTGAGGCGGCGCATGCCTGCCAGCCAGCGGTCCCGGTCGGCGGCGCGGCGCTGCTCGAACGTCGCCACCTCGGGGTGGGGGAGGATGAGGAAGCGCTCGTCCCGCAGGCCCTCCACCACGGCGCGGGCCACCTGGTCGGCCGACAGGATCCCCGCCACCGCGGCTGCGCCCGCGCCCACCGGGGTCTCCGGCGTCGTGAGCCCGCTGCGCAGCATGGCCGTGTCCACCGCCATGGGGCACAGGCAGGACACCTTGATCCCCTGGTCGCCGTAGGTGATGGCCAGCCACTCGGCCAGCGCGACCGCGGCGTGCTTGGTCACCGAGTAGGGGGCGTCGCCCGGCTGGCTGAGCAGCCCGGCGGCCGAGGCGGTGGACAGCAGGTAGCCGCCACCCCGCTCCAGCATGCGGGGCACCAGCACCCGCGCCGCGAACACGTGGGCCCGGACGTTGACCGCCCAGACCAGCTCCCACGTCTCGTCGTCGACCTCGATGCCGCCATAGCCGAGCACACCGGCATTGGAGGCGAACAGATCGATGGGGCCGATCGTGTCCTCGGTGTGGTCCACCAGGGCCTCGATGTCGGCCTCGACGGTGACGTCCGCGGTGCGGGCCGAGGCGCGCGCCCCCAGGGCATCGGCGGTGACCAGGGCGCCGTCCGCGTCCCGGTCGACCACGACCACGTGGCGGGCGCCCTCGGCCGCAAAGCGCTGGCACAGGGCCTGGCCGATCCCGCTGGCCCCGCCGGTGACGACGCAGACGCGGTCGCGCAGCTCCATGGTCGGCATCGTAGGACCGCCCGCGGGCGGCGTTGCGGTTACCCCGCGTTGCGGCTACCCCGCGCCGATGGCAGCCCGCAGCGTGGCCTCGGCCGAGGCCCGCCGGTCCGGCCCCCAGGGCAGCGGCATGAGCACCGGCACCTCGACGCCGGCGTCGACATAAGCGCGCATCGTCTCGTGGACGGTGTCGGCGTCGCCCATCACGTCGATGCCGTCGATCATGCGGTCGCTCACCGCCTGGAGTGCCCCGGCGCGATCGCCGTCGGCGAAGCGGCCCCGGATCTCGGCCACCTCGTCCCCGTAACCGGCCCGCTCGAAGTTGCGGGCGTAGCTGTCCACCACCGCGTAGGAGAACAGGTCGCGCCGGGCCAGCTCGACGCCCTGCTCGCGCTCGCACACGCCGGCGTGGACGAAGGCGTAGACGGTGGCGTCGCCGCCCTTGCGCACCTGCTCGACCGACCAGGGCACATGGCTGGCGGGCAGGTAGTTGAGCAGCACGCCGTCGGCCACCTCGCCGGCCAGGGCGAGCATCCCCGGGTTGAGCGCGCCCACCACGATCTTGGGGCGCCGCTCGCCCAGGCGCACCCCCAGGCGGAAGCCCCTGACCTGGTAGAAGTCGCCCGCGAAGTCGACCTTCTCGCCGCTCAGGCATTGCCTGAGCAAGGTGACGTACTCGCGCATGCGGGCCAGCGGCCGGTCGCCGTAGGGGACGCCGTGCCAGCGCTCGGTGACCACCGGCGAGGAGATGCCGACGCCCAGCAGGATGTCCCGCTCGGGATGCAGCGCCGCGAGCGTCGCCCCGGCCATGGCCACCACCATGGGCGTGCGCAGCTGGAGCGCCACTACGCCGGTGGCGAGGTCGAGGCCGGGGGCGGCCGCGCCCGCGGCAGCCAGGATCGTGAACGCCTCCGGCCCGGTGGTCTCGGCCGTCCAGAAGCTGGAGTACCCCAGGTCCTGGGCCTGGCGGGCCGTCGCGACCGCCAGGTCCGGCCCGAGGGCCATGAGCGATGCGAACGTGACGCCGGCGCGGTCCATCCCCATGGCCGCGCAAGTTAGTTCCCACCGGGTGCCCCAATGCCACCTAGCATCGCCACCCATGGAGTTGACGGCGGCCGAGGGTCGCGTGCTCGGGTGCCTCATCGAGCAGGAAGCGGCGGCTCCGGGATCCGTGCCCCTCACGCTCAACTCGCTGCGGCTGGCGTGCAACCAACCCACCGGCCGCGACCCGGTGGTCGCCTTCGACGACCGGACGGTCGAGGACACGCTGCTGTCGCTCAAGTCCCGGGGCCTGGCCCGCTTCGTCCCGCCCAGCGCCGAGGCCCGCACCACCCGCTACCGGCACCGGGCCGACGAGCGCTGGCGCATGGGCCCGGTCGACCTGGCCGTGCTGGCGGTCCTGTTGCTGCGGGGCGTGCAGACGGTGCGCGAGGTGCGGGCCCATGTCCAGCGCCTCCACCCGCTGGTGGAGCCGGGCGAGGTGGACGCGGTGCTCGACGCCTTGGCGGCGCGCACCCCCAGCCCCTTCGCGGCCCGGGTCGAGCGCCGGGCGGGGGAGCAGGAGATCCGTTGGGTCGAGGTGCTCACTCCGCGCCGGGTGGAGGGCACCGCCGCGGCCACGGACACCGGGCTGGTTGCGGCCGGGCTGCCGGGCCCGTCCTACGCCGAGCTGGTGGGCAGGGTGGCCGACCTGGAGCGCCGGCTGGCCGCGGCGCTGGAGCGGCCGGTGGCCGAGCTCGCGCCGGCACCACCGCCGCCCCCGCCGCCACCGGTGGAGGTGAGGCCCCGCCCGGTGCCGCAGTTGTTCAGCGACGAGCGGCGCTACGACCCCGGGTCGCGGCGGCCGGGTGACGGCCGTCCCCGCGCCGTCCCCGCGGCCACGCTCGCCGAGCTGGCGGAGCTGGTGGACCGGGTCGTGGACATCGAGCGCCGCCTGGCCCGCATCGAGGCCGAGCTGGGCGCGCTGCACTGACCCTCAGAAATCTCCCTCGCGGGTGAGGCGGTAGTCCCCGGCCACCCGGGCGTCGCCCATCGGCCGCACCACGACCTCCAGCGTGGTGGTGTCGTCGCCTCCGCACTGTGCCTCGGTGCGCACGACCGTGGCGGGTCCACCGTTGGCGGTGCTGTCCTGGCCGATCACCTCGCCGTCGTCGAGCACCTCGAGGCCGAGGATCATCCCGGCCGGGGCCTCCAAGCGGAACTGCAGGGTGCCATCGCACAGGACCTGGAGCTTGTCCTCGACCTGCACTTCATAGCGGTCGACGTCGTCAGCGGGGACGATGTTGCCCTCGACCACGTCGTCCAGCTCGCTGGCCTCGTTCGCATGCGGCGCGGCCTCGCAGCCGTTGGCGGCGTCGCCGTCATAGTCGGCGTGGTCGGCGATGCAGCGGTCGCCGTCGGTGAAGGGTGCGGGCTGGTCCTGCCCACAAGGCTGGTAAGGCCGGCCCGAGCACGCGTCGGCCTCGCTGTCCGGCGTCGCCGACAGTGACGCTTCCCCGCCGCGGTCGCCGGCCACCGCCACCACCACCGCTGCGGTGACCAGCGCCACGACCGCGGCGGCGGTGGCCACGACCCAGCGCCGGCGCGGCACCTGGCTCGGGCCCTGCGTGAGGGTGCGGACCGCGGTGCCGTCGGGCCCACCGGCCAGCGCCGCGGCCGTGGGCCGCCGGTCGGGCCGGGCGTCGAGCATGGAGCGAAGCAGCTTGCGCAGCGAGGACGGCAGGGTCTTGGGAACCCGCTCGACCTTGCCCGCCGCGGCCCGGACCATGAGCAACCCGGGATCGCCCTGGCCGTAGGGCCCCTCGCCGGTGGCCGCGTAGAGCAGCGTGGCGCCGAGCGAGAACACGTCGGTGGCGGGCGACACCGGCTCGCCCCGGGCCTGCTCGGGGGCCATGAACCCCGGGGTGCCCACCACCATGCCCGCCACGGTCAGGCCCTGGGTCTGGTCCCGCGACAGGGCGACCCCGAAGTCGGCCAGGCAGGGCTGGCCTTGGTCGTCGAACAGCACGTTGGCGGGCTTGATGTCGCGGTGCACGATGCCGGCCCGGTGGGCCTCGGCCAGGGCGGCCAGCAGGCCCCGGGCCTGGCGCTCCACCTCGTCGGCCGGGGCCGGTCCGTGCTGGGCCACCCGCTCGGCCAGGCTGCCGCCCGACAGGTAGGGCATGACCAGCACGATCTCGTCGCCCTCGTCGATGACGTCGTAGAGGCCCACGACGTGGCGGTGGTCCAGGCGGCGCAGCACGTCGGCCTCCCGCAGCAGCCGCTGCCGGGCGCGGGCGATCTCGCGGGCCGAGCCCTGCAGCGTCAGGCGCTTGAGGGCCACCTTGCGGCCGTCGGGCGTGCGGGCGAGGTCGACGACCCCCATCCCGCCCCGGCCCAGCCGCGCGATCAGCTCATAGGACGCGCCGGGGTCCTCCGTCGAGGTTCCCGTCGTCCCGGGCTTGCTGTTCGGCGGCTTGCTGCTGTCCGGCACCGGGCCAAAGGCTATGCGGGATGTCCTGGTCCCCATCGCCACCGATTTGTGGTGATGCGACTGCGCTCCGTATAACTAGGTTCATGCCGACGTGGCTCCCCGGACGCCCGGTATGGTGTGTGACGTGACCGAGACCCGTGCTCTCGACGAGATGATCAGCGAGGCCTTGGCCGTCATCGACAAGGGCCTGGGAGAGCTGGGGCACCGTGAGCTGGTGTCCTCCAACGAGGTCGCCGACCTGTTGCTCGACGTACGGACGCTGCTGGCCCACCCGTCGTCGAGCGACGACCGCGACGACGTCGCGGTCGTCGGCTGACCTGCGAGCAGCGGGCGCTCAGCGCTAGCGCTTGAGCGACGTGTGCTTGGCCGGAGAAGCAGGGATCACGGCGGACACTGACGGGACAGTCGGATCCGGGCTGACCTGCGACGGCTGGTCTCGACGTGTATCGAACGTGTGTACGGGTTCGGGTCATCCTGAGGACTGATTGAGGACCGCCCCCGCCGCCGGGTCAGATCAACGACACTACGCCTGTTTGAGTGGTCCGGCGCTTGCGCCGGGGCGCCTTGACCGAGTACGGAAAGCTCTCACCAGATGGCGGCGGCAGCGTGTGTCGGGTCCCGGGACATGGTTGACGGTTCTGTCCCAGGACATGAGAGACTGCTCAGCCGAACGTTGCCGACGACGTCGCCGATGCGCCCAGATCCGGCGTTGGAGGGCACTTCTGGCGAGCGGCGGCTCCGCGTTCTGGGACGCCTGCCTGCCGACCTCGGCTACGAGCCGATCGCCGAATCGGTCGCGCCGGTCGTTCGCTCGAGGGGTCCCGACGCTCGCGGAGTTGCTACGCCGACCGACGGCACTTCGTCATGCGTGCGCTGCGGTGAGAGCAGCGACGCAGCGGTCGACGTGGCTGTGGATGAGTGCGTGACCGGCACCCTCGATCAGCTCGGCCCGACGCGCGCCTACCACTGGCCCGGTGACGGCGAGCCGCTCGACGTCGTGCGGCGCGGGCGGCCGCGCCGCACGAGCCCAGATCGCGTCCTCCATAGCGCGTGCTCGTCGCTCCGCTCGATCGCTGCGCCAACTGCCTCGTAGCACCTTCATGGAGATGGGTGATCAAGCTGAAGCCCGGACCGGATCCGTGCCGCCAACTCGTCTCGTTCCCCTTGTGAGAGCTCGAGGACGCCTCGTGTGGCAGCCATCAACGCACGTAGCTGC